>BNJT01002074.1_pt1 | contig 76237 bp, 72 predicted proteins | sample 8540491 | NCBI WGS metagenome assembly BNJT01 (sample SAMD00202455, study PRJDB9452) | human saliva metagenome | host: Homo sapiens | reverse complement strand
ATCGGATGTGCTGTGACCACATGGTCTACCGGTGACTGGGTGAAGAACCTCGCCGCGCCCCGCTGGGACGCTGTCGCAGGACTGCGACAGGGCAGGAACCGCGCAGCGACAACGATTCAGTGACGTTCAGGCATGACGAAGCCACTCATCCCCTGCCTTCATCACCGCCCTTGCGATGAGTAGCTGCTCCCCGTCCATCGGAGTCGGTTCATCGTCGCAGGCTCAGAAACCGCAGACCCAGGTCGGCTCGGACTCCGCCGATTCCGCCGGTGCCACGGGTGGGGACTCCGCGTCGGCGACGGGAACGGCAGGCTCCGTGGGGCAGGCCGTGGCCGGCTACGAGCCCGGACAGATCCCACCGATCCCTATGATCTCGCTGACCGACCTCAGCCTGCTCACCCAGTCCACCGGCGTCTTCACTCCGGATCTCACGCGCTCCATCACCTCCCAGCCCGGCGTCACCGTCAGGTCCTCCCGCTGCGACGCGAGTGGGTCGCTTTCGGCTCGTCCGCCCTGCGCTCCGAGGCGTCAACCACCCTGACCGGCCTGGCCGCCGTCCTCAAGGACTCCAAGGCCCTAAGGTCCAGATCCAGGGGCGCACCGACTCCGTCTCCGACGACGCCTCCAACCAGACACTCTCCGAGCAGCGGGCCAAGGCGGTCACCGAGGCGCTCACCTCCAACGGCGTCACCGCCTCGATCGAATCCGTCGGCTACGGCGAGACCAGGCCGGTAGCCCCCCAACGAGAACCCTGACGGATCCGACAACCCCGGCGGTCGCCGCCTCAACCGTCGCGTCGACGTCTTCGTCCCGGCCTTCTGAGCCGTCCGGCCAAAGGTGCCGGCGCAGCTGCAGGTGGAGAAGTGCTTGACTCCACCGTGCACCTACTGTCTATAGTGTGCATGTACAGAAGGAGTTGCCATGCCGCTCTCGGTCGTCCTGTCCAACACGGCGGGAGTTCCCATCTACGAGCAGATCGCCCAGCAGGTCAGGGATGCGATCCTGACAGGCCAGGTGGAGGCGGACGAGATGCTGCCCTCGATCCGGGCTCTGGCCCGGGATCTGCGTGTCAGCGTCATCACCACTACCCGCGCCTACTCCGACCTCGTCACTGACGGCTTCCTGGCCAACGTCCCTGGCAAGGGCTACTTCGTCCTGCCCCGGGACTCCGAGCTGGTGCGCGAGCAGGTGCTGCGGGAGGTCGAGGAGCACCTTGACCGGGCCGTGGAGCGCGCGCGCCTGGCTCAGCTCAGCGACGAGGAGCTCCACACCATGCTTCAGACCATCATCACCACCTCCACCACTTCCAAGGACAAGCAGTGAACCCCGTCGAGATCTCCCACCTGACCAAGCACTACCCGGACTTCAGCCTCAACGACGTCACCTTCTCCGTCCCCACCGGATACGTGACGGGCTTCGTCGGGGCCAACGGCGCGGGGAAGACCACCACCATCAAGGCCGCCCTGGGCATGATCCACCCCGATGCCGGCTCAGCCACCACCCTGGGCCATGAGCGCATCGGCGTCGTCTTCGATGCCCCGCTCTACAACCCCGAATGGCACCTGAAGGACCTGGGCCGTGGCATCGGGCGCTTCTATCCCGCCTGGTCCCAGGAGCGCTACGACTCCGAGCTCCAGGCCGCGGGCCTCACCCCCACCAAGAAGGTCAAGGAGCTCAGCCGGGGCATGGGCATGCGCCTGCAGATGGCGGTGGCCCTGGCCCACAATCCTGAGCTGCTCATCCTCGATGAGCCCACTGGTGGACTGGATCCTCTGGCCCGCACTGAGATGGTGGACATGCTGGCCCAGTTCATGGTGGAGGAGGGCCGCACCATCCTGTTCTCCACCCACATCACCTCCGACCTCGATCGGCTGGCCGACTACCTGGTCATCCTCAGCCGAGGCAGGGTCGTGGCCAACGGCACCGTCGAGGAGATCATCGGTTCCTTCCGACTCGTGCGCGGCACCCCCGAGCACCTGACCGACGCCGTTCGCCAGGCCAGCCTCGGGCTGCGCAGCACCCAGCTGGGCTGGGAGGCCATGATGCCGGCCGACGCCGCCGAGGCACTGGCCGACCGTATCGTCGTCGAGGCCCCCACCATCGAGGACCTCGCCGTGCACATCGCCAAGGAGGCGGGCCGTGAATGACCTCATGACCGCGGATCTACGCGAGCACCCCTGAGGCAGCCGCAGTGGCCGAGGCACCGGCCGACCCGATGACGAGGGGCGCCGCGGCCGGGCCCGGACGGGTCGGTCGGGTGCTCTCCCTGGTGCGGCTCCACCTCCTGGTCCTGCGGGGGCCCGTGCCCTCCCTCCTCGGCCTTCTTCTCATTTCTGGTTCCTACGGCCTCATCATCGGCAGTATCGCCCCGGTCAGCGGATTCCTCGCGGGGACCGCCCTGGTCAGGGGGCCTTTCAGGGGTCATGGCCGACCGCTCCGGCATCAACCGTCTGCTGGCCTCTCTGCCCGTCTCCCGGGCCGACGTCGTCAATTCCTACTGGGCGGTCGCGGTGCTGTTCCTCCTGGCCGCCTCGGCCCTCTACGCCGTCGTGGGTCTCCCTGTGGGCGTGCCCCCGGGTGATCTGCTCGTCCTCCCCCTCGTCCTCATCACGGGCCAGGCCCTGGGAATCCCCGTATTCCTGCACTTCGGGCGTGGGCGCGGCCTGCTCATCTGGCTGATCGCGATCGTGGTCCTGGTGGCGCTGGGTGTGCTGGTGCTCGGCTTCGGACCGATCCAGGACCTCGCTGTGGGGATGACGACGGGACGCGGCGTGCTCCTGGCGCTGGGGGCCGTCGCCCTCATCGGCCTGTGGGTCCTGAGCCACCGCCTCTACCTCAAGCAGGACCAGTGAGCGTCATGATGATGGGGGCTGTGCCGGTGAGAGGGCGGTGCATCGGCCGGAGCGCGCCGACTGGGCCGGCCCGCCCCGGGGGCGGCGGCGAGATGGCGCGCGCCAGGGTGGGGGCGGTGCTGCGACTCGACCTCATCGTGCTGTGCCGTCGTGGTCCGCTACTCCTCCTGCCCCTGCCGTTCGCGCTGTTCATCGCCATGGACGTCCTCGCCGGCAGGCTTCAGGCGGTATTGCTGGCAAGCATCGCCCTGGGGGTGTGCGCCCAGTACGCCCAGAGTGCCGTCGAGGCGGCTCACCTCATGGTGCGCCTCTACGGGGCGCTGCCGCTGCTGCGCAGTGAGGTGGTCGGTGCCCCTGGATCGAAGGGCTCGCCCTGGCACTCCTGTCCTGCCTGGTCTGCGTACCGGTGGCCGCTCTCACCGGTGACTGGGGTGGCCTCATGGTCGGCCTGGTCGTCATCTGCCTGTCCGTGGCCCTCGGGCTGCCCCTGTTCCTGTGCCTGGCCCCGGAGAGGGCCCTGTGGATGTGGGGCTGTGTCTGGGGATGGGAGCCGGCGCCCTCTACGGCGGCACTCCGCTGCTGGCAGGACCCGCGACTGAGGTACTGCGCGAGCCGGTGCCCGCGGTACTGGCTGCCCTGGCCTGCCCCGCCCTCCTGGGCGCCTCCCTGGCGGTGGCCCTCCGCTGGTACGGGCGCCAGGACCACTGAGAGGGTCGCCTCAGAGCGCCAGTGGCGGTGGCCGGTAACGATGTCGTCTCACGGAAAGGGCGTCGCCTCGTCCAGTGCGCTCGCCGGCGACCGGTCAACGCTCCCGGGGCCTTCCCCATGGACCGTTACCCTGGGCCCGTGACCACCGCTGCCCCGCCCGCTGCTCCCGGCGCCCCCGTTCCGCCCACGTCCGGCCCCGGTCTGTTCATCTCCTTCGAGGGAGGAGACGGCGTCGGCAAGACGACGCAGATCCGCATCCTCGCCGACCTCCTGGCCGCAGCGGACGTCGACCACATCCTCACCCGCGAGCCGGGCGGCACGGAGCTCGGCGTCGAGATCCGCCGCCTCCTCCTGCACGGCGGGCACGTCGCCCCGCGCGCCGAGGCCCTCCTGTACGCCGCCGACCGCGCCCACCACATCGCCACCCGCGTGCGGCCCGCCCTCGAGCGCGGCGCCGTCGTCCTGGCCGACCGCTACCTCGACTCCTCGGTCGCCTACCAGGGCGCGGCCCGCTCGCTCGGCCCCCAGGAAGTCCGTGACCTGTCCCTGTGGGCCACCGAGGGCCTCCTGCCGGACCTGACCCTCCTGCTCGACGGAGACCCCGCCCTGGCCGAGCGGCGCACCACCGGCCGCGGCGCCAAGGACCGCCTCGAGCAGGAGGGGGACACCTTCCGCACCTCCCTGCGCCGGCAGTTCCTCACCCTGGCCCAGGCCGAGCCCGAGCGCTTTGTCGTCGTCGACGCCGACCGGCCCGTCGACCAGGTGGCCGACGACGTCATCGAGGCCGTTGTCACCGTCGTGCGCCGCCACGGCGTGCACCTCGCCCACGGCGGCCACCAGGGCGTGCTCCTCGGCCTGGAGGCCTTCGTGGAGGCCGCCGCCCGCCGCAGTGCCGCAGGACCGGACGAGGAGGCGCGCTCATGAGCGTGTGGGAGGACGTTGTCGGTCAGGAGAGCGCCGTGGCCGCCTTCACTGCCGCAGCCCGGGCCGCCCGCCAGGCCGCTGAGCAGCGCGAGGCGCAGGCCGACGTCGGTCTCGCCCCCGAGGCGGCGCGAGGCGCGGACAGCGGGGAGCGGACTCAGGAGCGACGTCGCCGGCCGGGCTCGCCATGACCCACGCCTGGCTCGTGACCGGACCGCCCGGATCGGGCCGCTCGAACGCCGCCCGCGCCTTCGCCGCCGCCCTGCAGTGCACCGGCCCCGTACCCGGCTGCGGGCAGTGCAAGCCCTGCCGTGACGTCATGGCCGGCTCCCACCCCCGACGTCGTGCGCCTGGCCACCGAGAAGGCTCATCATCACCATGGAGGAGGTCAAGACCCTCATCGGTGAGGCCCAGCGCCGTCCCTGGACCGGGCGCTGGCGCGTCATTCTCGTTGAGGACGCCGACCGCATGGCCGAGCGCACCACCAACGTTCTGCTCAAGTCCATCGAGGAGCCCCCGCCCCAGACCGTCTGGCTGCTGTGCACCCCCAGCGCCGACGACGTCCTGCCCACCATCCGCTCCCGCTGCCGCCTGGTGACGCTGAGGATCCCACCGGCCGACGCCGTCGCCGAGCTCCTCGTGCGTCGCGACGGCGCCGACCCCGAGCTGGCCGCCAGGGCCGCCCGCGCCAGCCAGTCACATATCGGGCTCGCCCGCCACTTGGCCACCGACGCCGATGCCTGGGACCGGCGCCGTCGCCTCCTGCTCGCCCCGGTCTCGCTGCGCAGCGTCGGTGACGCCGTCCTGGCCGCCGCCTCCCTGGTCGATGCTGCCGAGTCCGAGGCCAAGGAGGCCACCGCCGAGCGCGACGCCCGTGAGAAGGCCGAGCTCACCCGCGCCCTCGGCCTGGAGAGCGACGGGAAGATCCCGGCGGCCCTACGCGCCCAGATCCGCCAGCTCGAGGAGGACCAGAAGCGCCGCGCCAAGCGCGCCCGCACCGACGTGCTGGACCGGGCCATGATCGACCTGCTGTCCTTCTACCGCGACGTGCTCACCACCCAGATGGGCAGCGACGTCGAGCGCGTCAACCTCGACCTGTCCGACGCCGTCGACCAGGCCGCCCGCACGACGAGTCCCGAGCAGTCCCTGGCCCGCATCGCCGCCATCGAGGAGTGTCGCAGCCGTCTGCGCTCCAACGCAGCCCCCCTGCTGGCCGTCGAGGCCCTCATGGTTCAGCTGCGCCCCCAGGCCGGAGGAAGGTGAGCGCCATTCCCCATCCGTCCTGTAGCGGGCCGTGAGGCCGCCGTTGCAGGGCTCGGGGCACCCGAGGCCGTCGGGCGCGCTGCGCTCATACGGGGAGGTGCCCGCCGCCCGCATGAGCGGACTGCCCCCGCTCGGACGTCGCGCCCCCGGAGTCCCTGCCGACGCACCCCTCAAACCAGGACGGCCAGGGCCAGGTATGAAAGAGTCGTGACATGGCCGTGACGCAGTCCGGGGTCGAAAGCGGCGGTCGCGCCGCACAGTTTGAGCCGATCATCCGCAGGTCGAGCCCGCAGGAGCGAGTCATCGCCTGGGGGCTCCTCGCCGTCGGCGCCCTGGGGCTGGCCATCGGGTTGGCGATCATGGCCCACGGGCAGTACCGGGGGATGCTCGCCTGCTTCGCCGCGGCGGCACTGTGCCTCCTCATGGGGTACCTGACCTTGCGGCCGCGGACCGTCTTCGACCGGACCGGTATTCACAGCAGGACGCTGCTGCGCTCCTACGACGTCGCCTGGCTCGGCTCTCGGGACGACTTCGACATCGTCCGGGAACCTCGATCCGTGCTGCGCCTCCGCGACGCGGGCCCGAGCGTGCAGGCGACAGTGCGCGGCGAGGCGGGCACGGTGGCGCTGGGAGGAATGAGTACTCAGGGCGCTCACCGAGGCCCGGGCTCACTACCTCATGGAGGAGGAACTCGATCGGATATGGGCCTGGGCCGTGTCCTGGGGGCTCGTGCATTGCGAGGATCCGCAGGGTGATGGGGCTCGCGGGGGAGAGAGTAACGGTCCATCTCATCCCTGAGAGGGATCACACACTGACCGATCGGTTCATACCATCTTCGGTATGGAAACGATAACGAGAACGAAGCATCATCCAAGGAATTGGTCCGATCGGTCCTTGCTCCCGGTTGTGGACAAAGGGGGACGATCCGGAGGCCTCCGGCATCGTCGGGTGTCTGCTGGGGTGCTGGCTGCTGTGGCGGGAGTGTGTCTGGGGGTGGGGGCCGGTGCGGTTCCTGCTGCTGCGTTGCCCGCCGCAGGGCCGGCTGTGGCTGCGTCGTCTAAGGCGGCGGTTCCCAAGGGGCTGGAGTCCTTCTATGGTCAGAAGGTCGAGTGGTATGACTGCGTGGCCACTGCCGGAGTGGAGAAGTCGGCTGACAGGACCGGTTTTCAGTGCGCCAAGGTCACCGTGCCTTTGGATTATTCCCAGCCGGGTGGGCAGACCATTGAGATCGCGATGAAGAAGCACCTGGCCACCGGCTCGACGCGCCAGGGCACCCTCTTCATGAACCCCGGCGGCCCCGGTGGGTCCGGGGTGGACAGCGTTGGCGTCATGGCGACGACGACCTTCGCCGGCGTGCAGAGCGCCTACGACATCATCGGCTTCGACCCCCGCGGCGTCGGTGCCTCCACCGCCATCACCTGCACCTCCGACACCGAGGTGAAGGCCATGGCGGGGGCCGCTCCAGTCAACGCCGCAGCCAGCGCCACGACATTCGAGCAGCGGGCCGCCGCCATCTCCACGCAGTTCAAGCAGCTGGAGGCCAGTTGTGCGGCGAACACCAAGCCGGCCGGGCTGCTCGACCATGTGGACACCGTCTCGGTGGCCCGAGACCTTGATGTTCTGCGGGCGCTGTCCGGGGGCCAGAAGCTCAACTACGCGGGCTTCTCCTACGGCACCTACCTGGGTGCTCACTACGCCGAGCTCTTCCCCGCCAACACTGGGCGGCTGGTCCTCGATGGTGCCATGGACCCCAGCCTGACCTACAGCGAACGCAGGCAGGGGCAGGCCCTGGGCTTCGAGCGGGCGCTGCGCAACTACGTCGCCTGGTGCCAGTCGGGGCAGAGCTGCCCCCTGTCCGGTGATGTCGACGCGGGCGTCCAGCAGATCGGGGACATCTTCACCTCGGCCAACCAGTCGCCCGTGCCCTCCTCAGACCCGAATCGACCGGTGACGGGCGAGGAGATGAAGCAGGTCGTGGGGCTCCTGCTCTATTCTCCGGAAGCTGCTTGGGGCACCGTGAATGAAGCCCTGGGACAGGTCATCAACCAGCACGACGCCTCGACCTTCAGGACCATCGTGGACCAGCTCACCGCTCACCCACTGGTCAACATGGGTGCGACGGTCGGCATCAACTGCCTGGACTACCGGGTCGAGGGCGACATGGCCGCCTGGACGGCGCAGAGCAAGGAGCTGGAGAGAATCGCCCCCCGCTTCGCCACCATATCGGAGGCCGGTGACCTCGGCTGCCAGGCCTGGGGGCACACCGGCACCCAGCCGTCCAAGGCGCTCCACGCCAAGGGGGCCGCGCCGATCCTCGTGATCGGGACGACCGGTGACCCGGCCACTCCGCACGAGTGGGCGGTGGCGCTGGCCGATCAGCTGGAGTCCGGCCAGCTCCTCACCTGGGAGGGCAACGGGCACGCGGCCTACTCGAACCCCGGGCACGGACCCTGCGTCACCAAGGCGGTCGACACCTACCTGCTCACCGGCACCATGCCCAAGAAGGGGCTGACGTGCCACGGCACGGAGTGAGCCGCCGAGGAGCCGCCAGGCTCCTGCCGGCTCTCCACTGAGGATCGTCAAGGAGTCCTGCGGGTACTCATCACCGTGGTTGGGACGCTGAAGACAGGCGCCCCAACCACGGTTCTTTTCCTCTCTCAGACGTGTGCCGATGACGCGGGCGCGTTCCGTTCACTGTTTGTAATATAACGGTTATGAAAAAAATAGTGTGAAACTCTTTTCCGGTCCGGGGCGAGCCGCTTCGGGGCGTCGTCGGGTGTCTGCTGGGGTGCTGGCGGCCGTGGCGGGTGTGTGCCTGGGGGTGGGGGCCGGTGTGGTTCCTGCTGCGGGGGCGGCCCCGGCTGCGGCTCCGGCTGCCAAGGCGGCGGTTCCCAAGGGGCTGGAGTCCTTCTACGGCCAGAAGGTCGAGTGGTACGACTGTGGTGCTACTGGCGGGATGGAGAAGTCGGCTGACAGGACCGGTTTTCAGTGCGCCAAGGTGAGGGTGCCGTTGGACTATTCCCAGCCGGGTGGGCAGACCATTGAGATCGCGATGAAGAAGCACCCGGCCACCGGCTCGGCACGCCGGGGCACCCTGTTCGCCAATCCCGGTGGCCCCGGCTACTCCGGGGTGGACATGCTGGAGAACAACGAGACCGAGTTCTCGCCCACCCTCAACCAGGCCTACGACATCATCGGCTTCGACCCCCGCGGCGTCGGCTCCTCCACCCCCATCACCTGCGACGACGGCGCAGGTCAGCAGGCCGCCGGAGACGCCCAGGGCGGCATGGGAGTCAACGACCCCCTGCCCGGTTCCCTCGTCGCCGACGCCGCCGGAGACGACCCCACCCCCTTCCGGGACGCTCAGGACCCTGTCGCCGACGGCGGCGCGGAGGGCAACATCAGCTTCCCGACCCTGATCGACGAGATCACCAAGGACTTCAAGCAGGAGGAGGCCAGCTGCGCGGCGAACACCAAGCCGGCCGGGCTGCTCGACCACGTGGACACCGTCTCAGTGGCCCGGGACCTCGATGTTCTGCGGGCGCTGTCCGGGGACCAGAAGCTCAACTACCTGGGATTCTCCTACGGCACCTACCTGGGTGCTCACTACGCCGAGCTGTTCCCGGCCAACACCGGCCGCATGGTCCTCGACGGCGCTGTCGACCCCTCCCTGTCACTGGCCGGCCGGGCCGCCGGGCAGGCCAAGGGTTTTGAGGCCTCGCTGCGCACCTACGTCGAGCGCTGCCAGTCCGGTCAGGCCGTCCGGAAGGGCCAGAGCTGCCCCCTTACCGGTGACGCCGACGCCGGGGTTCAGCAGATCCGGGCCCTCATCTCCTCGTCCGACCAGACGCCGTTGCAGACCGCGGACCCGAATGTCACCGTGGACGGCGGCACGGTTCGCAGCGTTGTCCGTCGATTCCTGTACTCCTCCGAGTACTGGCCCCTCCTCACCTACGCCCTCGACCAGGCCATCACCCAGAAGGACGGCTCCTATATCCAGCTGCTCCACGGGCAGGTGACGGCCGGAGGCAGCACACCGACCTTCTACGCCGTCAACTGCCAGGACATTCCCGTCCAGGGCGACATGACGGGCTGGGAGAAGGATTACCGGCAGAACCTCCAGAGACTCGCCAACCTTCGGCGCCTCCTTGAGCAACCAGGATGCGCGCTGTCAGGCCTGGGGGCACAGCGGGACCCGCGAGCCCGCACCCATTCACGCCAAGGGGCGGCCCCCCCATTCTGGTGGTGGGCACCACCGGTGACCCGGCCACGCCCTACGCCTGGGCTCAGGCGCTGGCCGAGCTAGGGCTCGAGTCCGGACAGGCTCCTCACCTGGGAGGGCGACGGGCACACCGCCTACGGACGCTCGGGTCCCTGCATCCACGACGCCGTCGACGCCTACCTCACCAGCGGGACCGTGCCCGAGCCGGGCCTGACCTGCAAGAGCGGTCAGTGACGCCGACCCGCCCACGGCCCGGGCGCCTCAATGGGAGCTTGTTCCCACTCCGTCTCCAGGAGGAGGCTCCTGATGGTCCGGCAGCATAGGGTTCGGCTCGTGACTACTGCGACTTCTCCTCGGCCTCGTATCAAGCCTCTGTTCATGGCGCTCGCTGCGCTTCTGGCATGCGGGGGCCTGACCGCCTGCCAGGGCGAAACCGACATCAAGGCCTCACCGGCCACGGCGTCGGCCTCGGCAGCGGTCCCGGCCGGGCTGGAGAGCTTCTACAGCCAGAAGGTCTCCTGGTACGCCTGTGCCAAGAAGGGGATGGCTGAGGCGACGTCGGGGCAGGGACACCGGCTTCACCTGCGCCAAGGTCAAGGTGCCGCTGGACTACGACAACCCCGGTGGCCAGACGATCGAGATCGCGGTGAAGAAGCGGGCCGCCGGCGGCGACTCGATCGGGTCGCTGTTCGTCAACCCGGGCGGGCCAGGAGGGTCGGGCATCGACCTGGTCGACGAGGCCGGCTCCTACTTCTCCAAGAAGGCTCACCAGGGCTCCTATGACGTCGTCGGCTTCGACCCGCGGGGCGTGGGCGCCTCCACGGCGGTCGACTGCCTGACCGACGCCGAGCTCGACGCCGAACGAGCCGGAGCGAACGACCCGGCGACCCCCTCGGCATCGGCCACCGAGGAACGGGCTCAGAAGATGGGTGAGGCCTGCACGTCGAAGACCAGCACCTCGGGGCTCCTGGACCACATCGACACCATTAGTGTCGCCAGGGACCTCGACATCCTGCGTGCGGTCGACGGCCAGCAGGCACTCACCTACCTGGGCTACTCCTACGGCACCTACCTGGGGGCCACTTACGCCGAGCTCTTCCCGGCCAACACGGGGCGGCTGGTTCTCGATGGCGCCGTCGATCCCTCCCTGAGCGCCGAGGAGCTGGCCCTGGGGCAGGCCAAGGGCTTCGAGGCCTCGCTGCGGGCCTACGTGGAGAGCTGTCAGAGCTCCAAGCTGGGCTGTCCCCTGAGCGGGGACGTCGACTCCGGCGTCTCCCAGGTCCGCGAGTTCCTCGAGTCCACGAAGGCGGCGCCGGTTCCGACCTCCGACAGCAAGCGGCCGTTGACCTACGACCTGGCCGTCTACGGGGTACTGGGATCGATGTACCAGACCCAGGCGTGGCCCTCCCTCACCCTGGGGTTGTCCCAGGCGATGGGCAAGGAGGGGAAGCCGGACGGAAGCGCGCTGCTGAAGCTCGCCGACCTCGTCTCCTCCCGCGAGAGCGACGGCACGTACTCCAATAACGGCGCCGAGGCCCTCATGGCGGTCAACTGTCTGGACTACCCGGTCCAGGGGGACAACGCGTCCTGGGAGAAGAACGCCAAGGCCATCAAGGAGACCTCGCCCACCTTCGGCTCCCAGCTGCTCTACCCCGACGCCTACTGCCAGGGCTGGGGACACACGTCGAGCCGCAAGCGCGAGAAGATCACGGCCTCCGGTGCCGCACCGATCCTCGTGGTGGGCACCACCGGTGACCCGGCCACGCCCTACGCCTGGTCCCAGGCGCTGGCCGAGCGGACTCGAGTCCGGACAGGCTCCTCACCTGGGAGGGCGACGGGCACACCGCCTACGGACGCTCCAACGACTGCGTCAAGAAGGCCGTGGACACCTACCTGCTCAACGGGACGATGCCGGACAAGGGACTCACCTGCTGACCAATGCGGGCGAGCCCGGTACGCCCGGCTCCTGTCGACCATGAGATCGGCCCCGGACGACGTTCACGTCGTCCGGGGCCGATCTTCAGCAGGGGCGGTGGAGGTGCCGGTGCTGCCGGGCTCCTGCTCGTCCGAGTCACTGGCTCAGCTCGCCGGCGATGGACCGTCCCATCCAGTGGGTCAGGTCATCGCCGGCCAGTCCCTGCGAGAGCAGGAACTGGACCTTGGCGTAGGTGGCCTCCAGGGTCATGTCGCGGCTGCCGACGGCGCCACTGCGGGCCAGTGCGTCCCCGGCCTCGTAGTGCCCCAGGAGGACCTCGGACTCGTGGCACTGGGAGGTGACGATGACGGCCGTCCCGGCGGCGATCACCCGTTCGACGACGCCGGTCAGCCCCGGCTCCTGGGACGGCACGTTGCCGACTCCGAAGGCCCGCAGGATCGCGGCCTCGGGCAACGGCGTCAGCAGCGCCTCCAGGCGGGCCGCGGTGATGCCCGGGACCAGGTCGACCACGACGACGTCGTGGCGGGTGTAGGGGGCGGCGTCCTCCCATCCGGCTCCCGCCCACGCGGTCTGCGCCCACTGCCACGGGCCGCCGGCAGTGGCCAGAGAGGCCGCGTTGGGGGAGTCGAAACCGGTGAAGGCCCAGGAGGAGGACTTCGTCGCCCGGTTTCCGGCCAGGAGCCGATGACCGAAGAACAGCGCCACCCCGTCGAGGTGCCCGGAGGTGGCGGCCTGGAGCGCACCGGTGACGTTCGCTGCGGCGTCGGTTCCCAGCACTCCGAGCGGGAGCTGGGAACCGGTGACGACGACGGGAACGCGCAGGTCCGTCAGCGCGTAGGACAGGGCGGCACTGGTGTAGGCCATCGTGTCGGTCCCGTGCAGGATGACGAAGGCGGTCTGCGGGTCGGCCGCGGCGTGGGCGCGCAGGTCGTCCACGATCGCCTGCCAGGACAGTGGGGTGGCGTTCGAGGAGTCGATGAGCGGCTCCAGCGAGGTCACGGACACCGAGCGAGCCAGGGGCGTGCTCGCCAGCTGCGAGTCGAGCCACCCCTCCAGGTCCGCACCCGGCACGAGGCCGTGAGGGGAGTCCACCATTCCGATGGTGCCTCCGGTGTAGGTGATGTGGACGTGCATGGGCTCAGCCTCCTGCCGGTCAGGCCTCGTGCGTTGAGGTGGACGCGGACCCGTCCACCTCGTCGGCGAGGACCTCGTCGAGCAGGTCGCCCCGGATGCGCCCTCGCACCGCGTACCAGCCCGCCACCATCATGACGATGACAATGACGAACAGGATCAGGGTCCAGCGTCCGGCCGGGTCGGCCACGTTCGAGGCGACGACGACGGTGAAGAAGGCCAGGGCCGCGTAGTTGGTCCAGGGGGCGCCCGGCATCCGGTAGGCCGGCCGCACCTCCTTACCCTCCTGCACCCGGCGCAGGAAGGCGAGGTGGGTGATGAGGATGGCTCCCCAGGTCCCGGCGATGCCGATTCCGGCCAGGTTCATGACGATCTCGAAGGCGTTCTCCTCCACGAGGACGTTGAGGACGACGCCGAGCAGTCCCAGGGCGGAGGTGATGATGATGCCCCAGGCGGGAACCTGGTGCTTGTTGAGCCTGGCCGCTACCTGAGGGGCCTCACCGGCGACGGCCATGGAGCGCAGAGTGCGTCCGGTGGCGTAGAGGCCGGCGTTGAGGGAGGACAGTGCTGCGGTGAGGATGACGACCTGAATGATGTCGCCGGCATAGGGCACACCGATCCCGGAGAAGAAGGTGACGAAGGGCGACTGGTCCTTCGAGTAGGAGGTGTAGGGGCAGGGACGAGCGCCAGCAGCATGACCGAGCCGACATAGAAGACGAAGATACGCAGAATCATCGAGTTGATCGCCTTGGGCAGGATCTTCTCGGCCTCCGTGGCCTCACCTGCGGCCACGCCCACCATCTCCGTGCCGCCGAAGGCGAAGACGACGCCGAGGGTCAGGGTGAAGACGATCAGGGAATCCCTCGGGGAAGAAGCCTCCGTTTCCGAGGATATTATGAGCCCCTGCGGTGATCGCCCCTCCATCAGAGTCTGTTCCGGTATGAAGCCCGAGAACAATGGCGACGATGGCCGCCACCATGAAGGACACAATGGCTGTCACCTTGATGAGCGCGAACCAGAACTCGGCCTCCCCGAACATCTTGACGTTGAGCATGTTGAGAATGAAGACCAGGATGAGGGCCACGAGTGCGAAGACCCACTTGGGCACGATCCGAAGATCCTCCCAGTAGTGGAGGTAGCGGGCCACAGCCGTGATGTCGGCCATGACGGTGACCGACCAGTCCAGGAAGAAGAACCAGCCGGTGATGTAGGCGCCCCTCTCGCCGAGGAACTCACGGGCGTAGGAGACGAATGCGCCGGAGGAGGGTCTGCGGATGGCGAGCTCGCCCAGTGCACGCACCATGAGGAAGGCGAAGACTCCACAGACGGCATAGGCGAACATCAGCCCCGCCCCGCCGTCCTTGAGCCGGCCACCGGCACCCATGAAAAGGCCCGTGCCGATGGAGCCGCCAATGGCGATCATCTGCAGATGCCGGTTCTTCAGAGACTTGTTGTAACCGGCGTCGCCGCGGTCGCGTATCTGGTCCTGCTGGGAAGTGTTGGAGGGTGAGGATGAAGCACTCGTGTGCGGTGATGGAGAGGTGGGGGAGTGACTGGACGGAGACTCGCTCATGGAGATCCTTACGGAGAGGGAGACCTGTTGAATGTGACGTGCGGAGAATACCGGGACCGGTCGGTTCGGATGATGCAGGGAGGCTCCTGGGCTCAGCCGTACTTCTGTCCAGGATGAGCCCTGCCGCTGTCATGTTCCAGTGCTGAGCCAGGGAGAACCGGGGAGTTCTGAGGCATAGAAGGGGATCCCGTCATTGGTCGCGGTTCTGACACGGCAAGGAGGGCGGATGACTGTGTCGAGGAACACGACCTCCGTTGTGGTGCTGGATTGCGGTGGTGGCCGTAGGGCCGGTATCTTCGGCCCTGCTGCTTGCGCCAGCGCCGCCTTAGCTCAGTCGGCAGAGCGATTCACTCGTAATGAATAGGTCGTGGGTTCGATTCCCACAGGCGGCTCGTTCGACCCCGGGAGGTCATGCCTCCCGGGGCTTTTGCGTACCGGGTGCCTCAGTTGTGACCCTACCGGTGTGCCTTCCGGCACATTCAGAGGCGTCGGCGAATACCCCGCTCGCGCACTTTCCGGGATGACCATGTGGCTGAAATCGTTCCTCGTTGAGCGATGAGGGACGGGTGGCAGCTTAGGCGGGTGTGGATTCTCCTGGCTTCATGTGGTGCGTTCTCGGGGTAGGAACCGCGGTGACACGGGTATTCTCCTCCGGCTGAGAGAATCCCCCGCTGCTATCTGAGAGTCATCTGGGAGGTTCGCTGTCTCGGATTGGCTGATCGGTGGATACCTCTAGCCGGACGCAGGGGAGGGGGCGCTGCGGCCGGATTATTCGGCCGGACCTCGTGGGGATCTCCAAAGCGGACATCAGTGCTTTCACAGTTTTCTTCTCAGTCATCAAGACATCTGGGGTGGTATGGCGGTGTGCGTCGCCGTGTGATTAGGGGCGTGGGGCGGTCGGTAATGCGGGCGGCGAAAAGTTGTGTTGCATTGAGGGCGACTATTGTTTAATCTAACGTTGTCCGCAGCGGGATACATCCTTCAGGCCCGCTCCCTCCAGTCAGAATGAGGAATCATGGCACAGAAGACTCAGGTCATCCTCGTCGACGATGTCGACGGGTCCGAGGCCAATCAGACCGTCACCTTCGCCCTTGATGGCGTCTCCTACGAGATCGACCTGAACGACGAGCACGCCGCCGCTCTTCGTGAGTCCCTTGAGGAATGGGTCGGAAAGGCGCGTCGCACCGGCGGCCGTCGTAGTTCCGGTCGTCGTCGTTCCAGAGGTCCTTCTGACACTCAGAAGATTCGCGAGTGGGCCCGTGAGCAGGGCCTTGAGGTTTCTGACCGCGGTCGCGTCTCCGCTGAGGTGCGCAAGGCCTACTACGAGGTCAACCCCGGCAACTGAGGGAACACGTGGGCGTCGGGATCATGTGAGCCGGCACCCCGCATCGATTCATTCTCGAGCTGATTGCCACCTCGCACCACGGCTCTGGTTATGCGCTCAGACGCATCACCAGAGCCGTGGTGTTTTCAATACGTGAATTCACCTCGTGAGGAGGCGGTGCCGCTGTGTGTGGTGCCGCCGAGCCGATACGCCAGCACCCGTGATGGTCCGCGTGATGAATCCGGTGGGTAGTGCCCGAGCTCATCGGGCTCAGGAGCGGGGCCGACGCTGCACTCTCACCCGCTGCAACCGGCTTCCAGGGCCTCGCGCCGTGCCTGTGATCCTGGCAGGATAGTCCATGGCTTACACCCTCGTACTGCTCCGCCACGGCGAGAGCGATTGGAACGCGAAGAACCTCTTCACCGGCTGGGTCGATGTCCCGCTGTCAGACAAGGGCCGCGCTGAGGCCGTTCACGGCGGTGAGCTCCTCAGGGAGGCCGGTGTCCTCCCTGAGAAGCTCTTCACCTCGATGCTGCGCCGCGCCATCATGACCGCCAACCTCTCTCTGGACGCCGCCGACCGCCACTGGATCCCGGTGGAGCGCGACTGGCGCCTCAACGAGCGTCACTACGGTGCTCTGCAGGGCAAGAACAAGAAGGAGATCCGTGACGAGTACGGGGAGGAGCAGTTCATGCAGTGGCGCCGCTCCTACGACGTGCCGCCGCCGGCCATCGAGCCCGGCTCCGAGTTCTCCCAGGACACCGATCCCCGTTACGCCGGTGAGCCCATCCCCGCCACCGAGTGCCTCAAGGACGTCCTTGAGCGTCTGCTGCCCTATTGGGAGGGCACTATCGTTCCCGAGATCAAGACCGGCAAGACCGTCATGATCGCCGCCCACGGCAACTCGCTGCGCGCCATCGTCAAGCACCTCGACGACATCTCCGACGACGACATCGCCGGCGTCAACATCCCCACCGGGATCCCGCTGGTCTACGAGCTCGATGAGGAGACCCTCAAGCCGCTCAAGAAGGGCGGCCGCTACCTCGACCCCGAGGCCGAGGCCAAGATCGCGGCCGTGGCCAACCAGGGCAAGTGAGCCCTGGCGGCCTGCCGCACCCTGAATGACGCGGGCGGCGTCGGACCTTCCTTCAGGTCCGACGCCGCCCGTCCCGTCAGTCTCGGGTGCTCAGTGGAGCGCGTCGGCGTCCTCGGCGTCGTGCGTCTCCGGCATTGAGGCGCCCGAGACGAGGTAGGCCACGCGGCTGGCCACCGACGTCGAGTGGTCGCCGAAGCGCTCCAGGAACCGGCCCATGAGGACGGCGTCGATGACCTGCTGGCGGCTCAGGTCGTGAGCCGGGTCCAGGATCATCTGGAAGGAGCGGCGGTGCAGGGGCGTCGAGTCTCGGCGTCGTTGGTCTGAATGACGGAGGCCAGGCTCCAGGTCCCGCGTCGAGATGAGGCGGGCGACGTCCTGCCCGCGCGCACCGCCAGGTCCGCCATCTCCAGGATGAGGCCCAGGACCGGCTCGGGCAGCGGCGGCTCGGGGTAACGGCCGCGGGCGATGGCCGCCACGTGGCGAGCCAGGTCGCCCTGGCGCTCCAGGGTCTGGGCCATGCGCAGCGCGGACAGGGACGTTGCGCAGGTCCCCGGCCACCGGCTGCTGACGGGCCAGCAGCATGACGCACAGGTCGTCGATGTCGCGCTGGAGGTCGTTGATGCGCTCGTCGGCGTCGATCACCTGCTCGGCAATGACGATGTCCCCTGGCGCAGGGACTCCGCGGCCCGCTCGATCGCGGTGGCGACCTGGTTGGCCATGGACTCGAGGTCGGAGCCCAGCTGCTTGAGGCTCCTGGTTGAAGATGGCGCGCATGAGGCTGCTCCTGTTCCGGGCGGGGGCCGATGGATCGGGCCGGTCGGTGATGTGGCTCGACGGCGCTGCTCGGCGATCCCGCCGAGGCCGCCGCCAGGATGTTGTCCCTAAGCACAGCAGCCCCGCGACGCCGCCGCAAGCGGCACGCCCAGGGCGGGGGTCGGCCGGTAGGCGCTGTGGGGACTCAACTACCCTGGAGACGTGGGCCTGACCTTCACCGTTCTCCTCATCGCCGCCGCCGGCCTCCTGTGCCTGGGGGTGGTCATCGGAATCGCGCTGTCCCGGCGCGAGCGCAGGGCGGCCACGAGCGCCGCCGACCTGGCCGGCCTGGCCGGGACCGATACGGCCGTCCCGGTGCTGGCGGCACTGCGCTCGACAGTCGTCGTCCTCGATGACGACGACGAGGTCCTGCGCGCCTCGGCATCGGCCTACACCTTCAACATCGTGCGCGACGACGCCGTCGTCGAGCCGACCGTGGTGGCGATGGTGAGCCGCGTGCGGGCCTCGGGCCGGGCGCAGGACGCCGCCGTCACTGTGGCCCGGGGGCGGGTGCCGGGTGCGGGCCAGTTCCACCTGCAGGTGCGCGTGGCAGGCATCGGCCAGGGACGCGTCCTCATCCTCATCGAGGACCACACCGCCGCCCGCCGGGTGGAGGCTATGCGCCGCGACTTCGTCGCCAACGTCTCCCACGAGCTCAAGACCCCGGTCGGTGCGATCCAGGCGCTCGCCGAGACCGTTGAGGCCGGCGCCGACGACCCCGACTTCGTGCGCGACTACTCCGGGCGCATGCGCAAGGAGGCCCGCCGCCTGGGCGTCCTGGTCCAGGAGATCATCGAGCTCACCCGACTCCAGGAGGGCGACGCCCTGGCCGAGCCCGAGGTCGTTGAGATCGACGACGTCGTCGCCGAGGCCGTGGACCGGGTGCGTGTCGAGGCCGACGGCCGCCAGATAGCCCTCGTGGCCGGGGGAACCAAGGGGCTACGGGTGCGCGGCGACGCCGCCCTCATCACCACCGCCGTGCGCAACCTGCTGGACAACGCCATCCGCTACTCCGAGCCGCGCACCAGAGTCTCGGTCGGCGTCTCGCTGGATCCGGAGCACTCCGACATCGTGCGCATCGCCGTGGTCGACCAGGGCATCGGCATCCCCAAGGAGGAGCAGGAGCGCGTCTTCGAGCGCTTCTACCGCGTCGACAAGGCCCGCTCGCGGGCCACCGGCGGCACCGGCCTGGGACTGAGCATCGTCAAGCACGTGGCCGCCGACCACGGCGGCACCGTCGAGCTGTGGTCCGCCCCCGGGCGTGGCTCCACCTTCACTCTCGTGCTGCCGCGCCTGCCCGAGGGTGAGCCGGTCGAGGGTGATGTCGAGGGTGAGCCCGCCGACGCCGTCCCCACCCCCGGGAGCGGATCATGAGCCCGGCAGAGCGCTCCGCAGCCTCGGGTACAGGGGTGGGCGCCGGGCCGCTCGCGTCCTCCGGTGCGCCTGTACCGTCGTCGATGACGTCGGCGATCGGCCCGACCCGGATCCTCCTGGTCGAGGACGAGGAGAACTTCCGCGACCCCCTCGCCCTCGGCCTGCGGCGAGACGGCTTCGAGGTGGTCGAGGCCGAGGACGGTCAGCGCGCCGTCGAGATCTTCGAGGCCTCCCGGCGCCCCGGCGGCGTCGGCCCCATCGACCTGGTCCTGCTGGACCTCATGCTCCCCAGGTTGGACGGGACCGAGGTGTGCACCCGGATCAGGCGCTCCTCCTCCGTGCCGGTCATCATGCTCACCGCCAAGGACACGGAGCCTGGACAAGATCGTCGGCCTGGAGATCGGGGCCGACGACTACGTCACCAAGCCCTACTCCTACCGGGAGCTCCTGGCGCGCCTCAAGGCGGTTCTGCGCCGTAGCCGTGACACCGGTCCGGAGCTCGAACCGGTGCTGGTCGTCGGTCCGGTGCGGATGGACGTGGAGCGCCACGAGGTCAGGGTCGACGGCGAGGTGGTCGCCATACCGCTGCGGGAGTTCGAGCTTTCTGGAGCTGTTTCTGCGCAACCCCGGCCGCGTGCTTACTCGCAGCCAGATCATTGAACGCCTGTGGGGGCCCGAATACGGGGGCGACACGAAAACTCTGGACGTCCACGTCAAACGACTCCGGGGGCAGGATTGAGGCGGACGCCTCCAAACCGGTTCTCATCACCACGGTCAGGGGGCTCGGCTATCGCCTGGACAGGGGCCCGGAGTACTGATCGGCATTGCGGGTGACACCGCAGTTTTCGACCCCGGTCCCGGGCCTCACCCGCCGTGACCGCTGTGAGATACGTCCCCGATCTTTGCGCGGAATGACCTGATAAACTAGAGGTCCACAAACCAGTCTGGAGAGTCATCCTTATGACCTATGAAGTCGGTGAGACTGTCGTCTACCCGCACCACGGGGCCGCCCGGATCATTGATATCCGTCAGCGCAAGGTACGCGGTGAGGAGAAGACGTATCTGCAGCTCGAGGTGGCCCAGGGTGACCTGACCATCTTGGTTCCCGCCGAAAGCGTTGAGCTCATCGGTGTCCGTGACGTGGTTGATGAGACCGGTTTGGAAAAGGTCTTCGAGGTGCTGCGAGCGCCGCTGACCGAGGAGCCCACGAACTGGTCGCGACGTTTCAAGGCCAATCAGGAGAAAATCGCCTCCGGGGATGTCATCAAGGTCGCCGAGGTCGTGCGGGACCTCTCCCGTCGTGACACGGACCGCGGCCTGTCCGCCGGCGAGAAGCGCATGCTCGCCAAGGCCCGCCAGATTCTCGTCTCCGAGCTGGCCCTGGCCCAGAAGACTCCTGAGGAGGAGGCCGAGTCCCGCCTGGACGAGGTCCTCGCCTCCTAGGTTGTGCAGCGCTCGTGCTCAGGCCGTCGGGTACGCGGTAGCGTCCTGCTCGTGAGCACCAGCCCTTCACTTCCATCACCCGCCCCACCCGAGTCCGCTCCGGGTGGGGCGGTCGCCGTTCTCACTGCGGCGGGCTCCGGTTCCCGCCTGGGGGCCGGGGTCCCCAAGGCCCTCGTCCCGGTGAGCGGCATCAGCCTCCTGCGGCGTGCGGCGGCCGGACTCATCGCCTCGGGCGCCGTCAGCCACATCGTCGTCACGGCCCCCGCTGAGGAGGTCGACCGCTTCCGCGCCGAGCTCGAGGGCCTGCCGGACGGATCAGCCCAGGATGAGGCGGGCCGGTGGGGCGGGATCGCGGTCGTCGCCGGATCGCCCCGCTCCAGGCAGGCCTCCGTGGCCCTGGGGCTCACAGCAGCCCCTGGCCGCCGTGCCACAGGCCGACGTCGTCGTCGTCCACGACGCCGCGCGGGCGCTGACACCACCGGAGGTTACGCAGCGGGTGATCGCGACCGTGCGAGCCGGACACGAGGCCGTGGTCCCGGCCCTGCCCGTGACCGACACCGTCAAGGAGGTCGAGGCCCGCCGGGCGGGGGAGCCCGAGCCCGTCGCCGGCACCCCCCGGCGTGACCGCCTCCGGGCGGTCCAGACCCCGCAGGGCTTCTCCGCTTCCGTACTCGTTGCCGCCCATCGTGCCGGGGCGGAGCGGGCTGGAGACGAGGCGCTCGCCGCCTCCGACGACGCCGGCCTCGTTGAGGCCTGTGGCGGCAGCGTCGTCGTCGTTGCCGGTGACGAGCGCGCCATGAAGGTGACCACGCCGACGGACCTGGCCCTGGCCGAGCTGCTCCTGGAACAGCAGCCCACTCAGGGGAGGTGCCCTGCCGAGGGGAGTAGTGGGGAGAACTGACGATCAGGTCCGTTCCTCTTTCGGTACCGTCACCGACCCGGATGGTTCTATCGTCTCTCCCATGAGCACGACAGCGACTGCTCCGACGCAGGCCGGCTCCCGCACCCGGCTCCTGTCCTGGCCCGTCATCGCCTGGGGTCTGTGGGACTGGGGGTCGGCCGCCTTCAACGCGGTCATCACCACCTTCGTCTTCACCGTCTACCTGGTCAGCGACTCCTTCGGGGCCAAGGCGGACAACGAGTCGGCGCTGTCCATCGGGCTGGCCATCGCCGGTCTGTTCATCGCTCTGCTGGCGCCGGTGACCGGGCAGCGTTCGGACAGAGGCGGGCGAACCCTCTTCTGGCTCGGGGGCTACACCGCGGTGGTGGTGGCGGTCTCGGCGGCCCCTGTTCCTGGTGCGACCCGCGCCCGGCTACCTGTGGCTCGGCATCGTCCTGCTGGGAGTCGGCAACATCTTCTTCGAGCTGGCCTCAGTCAACTACAACGCCATCCTCAACCATCTGGCCTCCAAGGACCGCATCGGTGCCGTCAGCGGCTTGGGGTGGGGGATGGGCTACCTCGGCGGCATCGTCCTGCTGCTCATCCTCTACGTCACCCTCGTGGGGCCGAGCCCCCTCATCTCCTTCCCCGCCGGCAGTGGCATGGGGGTACGCGTCGCCATGCTGGTGGCGGCGGCCTGGTTCGGCGTGTCCGCCCTCCCCGTCCTCATCAACCGCTCCCGCAGGCTCAGGGCGCCCTCGCTCTGAGAACGTCGCGGAGGTCGGCGAGGGAATGGCGGCTGCTGAGCCGGGACGAGACCGGGCCGCCATGGAGGCTGAGCCGGAGGAGGCCGCCTCCCATCACGGCGGGCGCAAGGAGTCGATCCTGACCTCCTACAAAGTTTCGTTGTGGCGCACTCTGCTCCAGGCTCCATCACACCCAGCCCCGACTGCTGTGGTTCCTGCTGGCAGCCGCCGTCTTCAGGGACGGTCTGGCCGGGGTCTTCACCTACGGCGGCATCATCGCCCAGAACACCTTCGGCTTCTCGTCGGGTGACGTCATCATCTTCGCCATCGTGGCCAACATCGTCGCCGGCATCGCCACCATCTGGGCCGGACGGCTCGACGACCGCTTCGGGCCACGCAACGTCATCATGGCCAGCCTCATCATCCTGGTGGTGGCCGGACTGCTCGTGTTCTTCCTGCACACCGCCGGCACTGTGGCCTTCTGGGTGCTGGGCCTGCTCCTGTCCTCCTGCGTGGGGCCGGCCCAGTCCGCCGCCCGGTCCTTCCTGGCCCGCCTCATCCCCGAGGGGCAGGAGGGAGAGATCTTCGGCCTCTACGCGACGACCGGGCGCGCGGTCTCCTTCATGGCGCCCGCGATGTACGGCATCTCTATCTACCTGGGGACGCGCGTCGTCGGGCCGGGCGCGAACTACTGGGGGATCCTCGGGATCGTCGCCGTGCTGACAACCGGGCTGCTCCTCATGCTGCGCGTGGGCGACCCTGTCTCCGACGAGGAGCCGGCCGCGTAGACCGACGTCGCGGCCGTACCTGAGGGCACGCGTTCGGCGGGTAAGGGTACTGTCTCGTCTCCTCACTTCTGAGGCGTGTGAGTGTCATGGCTTCTGAGACGCTCGTTCGGGCAGGGAGCCTCGGGGCAGGCTCGCTGTCGCCTCTAGGGACGACTGGACCCGTTCTGCGCGCCTGCCGGAGCGAGAGCCTTCAGGAGCGAGGAGACAGCACTGAGATGCTTCATCAGGACGAGGCCTGGCGGGCCTCGCGCTTGGCACGCATGCGCTCAAGATCCTCCGCAGCCAGTGGACCCTGGGTGGTACCCGGGGTCCCGTCCTGACGGATCCAGTTCACGACAATGCCCTCCTTGGCGCCGAAGCGCGCCAGGTGGATCCCGGTGACCTGCTCGAGGCGCTCAAGGTGCTCGTCCTCTGCGGCCAGGTCGAGCTGGAGGACGCCGTCGTGACAGGAGAGCCTGACGACCCCGGTGGCTGCTCCCTCGCGGTCGAAGGTCAGGGGAGCCGGTCTGCGCGGTCTCGTCCCACGAGCTGGTGATCTTGCGGCCCATGTGAGCGGCCAGGCCCGCTTGCCGTAGCGGGAGGGGCGGTCCGTGCTCACGCGAGCGGTGGAGAGGCGGGAGAAGGCGGGCTGTGCTGAGTCGGCTGAGTCGGCTGAGTCGGTCATGTTCCTATCCTGACGCGTTTCGTTATCCGCGGTCCCGGGATGCGCTCTAAATCACCGGGGCTGGGAAAGGACTCAGCCCGCGGTTCGGAAATCCGAACCGCGGGCTCAAGCTCACGAGGCCCCACCTGCAACCCGGGGTCCCATGCACCCGAGGAGGCGGTTCCTCCTTCGCCAGAACGATGATGCCAGGCTCCCTAATGACCCGACCCCATCTCAGAGGATCGATCTGTCACTGGGCTCCCCAACCCTCGAGACCGTCCCTGTCCGGCGGTGACCACTATGTAACGCCCTCACCCTGTGAAGACGAGGGGCAGAATCCTGAGAAAAAACTGGGAAACTCGCGGTCGGGTTGTTTCGGTGACTCAAGCCTTCCCGGAGGGGGAGCGGGGCTCAGCTCCGCTCAGGAGACCGGGGAGAACCGCACGGCGGTGCCCGAGGCGGTCACCATGAGCATGCCGTTGTCCGAGCCCAGCGTCTCGTAGTCGATGTCGACGCCGACGACGCCTTCAGCGCCGAGCTCCTGGGCGCGCTGCACCATTTCCGCCAGGGCGCTCTCCCGGGCCTGAACGAGCTCGGCCTCATAGGTCTGGGAGCGACCACCCACAAGGTTGTGGAACCCGGCCGCCATGTCCTTGAGGGCGTTGACTCCGGCAATGGTCTCTCCACAGACGACTCGCAGGTACTGGGTCACGGGGTATCCCTCGACGGTGGGGGTGGTGGTGACAAGCATGACGACGACTCCGTTCTTGTGGGGTGAAGGTTGGTACGAGCACCCTACAGCGTCGTGAAATCTTCTTGTGACCTGACGGTGGCCTGCCTGGCCAGACGCAGCAGGCGGCTGTAGCGCTCGCTGATCCGCGCATGGGGGACGGGTTCTCCGTCGAGACTCCAAGCCAGAAGGTGCTCCAGGCTGAATCGAGGGGCGCAGCGGGAGCACGAGACGGGTGAGGCCGGGCGGCGCATGCGGTCCACCTCGTGGCCCGCCGGGCACCTGCCCACCCAGCGTCCCCGTAGCCGCGGAGCCTGGGAGTCGATGAGCCTGCGGCCCGTCGCCCCCAGCCGAGTCGCCTCGGCGGCCCAGACGGCGTCGTGCCCATGGTGAGGGCCGACGCGAGCATGGGCGATCTCATGCAGGATCGTCTCGCGGACCTGAGTCTCGTCGTACAGGCTCATGAGATGGCGGCTGAGCGTGAGCCGACGTCGTGCATGATCTGTTTGGCCGGCCCGCCGGCGTGCCCGGTCGAAGGCCAGATCCCAGTCGCCGACGTCCGCCTGCTCCATGAGAGAGCGCGCCAGGCTCAGGACATCGGGAAGATTCACGGCCCCACGGTATGCGTAGATGCCCTCATACGGCTGACGACGGTGCTGTGGGGCGCATCGCCTCCTGCCGGCTCATGACTGACCGATTGTCTCGGGAACTCCGAGCTGCTTCGGGCCGTACAAACTGCCGTGATGTGACACGATGGCGCCGATGTCCCATCATCCCTCCGGCCGGCGTCCGCGGCCCCAACGAAGCACCACCGGATCCGGCTCGCCTCAGACTGCACGAGCTCCGCGCAGCGCCCGACCGACCGTGCAGCGTGGCGCCGACCGTGCTCGGCGGGATGATGCGAGTCACCGTCCCGCGCGGGGGAGAGGGGCGTCGAGGGGCGGTGAGCGCTTCGGCCTCCTCCGCGTCGGCATCAGGCGGAGACGACGGCGCAAGGGTGGTTCCGTTCAGTCCCTCCTGAGGAGTCCGATCGGTGTCGTCCTCGCTGCCTTCCTGGTCACGCTCCTGGTGGGGTTCATCGTGCTGCGGGCGACCGGCTCCTCGCTCAACGGAATGGCTCTCGGGTGGGGGCGGCCCTCTCAGGGCGGGACAGGTTCGGCTCCGGCGCCCCTGGTGCCCGACACCAGTGGCTTCAATGCCGCCCGCATCATCGATGATGAGGTCTTCTACGACTCCCAGGCCATGACGCGCGAGGAGATCTCCGCCTTCCTCACCAGGGTCAACGCCGGCTGCCAGCCGGGCAGTGACGGCACCGAGTGCCTGGCCGCCGCCACTTTCTCCGTGCAGGCCCGCCAGGCCAGCACCTTCTGTCCCGGAGGCCTCAAGGCCGCCTCCGGAGTCAGCGCGGCCGACGTTGTCTGGGAGGTCTCCCAGGCCTGCGACATCAATCCTCAGGTGCTCCTCGTCCTCATTCACAAGGAGCAGGGGCTGCTCACCGCCTCCGGCGCGAACCTGAGCGCTCGCGACTACGAGGCCGCAGCCGGTTACGCCTGCCCCGACCACGGGAGCTGCGACCCCCAGTGGTCCGGCTTCCCCTCCCAGCTCTACGGGGCGGCCGCCCAGTTCCATCGCTATCGTCTCAACCCGGGCAGCCTACGACGTGGTGGCGCAGCGACCGACCCGAGTCGCCTACTCGCCCGACGCGCAGTGCGGCAGCGGCGAGTCTCACGGTGGCGAACCAGGCGACTGCCGGCCTGTACAACTACACGCCCTTCCAGCCCAATGAGGCCGCCGCGCACGGTGGGGACCAGTGCACCTCGTGGGGGAACTGGAACTTCTACGGCTACTTCAAGACCCTCTTTGGAAGTCCGACGTCGGACTGACGGTGCCCAGCGCAGAGCGAATTCCGCTGTATTCCAAGGGTTCTGAGCGAAGGTGTCATCACGCTCGGAAGGCCGTGACCATATCGTCATCAAGCGTCATCATTTAGATGCGCGATTTCCAGCCTTCTCTCAGACAGCATCGGCAGAGTCATAGTCACCGCCGAACGGTGGCGACCGTGAGGTACTGGGGAGTACCACTGACCGGCCACCACTGAGTCTGGCCACAGCCAAGGGAATGTGCTCGGACGTTTCGGTGAAGGAGGATCCGCTGCCGAATGGGAACCGGTAAGCGCCCTCGTTGCGAAGGGCCCGACCCGGTGGTTCAACCGGGGCGGGCCTTCGCAGTACCTGGGCGCAGGACCATCCGGTCCGCGCCCAGGCACTTTTGTGGGGACTGGCCGGCGGGCATGACATGATGCGAGCATGACGCTGCCGCCGGTACTGGCCACCACCTGGGTCGTCATCGAGTACCTCATCAAGATCGCCGCGCTGGGCACGGTTCCGGAGAACCGCCGCCCCTCGTCGTCGACCGCCTGGCTGCTGCTCATCTTCCTGCTGCCCCTGGTGGGCCTCCCGCTCTACCTGCTCATCGGCAGCCCGTGGGTGCACGGCACTCGTCGTCGCCAGCAGCACACCGTCAACGAGATCACCCTCGACTACACCCGCTCCATGCCCGACCTGCCCAAGGGCGCCCGGCCCTCGACTTACCTGGCCGGGGCGCTGCGCATGAACCGCCGACTCACCGGCCTGCCCTGCGTCAGCGGCGAGGTGGTGGCCGTCCATGCCGACCCCCGCAGCACCTATGAGGCCATGGCCCGCGCCGTCGACGCCGCCACCGACCACGTCCACGTCGAGTTCTACATCATGAGTTGGGACGAGGTCACCGACGTCTTCTTCACCTCCCTGGAGCGCGCAGTGGCCCGCGGGGTCACAGTGCGTCTCCTCCTGGACCACCTGGGCAGCCGCAAGTACCCCGGCTGGAAGCAGTTCTGCCAACGCATGACCGACGCCGGCATCCGCTGGCGCCTCATGATGCCGCTGCTGCCGCTCAAACGCCGCTGGCGCCGCCCGGACCTGCGCAACCACCGCAAGATCCTGGTCATCGACGGCGAGAAGGGCTTCATCGGCAGCCACAACATCATCGACCCCACCTACCGGACCCGGCGCAACGTGCGGGCCGGGCGCCGCTGGGAGGACCTGTCCGTGGAGGTCACCGGCGAGATCGTCCTGGAGGCCCAGGCCGTTTTCGCCATGGACTGGTTCTTCGAGGCCGGAGAGCAGCTCGAGGCCTTCGACCTGGCGCTGGGGACGCCGACCGAGACCCTGCCGGAGATGGCGGGGCTGCCGGGCATCCCGGTGGGTACGCCGGCCCCGAGGCCCGGGCGTCCGGGCGCCGTCGTCAATGCCATGCAGCTCATTCCCTCCGGGCCCGGATACCCCACCGAGCCGAACCTGCGGATGTTCCTGGCCCTCATCCACGGGGCCAAGCGGCACGTGTCCATCACCAGCCCCTACTTCATCCCCGATGAGGCGCTGCTGGCGGCGATGACGTCGGCCGCCTACCGGGGGGTGGAGGTCGAGCTGTTCGTGGGCAAGGAGTCCGACCAATTCATTGTCAGCCACGCCCAACGCTCCTACTACTCGGCGCTCCTGGCGGCGGGGGTGCGGATCTACCTCTACCCCTCGCCGACCGTCCTGCACTCGAAGTACATGACGGTCGACGACGAGGTCGGGGTCATCGGGTCCTCCAACATGGACTTCCGCTCCTTCGCCCTCAACTACGAGGTCATGCTGCTGGCCTTCGGCGGGGACCTCGACGACCTGCTGCGCATCAACGACGCCGACTACCGGGCCACCTGCACCGAGCCTGACCCCCGAACTGTGGGCCACCGAGCCCTGGTACAACCGCTACGTGGACAACGTCTGCCGCCTCATGTCCGCCGTGCTGTAGAGGCGGCCGGGCTTCGCCTGTGCCGGACCAGGCGCTCCTGGATGCGCATGTACCGGGACGACCAGTCTCGGCGCTGAGCCGACCAGATCAACGTGCCCTCACGTCGTCGGTCCCCGCACCACTGGGGTGCGGGGACCGACTGTGTGGAACCGGAGAAAGGGTCTGATGGGGCGCGTGAGCCGGTGGCTCAGGCGTCGCGGCGGGTGAAGATGACTCCGGCGATCACCAGCGGGATGAGGGCCCAGGCCGCGAAGACGGCGATGGCCTGCCAGTGCTGGAGGAAGGTCTCGGTTCCGGCCCGTCCCCAGTGGTGCGCCAGGCTGAAGGGGTCCGAGACGGCGGTGGACACGGTGTCCGGCAGGAGGCCCACAACCTTGACCGCCCACTGCCAGCGTCCGGCCATGAGTCCGAAGGGAATGGGGGCGACGAACAGCAGCGAGACCACCACGGTGATGGCCCCCGCTGTCGAGCGGGTGAGGTAGCCCAGCCCCAGGGCCATGAGCGCGACGACGGCGAAGGATAAGCCGGTGCCCCAGAAGAGCCCCAGGTAGTGGGCATCGGTGAGAGAACCGGCGTGGCCCTTCATGAACGGGTAGGAGAGCGCGTAGGACAGCGCCACGCAGACGACCCCGAGGACGAAGGAGAAGCCCGATACGACGAGCGCCTTCGCCACGAAGAGACGTCCGCGGCGAGGAACGGCCATCACTGAGGAGCGGATCTGCCCCGAGGCGTACTCACCGGTGACCACCAGGGCCCCCAGGACGGCGACGACGATCATGCCCAGCACTGAGCCCGAGGAGATCATGGTCTTGGCGTCGTCCGCCCGCTCGGGGGAGCCGGCGTAGCCCATGGCCAGGCCCGCACCGAACAGGACCGTGATGACGATCGTGATGGCCGACGTGACCCAGGTGGAGGTCAGGGTGCGCAGCTTGATCCACTCGGCGCGCACCGCGCCGGCGAAGGACTGCCGACCGGCCACGCGGGGCCGACTGGGCCAGATCGCGGCCTCCAGGGCCCGCTGCTGCCCGGTACCGGACGGCTGGGAGTCGGGGGCGGTCTTCTGGAGGGCCTCGAAACGGTTGACGGCCACGGCTGGGCCGTCCGCGGCGTCGATGGTGGTGGTCATGGTGTGTCAGTCCTCGGGATGCTCGATGGCCTGCGTTCTTCCTGAATGACTCCAGGCTAGGAGGGCCGGGCTCCGGTGTGATCGTCCCGGTGGGTGAACGCAGCTGGGCCGGCCTCCTCCCCCTGAGGGAGGAGGGGTCGTCTGCGGGGATGATGAGTCACCCTCGGCCCTCGGGGCGCTGGGTGCCTCCGGGGAAGGACGCGGGGCGGTCGGCTGACCTGGGCGCAGCGACCAAGGTGAGGCGGAGGGCTGGCTACAGCTCGGCGGCTTTGTTGAGGATGGCGGTTTCGTCTTGGCTGGTGCTGCCGTCATGCTGTGGTGTCCAGGTGCCGTTGTTGCAGGTGAAGGCCATCCAGTAGTCGTTGTCGCTGGAGAGGCCTTTCTGCAGTTTGCCGTTGAGTGGAGCGTGGTCAGTCCTGCGGCTTGGCAGTTGTTGACGGCGTGGACGACGGGGGCTGCTGCCTCGGGGGTGAGACCTTTCTTCTCGTCGGTGACCAGGCCGGTGACGGATAGGGTGTCGTCGTCGAGGTCGATGGTGCCGGTGGGGCTGGTTTGGCTGGCGGCGGTGATGATCTGGGCAAAGGGTGGGTTGCTGAACTGGCCGTCGGTGTTGCTGGTGGAGGTGACCTGCCAGCCGTTCATGGTGAAGGTCTTGATGGTTGATGAGCCGGACGGAGTGGTCAGCGAGGATGGGGGTGTGGTGACGTCTCCGTAGTCAACTTGGAGAGGTGATGTCTCGCCGGGTCGTTGAATGCTTGTGGCCTCCCCGACTACTGATAGATCGTGCTGGACGTTGGTGGCGATGTCGTGAGAGCTGGCGCTGATGAGGAAGAAGACGTTGATGTCGGTGCCTTCAACGCTCCACTTCAGTGTGATGCCGATCTGGGTGTTTTTGTCGTCGTCGCCTAAGGTCTTGTCTCGGGTTGAGGACAGCAGTGCTGTCGCGGTGTCGATGCTGGTCCCGTCCTTGAGGTGTACGCTCACAGTGGGAGCGTCGCCCGAGTTATACGATTCTTCCTCAAAAACCTGCACGGAGGAGACGTGTGAATCGTGGCGCAGGTGCTTGGCGGCAGCTCTTGCTGCGCTCCTTTCTTCGAATGAGCTCGGCTCCAGACCGGGATTGAACAAAAGTGCGAGATTATATGCGAAGTACCCGACGAACCCCAGCAACGCAGACAGGATGACAACCAGGGCTATGCGGCTGGGCTTGAAGATGCCCCGACTGTGCGATGGAGCAGGCTGCTGATGCTCTGAGGGGCTGTGGCGTTTGTCGCTGGTGATCGACCGAGAGTCGGTGCGGGTGGCGGCCTCGTCGCCTCCTGCCACCTGCTGATCCCGCGCAGAGGACAAGGATGTGGAGGAGTCTCCCTGGCCTCGATCGGTCTGCTTGTCGGGCATCAGTACCTTCTTCCTTCTTGTCGGACGTAATTCTTCCTGATCTATTTTGATGGTGGGGGTGTTTGGCTCGACGGCGTAGAGGTGAAGGACGAACGGCGAGTGGTCTAGAGTTCGGCGGCTTTGTTGAGGATGGTGGCTTCGTCTTGGCCTGTGCTGCCGTCGTGTGTGGGTGTCCAGGTGCCGTTGTTGCAGGTGAAGGCCATCCAGTAGTCGTTGTCGGTTGAGAGGCCTTTCTGCAGCTTGCCGTTGAGCTTGAGTGTGGTCAGTTTTGCGGCTTTGCAGTTGTTGACGGCGTGGACGACGGGTGCTGCTGCCTCGGGGGTGAGGCCTTTGTTCTCCTCGGTGACTAGGCCGGTGACGGACAGGGTGGTGCCGGCGAGGTCGATGGTGCCGGTGGGGCTGGCCTGGGTGGCGGCGGTGATGATCTGGGCAAAGGGTGGGTTGCTGAACTGTCCGTCGGTTTTGGGGGTGGAGGTGACCTTCCAGCCGTTCATGGTGAAGGTCTTGGAGGATCTCTTGACGCCTGGTTGGGTCAGGGTGGTAGGGAGTGCGGTGACCTGTCCGTAGTCGATCGTCAGCTCCGTGTAGGCGTCGATGCTGCCGGTGAAGGTCTTCGCTTCTCCGACGGGGGTGAGTGCTCGTTTCACGTCGGTCCGGATTGCCTCGGGGTCTCGTTGACACTGCACGTCGACGTCGATGGTGCTGCCCTTGACGGTCCAGGACACCGAGATGATGAAATCGCCTGAGTAGTCGGGTTCCTGTTGGAGTGTTTTCTGCCGGGTTGAGGCCAGTAGGTTGGCGGCCGCCTCCACGCTGGTGCCGTCCTTGAGGTGGGCGTCGACTGTCACGGAACTTCCGTTGATGTTGGCTTCTGCTCCTGTTGCCTCTGCTGAGGTGACCGAGGGATCGCTTGAGAGGTAGTTGGAAGCTGTGCTGGCAACGCGCCGGACTTGGAAGCCGTCCGGGCCAATGTCAGGGTTCAGGCTGACATAGAGTAAGCAACCGTAACCACCAATGATCACCACGAGGACGACCAGCACGAAACAGACAGCCCACCACCCCAACGACCGCTTCCTCCCGCTGGCAGAGGCTTCGCTGCCCGAGTTGACGGCCGGGGCTTCTTCCGCCCCGGCGTCTCCTCTTCGCGCAGGTACAGTCTGCTCATCCGCCATCAGTACCTTCTCCCTACTTGTCGGACGTAATTCTTCCTGATCTTTTGTTTTGGGCTAATCGACTGTTCTACTTCTCCGTCCGTTTCGCGGGGGAAGCGACTCAATCTGATGCCCTGCACATAAATTACTATCCCTGTTTAATTGACGGCCGGTCAACATAGTCGGGCTTCACGCCCTTCAAGATTTGTCCTTGGCTGTGCAGGGAGGTACTGCCTTTGTCCGTGTAGTTTGAATGCCCGGACGAATATTTGTAGGGGCCGTTGGCGTCTGTGTCTAGTGCTGTAAAATCAGAGTTGGGGTTGGTGGTGGGGTTTCCTCCGTAGTATCCAGACGCTGCAACTGGATCCCAATTGTTCGCTGCTGCGAATGTGTGGTCAGGAAGCATGTGGAAGTCTGAAGCGTCTACTGAGCTGGGGCCTGGTGAACCCATGACGGAAAAATCGTCTGGTGCGGTCGATTGCCTGAGGGCGTATCCGGTCGCTAGGGATCCATAGGAGTGGCCTGCGGCCACTAGGTGGGGGTCTCCACGGTGGGTTTCCTGAATGCCATCATAGAGACTAGCGAGATCCTTTGCGGCATCCTTAGCTGCCTTGTCGCTAAATACGGAGTTGGTCCCATCTGCCGTCTCTGCTTTGGTTGGTGCGTCATATCCTAGCCAAGTGACTCCGGCTACGCTCTCTCCGGTCTCCGCTGCTTCTGTGACGATACTGTCTGTATTATTGACTGCACTGCCTGGTCTAAATTCGCTAGGCTTTCTAGCTTGTTTCTTTTTTTCGTCGTAGGTGTCGACGATTTCTTCAGTGACTCCTGTGTCCATTCCTGGGGTGTTGACGATAACGTTGTCGGCGCCATCAATGTCTCCTGTTCCGATGGCGGCACGAAGATGCTTTCCTGTGTTATCGAGAACTAAAAGCTGATGTCCCTTTGCTCGCTCTGGATGATCTGGGTCGAACATCGTCGACAAGGCATGTATGTCGCGCTGTCTTTGAAGCATCATCTCGTACCCTGGGGTGTTGTCACCCCAAGGGTCTTGTTTGTTTTTGTAGTTTTGGACTTCTTTATCTATCTCGGCTTGCATGATAGGCAGCCAGATCACGTTCGCTTGGTGTCGGACATTCATTGGAATGCCGTTGAGGTTGCCGATCCAGGCGGGGTGCTTATTGATGATATTCTTTCGTTGTGCGTCAGTCAGTGAAGTCTACCAGTCGTTGACCTGACTGGGCGTCCAGTTTGGGTTCGGGGGCCTCTCTCCGTGGTTGACTACCTCGGGGCTCGGGCCGTTTGCCGTATCGTCCAGTTTGGTGATTTCAGCGTAGACAGATGAAATAAAGGTGACGGTGTCGCCTGCTTGCTCTACTAAACGGTCTACTTCATTTTGGTATGAAGTAATGGATGTGCTGGCGCTGGCGCCACTTTGCTGGTCCTTGACTGCAACGGTATTGTCGTCTTTGATTTTTAACCCTGCCGCGGATACGCTAGATTGGGTACTTGATGCACTATTCTTGATCGTGTTTACGGTTGCGGAGGCGTCCTTGAGGTCGTTGCCGGCCTTCTCCAGACCGGTCCAGAGGTCTTCGGCGTCGTCGGCGAGGATTCTCCTTGCTTTGGCCTCTGCCTCGAAGGTCTTTCCGGACAGGCCGTCGCTCAGTCCCGGCTGTGTGAAGTTGGTGTTGACCTGTTGGTACTTGTGTGAGGCGGCCACCAAGGAGTCGCCAGTCGTGTCGAGGTTGGTGCCATCCCAGGACAGGAGGTCATTAAACGTAACCACAGGTTGCTCCAAAAGGGTAAACTACTTGAATCATTAGGGACAATATGTCAAATGAGTTAACAGTGAGGTTTTCTCATCGGGGGTGATGGTGCTCGTGCCGTGAGTGTTGTGATGGCGGGGAAGGGTAGGTCGGGCCGGGGTGGGGTGTGTCGGAGCGGAGGCACGCGGAGCCGTGCGGCAGAGTTGTTTTCGACCAAGAAAACCTGCCCGCAAGAAAGGCTCCGCGTGCTGTCCTATCGTGCCACTCTCGACGTCCCCATCGCCACTGTGCGCACCATCAGCGGCTGGTTGACCGCTCACCGTCGCGCCTACGACATCCGCCCGCATCAGCGGGCCTGCACGACCTGGGGTCAGGCCGTCCTGGTGCTGCGGTGGCTCAAGGAGGGCACCGATGTGCGGACCCTGGCCCGCGACGCCGGGGTCTCGCAGGCCACCGGCTACCGCTACCTGCACGAGGCCTTGGAGGTGGTCGCCCAACGATCCCCCGAGATCACCGACGTCCTGGACAGGCTCCGCCGGGACGGCGAGCCGTTCGTCTGCCTGGACGGGACCCTGGTCCGCACTGACCGGGTCGCCGCTCGCACCCAGGCCAGCAACCACTTGTGGTACTCCGGTAGGCACAGGGCCTTTGGCGGCAACGTGCAGGTCCTGACCGATCACACTGGTTTTCCGGTGTGGACCGCTCCGGTGGAGCCCGGCTCGACCCACGACATCACCGCCGCGCGCACCCACGCCCTGCCGGCGCTGTACCGGGCGGCTTCGCTGGGGCTGCCCACGCTGGCGGACAAGGGCTACACCGCAGCGGGCATCGGCATCAAAGTCCCCGCCAAGAACCCGCACCCCGACCCCGACACCAGATGGCGCAACGAGCTGATCAGCTCAATGAGGGCTCCCGCCGAGAGGGCCAACGCCCTGATCAAGCACTTCAAGGCCCTCAAGCACGTCACCCTCGATCCCAGAGCCATCACCACGATCGCCGCCGCAGCCCTGGTCATCCTCACCCTCCACAAAGGCATCTGGTGAGAAAACCTCAGTGTCTGGTGTGGCTCAGCTATGGCCGTTTTTCGGGGTGCAGGCCGCTGCGCCGTCGGCCGCCTTGAGCTGGTTGGTGGCGTTGTAGATCCCGTTGTAGTGATTCCTCAGCCTGTTGGCGAAGGTGGTACGAGCCTTGGAGACCGCGTCCGCCGCCATTGACGCCTTACCGGACAGTCCTCCACCCGTCAGGCCGTTCGCCGAGGAGCGCACATCAGAGTCGCCTCCCGACGCGTTCACCTCACTGATGCAGTTCTCCACCTCCGAACGGAGCTTCGACGTCGTCTCCTCACAGGTCTGCACATCAGCCACCCGTCCCCGTCCTTCCTCGTTACAGCGAAAACCGCCTCATGACTATCAAGTCCCGGCCGCACAGCGAACCAACCGAACACACGATAGCCAACAATCGGCGGCGCGGAGGACATATGGGCGACGAGTTTCTCTCCAAGGCCCACGGTGCTTACTGGACATGGCAGCCAATAAGTCAGGCGCCGGAAGCGGGATCAGATGGCACTGACCAGCTTGGTAATGCGCTGGAGGCTCACCTTGCGGCTCGTGCCCAGTGTCTGGGCGAACAGGCTCACCCGCAGCTCCTCCACCATCCAGCGGGCCTCCTCCAGGAGGGCCTCACGCTGCGGGTCGGTCGGCAGCGAGGCCGCTTTGGCGCGGGCCTTGTTCACCACCTCCCGGGCCTGGGAGACCTGGAAGGCCAGGGCCGCGTCCTGCGAGGCGGCCGACGGCGAGGAGGCCGCCTTCTCCACCCGCATCACCAGTGCCCGCAGGTAGCGCTCCAGATGCGCCAGGTGCTCCGGCGGGGTGGCGGTGATGAAACCCTCCGGAACCAGGGCGGCCGCGTGCTCGCGTACCTCCTGGAGCGTGTTCAGCAGGGTCAGGGAGGTGTGCTCACCTACCACGCGCTCCACCTCCCGGGCCGCCTTGAGCGCCGCCGCCGCATACCGGGCCACCCGGTAGACTTCGTCCTCGAGCTCACTGCGCATGACACCGACCAGCGCCTCGAAAACCTCCCGCCTGCGCACCTCCGCCAGCGCACAGCCGGAGGCCGACGCCGCCCAGCGCCCGGCCACGATGCGTGCTGCGGCGGCCTGCACGTCCTCCACGAGAGCCTCCGTGCTTCGGTAGGGACTGGCCGCCAGGATGAGCGACTCCTGGGCGCTCCACCGGCTTGTCACCCGGGCCGTCGGCAAGGCCGTGCGCGCCAGGGCCAGCGCCGTCACCCCGGCGCCATGAGCGCTCAGCTGCGCGGCGGCGTCGGGCAGGATCCTCAAGTCTGCGCTCCTGGGCGCGGTCGCCACCAGGGCGGGGTAGCCGCGCACCACCAGGCCGGCCCGGCCCGCGGACTCCACCGAGGCCGGGATCGTCGAGGCATCCGGGTCACCCAGACCCGGCACACCCCGAGGCCAGTCGGTCAGGCCCCGGCGCTCCTCCAGGCCAGCCCCGGCTCCAGTACCGGCTTCAGATCCGGCCCCTGAGCCTCCTGTGGTCCCAGCGGCGCCACCCGGCCGCCCGCCCTTCTTCTTGCGGCCCTTACGGCCGGGCTTCCCGCTCTGCGCGCCCTGGCGCTCCTGGGCATCGGCCATCGCCTGAGCCAGCGCGCCGCGCACCACCGAGCGCACAGCGGCCTCCGTCTTGCCCGACAGCCGCTGCTGGAGCGCAACCAGGTCCCGGCCACGGCCGATGACCCGACCCCGAGCATCCAGGGCCGTGAAGCCCATCGCCAGGTGATCCGGCAGACGCTCGGCCGCCTCAGCCCAGTCCTCCTCCGTGATCTCCACGCCCTTGAGCCGGAGCACCACCCGGCTGAAAGCCTCCTCGAAGGGCACCTCCGGGCAGCTCGCGCCCGGCGGCGTCGGGAACTCCTGGGCGATTTGGGCCCACACCTGGGCGCCCACGTCCGGGGCCGGCACCAGCTGGCGGCGCACCCGCTTGGGCAGCGCCCGGATCGTGGCCACGCACAGCTCGGCCCGCATCCCCGGCACCAGCCAGTCGAATCCCTCCGGGGTCAGGCGCCCCAGCACCTCCACGGGCACCTGGACGCTGACCCCGTCCTCGGGGTGGCCCGGCTCGAACACGTAGTCCAGGCCCAGGGTCAGGTCCCCCTGCACCCACGTGTCCGGGAAACCGCTCGCGTCGCCCCCGCCGGGCAGCAGCAGCTCCCGGGTGAAGTCCAGCAGGTCCGGGGTGGTGCGCCGCTGCTCCTTCCACCAGGCGTCGAAGGCCGCCGCGGAGGTCACCTCCTCGGGGATGCGGTCGTCGTAGAAGTCGAACAGGGCGGCGTCGTCGGCCAGCAGGCCGTGCTCGCGCCGACGCCGCTCCACGTCCTGCAGCTCCTCGATGAGTTCCCGGTTGCGCTCCACGAAGCCGTGGCGGGCGTGCCAGCCGCCCTCCACCAGGCCCGAGCGGATGAACATCTCCCGGGCGACTTCCCGGGCCGAGTCCGTCCCCACGCTCGCCAGGGTCGCCGGCCGGTCCGCCACCAGCGTCATCCCGTAGAGCAGCACCTTCTCGTGAACCATGGCCGCCCCCTGGCGGGTCGACCAGTAGGGTTCACCGAAGACGTGGCGGGCCAGGCCCGCCCGGTCCGCCACCTGCTCGATCCACCGCGAGTCCACCTTGGCCACGGTCCGGGCGAAGAGCCGGGAGGTCTCCACCAGCTCGGCGGTCATCACCCAGTCGTAGGTCTTGCGGCGCAGGCCCGAGCCCGGCCAGATCGTGAAGCGGGTCCCGCGCGCGCCGGCGTACTCCCGACGACGCTCGTCCCAGTTGCCCACATTGGACAGCAGCCCCACCAGCAGCGAGCGGTGGATCGCGTCGGCGTCGGGCGTGTCCGCGCTGCGCCCCAGGGCCACGACGGCGGCCGCCACGCCCCCGTTGGCGATCTGGGCGGCATGGCTGCCCGGCTCCAGGGCCTTGGTGGCCGCCCGGATCGAGCGGGCCGTCGGCAGCTCGACCAGGGCCGCATCCAGGCCCAGAGGTCGGGCCAGCTGACGCAGTTGGGCGTGGACGTCCTGCCACTCGCGCACCCGCAGGTAGTGCAGGAACTCGGCGCGGCACATGCGCCGGAAGGCCGAGCCGGACAGACTCGCGGCTCTGCGTGCGCAGGTAGCGCCACAGGTTCAGGTAGGTCAGGAAGTCGCTCGTCGGGTCCGCGAAGCGCCGGTGCAGGGCGTCGGAGGCCTCCTGCTTGTCCGCCGGGCGCTCGCGCACGTCCTGGATGGACAGGGCCGCCACGATGACCATGACCTCCCCGACGCAGCCCAGCTCGCCGGCCTCCAGGAGCATGCGCCCCAGGCGCGGGTCGATGGGCAGGCGCGCCAGGCGGCGCCCGATCTGCGTCAGGCGCGGCCCGCCTCGGCCCCGGTCGGGGGCGTCGTCGGACCGGGCGGAGGAGGCCCCGGCCGGCTCAATCGCGCCGATCTCCGTGAGCAGCCTGCAGGCCGGAGCGGACCTGGCGGGAGTCCGGGGCGTCCAGGAAGGGGAAGTCCTCCACCGCCCCCAGTCCCAGGGCCGCCATCTGCAGGATGACGCTGGCCAGCGAGGTGCGCAGGATCTCCGGCTCGGTGTACTCCGGACGCGCCTCGAAGTCGGCCTGCGAGTACAGGCGGATGGCGATGCCGTCGGCCACGCGCCCGCATCGGCCCGCCCGCTGGTTGGCGCTGGCCCGGCTGACCGGCTCGATCGGCAGGCGCTGGACCTTGGTGCGGTTGGAGTAGCGGGAGATGCGCGCCAGGCCAGGGTCGATGACGTAGCGGATCCCCGGAACCGTCAGGGAGGTCTCGGCCACGTTCGTGGCCAGGACGATGCGGCGCATCTGGTGGGCCTCGAAGACCCGGTGCTGCTCAGCGGCGCTCAGGCGCGAGTACAGGGGGACGACCTCGATGGCACCCGGCGTGCGCGAGCGACCGTCGGGCGTGTAGCGCGCCCCCAGGTGGTCGATGAGGGCCGCCTCGGTGTCTCGGATATCGCGCTCACCGGCCAGGAAGATGAGGATGTCTCCGCTGGGCTCGCCCAGGAGCTCGTCGACGGCGTCGAGGATCCCGGTCACCTGGTCCTTGGGCTCCCCGGACTCGGCGGCCGCGGAGCCGGCCCGGCCTCGGCCCTTGCCACGAGTCCCCTGGTTGCGGGGCGTGAGCGCGGCGGAGCCGCCGGAGCGGATGGCCTCGCGGCGGGCCCGCGCCGCGGCGCGTACCGCCGGGTCGGGGGAGGTCAGGGCCTCCAGCTCGGCCTCGCTCAGCTCGCCGGGTCCCGCCGGGCCGGGCCGGGAGGCGGAGGTGCTGTCAGCCGGCTCGCTGCCGGCGTCGTCGGAGGCGGGCGGTGCGTCGTCGGGAGCCAGGGGGCGGTAGCGCACCTCAACGGGGTAGGTGCGCCCGGAGACCTCGATGACCGGGGCGGGCACCGTGGCCGCCTCGCCGAGGGGCCGCCCCCGGTCGCCGATTTGCTCGCGGCCGAAGTGCTCGGCGAAGCGCTCGGAGTCGATGGTGGCCGAGGTGATGATGACCTTGAGGTCGGGGCGCTGGGGCAGCAGGCGCGCCAGGTAGCCCAGGATGAAGTCGATGTTGAGGCTGCGCTCGTGGGCCTCGTCCACGATGATCGTGTCATAGCGGCGCAGCTGGGGGTCGGACTGGATCTCCGCCAGCAGGATGCCGTCGGTCATGAGCTTGACCAGGGTGTTGTCCCCGACCTCCTCGGTGAAGCGCACCTGATAGCCGACGATGCCGCCCGGCCCGATCGGGGTGCCCAGCTCGGAGGCGATGCGCTCGGCCACGCTGCGCGCGGCGATGCGCCGCGGCTGGGTGTGGCCGATCATCCCGGTGATGCCCCGGCCCAGCTCCAGGCAGATCTTGGGCAGCTGGGTGGTCTTGCCGCTGCCGGTCTCACCGGCGACGATGACGACCTGGTGCTCACTGATGGCGGCGGCGATCTCCTCGCGGCGGGCGCTGACCGGCAGCTCCTCGGGGTAGACGATCGCCGGGACGGCGGCGGCGCGGGCGGCGAGCTGCTCGGGGGAGTAGCCCTTCCAGGCGCTGCGACGCCGGCCCCCGGCCCGGCCCGGGCGCCGGCCCCGAGCATTGCGGCCGTCACCGCGCGGGGACTTCCGCTTCCGCCGCTCCGGCGCGCCGTCCTGTGCGGGTCCTGCGGCGTTCCCGTCAGGCCCGTCAGGGGAGGCCTGAGCGCTCTCGGTGCTGCGTGCGCCGAGGTCGCTGTCCTGCTGGTCGTGGTGCCCACCGGCGTGATCGTCGTCCTGGTTGCGCTTGAGGTGCTCGCCCTGTTCCATAGGTGGCCCATTGTCCCCCACGGACGCGGGTCCGCTCGCCCGGGACGCCGACCGTGCTGAGCTCCTCGGTCGCGGAAGCTGGCAGAAGGCCGCCGGGATCTGGTTGAGTGCGGGCATGACTCGACGTCAACAGCCTTCTTCGGTGGGGGCCCGTCGTGGCCGTCGTCGCCCTGGCGTTGGTGAGCGTTCTGCCTCCGACGACGGTCTTCCCCTTTGCCCAGCTCATTGCGTTGCGCTCGCTGCTGGCGGCCGGCGCGGCGTTCTTGGGCCTTCTGCTCCTCACTGTCGCGATCCTGCGGCGTCGTCGGCGTGGGCGGTTGCCTCGGACTGGCCTGAGAACCTGCCGGACGGGTGTGCGTACCGCAGTGGTCGGACTGGTTCTTCTGCTGGTGGCGGGGGCTCATGGCGGCGTTCTGGTGACCAGGGGGCTTCGACAGCGACCCGTCGATGCCCGTGCCGTAAGCGTCTTGAGCCTCAACACTGAGCGGGAGGGCGCCGACGTCGAGGCGGTTGCAGAGCTGGCGGAGGCGGTGGGGGCCGACATCCTCGTGCTGCCGGAGACGACTCAGCGCTACGGACGGCGCCTGGCCGAGGCTCTGACCGAGCAGAAGAAGGAGAGCGGTGCGCAGCCTCAGGGCTTCGCCGTCTTCTCCGACACCAGCATGCCCTCCGACCTGGCGGAGCAGGGGATCGACCAGAACTCTGACCCGGCGTACTCCACGACCGTCCTCGTCGCCACCCGGCTGGGCGGATACAGGCAGGTGGAGGAAACCGCCGGGGCCGGCTTCGGCACGGTCAGGCTGGAGCCGGAGAGCGGCGACGGACCCGTCATCGTCGGTGCTCACACCTACCCACCGCTTCCGGGGGCGATGACGTGGTGGAGGAGCTCGGTGACCGACGTCGCCTCCCTGTGCCGCCGTCCGTCCGCCGGGCTGATTGTGGCCGGGGACTTCAACGCCACCCGCGATCATGCCCCGCTGCGGAACTTGGGCGGCTGCATCAGTGCGGGGGAGCAAGCGGGCATCGGCGGGCTGGCCACCTGGCCCAGCAGTACGGGCACGACTCTGCTCGGCGCCACCATCGACCACGTCCTGGTCGACGGCACGGTCTGGGAAGGAAAGAAGGGAGGGTCGTCACCATTCCCGGTACTGACCACAGGGCAGTCGTCGTCCAGCCTATCCGACCAATCGCAGCGGCCCACCGGTCACTGACCTCAGCGCAGGCGGCGCTGGGCCCACCCAGGCTCAGACGGGCGACCTCCTCCTGGGCCTGGTCCAGGGTCTCGGCGTGGACGTGGACCATCTGGCTGGAGTCGGGCAGCAGCGGGAAACCCTCGGCGGTGGCCTCAGCGGTGTCGGGCAGCTCGTTGGACAGCACCCCGTGCACCATGAGCACCGGCCAAGGCAGGTCCGCCAGGGTGCGCTCCGGATCCTGCATGGAGAAGTCGGCCAGTGTCTCCTTGGACAGGGACGTTCCACTCGCGCGAGTTGGGGTTGTCATCCACCAGGCGCGTCAGTCCGTGCTGGGCGAGCTCATCGAGCCTGCTCGGGGAGAAGATCTCCTCCCACAGGATCGACTGCGGCCCCACGATGGCACCCACGAGCACCGCCGTGCGCACCTGCTCGGGCCGGGCCAGGAGCGCAGCCGTCGCCCCGAACCCGTTGGCGTGGATCATCTGCCGGGTGAAGCCCAGGCCGGCCAACCAGCCTGGAGGCCGCCCGCAGGTCCTCGGCCTCGCTCGCCAACGTGATGACGTCGTCGTCGGACTCGCCCAGGCCGGAGAAGTCCAGGTTGAGCGTGGCCAGGCCCGCCTCGCGGTAGCGGGCACCGATCCAGTCCAGGCGCCCGCCCCTGACCGTGACGGTCGGTGAGGAAGTCGTGCGCCAGCAGAACCACGCCCTCCGGTCGCGCCTGCGGGGGCGTGGCATCCTCCGACGTCGTGGAAAACCTCCAGATCGATGGGGGCGGCTCCGGCGGGCGCCTGGAGGGTGCCGGCCAGGGTGATTCCGCGCGGGGTATCGATACGGACGTCGTTCATGGGGTCAACCTAAGACAGAAAATAGGGGTGGGCATGGGGGATGCGTCGGTAGTTGTCCTGATTGCGCTTCCAGCGTGATGGAAGCGTCGAGACCGCCGTTCGTCGTGAGGGCTGTAGATATCCACGAACCGTGAGGATTCTCCGGTGACGAGCGGAACCCGGAGCGGGAGTAACGGATCGAAGGTGGGCATGAGGGCGGGTGCGGGGCGACCGAGGCCGGGTGGGCGCCCCGCATCGTAAGGGAGTGCGCACCCGTCCTCATCCGGCCTCATCGTTGCCGTCGGGTGGGTGGAAGATGAGGACGGGAGAGCCTGCTGCCGAGCTACTCGGGAAGCGGCACCGCTCGGACCGTCTCGACGGCGCGGCGCACCAGGGCCTCATCGGTGCGCTGGGGCTCGTCGGGGCTCAGTCCCTTGCGGGGGCAGCGCATGTGGACCTCGCGCACACCCGTGGACTCCACCAGGTCGACCAGGCCGTCGGGGCGCACGGCCCCGGCCGCGACCACGGTCGGCCCGCCACTGGCAACCAGCCCGGCGATCACCGAGGCGCCGTCGGCCGCGGTCTGGGCCGCCCCGCTGGTCAGGACGTAGCGCACGCCGAGTCCCTCCAGGTCCCCGTAGGCCTCGACGGTGTCGCGGCAGTGGTCGAAGGCCCGGTGGAAGGTGATCGGGGCGCCGTTGGCCATGTCCGCCAGCAGGCGCACGAGGCCGCGGTCGACAGTGCCGTCCTCGGTCAGGGCGCCGACGACGAACCCCAGGTCGACGGCCGGCGGCAGCGTGGCGCGGCCCCCGCCCGTGGCCTGGGGGCGGGTGAACTCGGCCATCTCCAGGGCCAGGGTGGCGATGCGCCGCACGTCGGCGATCATGGCCCGGCCCTCATCGGCGTCGTAGACGAAGGACCCGCCCCGGGGGCGGATGAGGATCCGCAGGCCGAAGGGGGCGGCGGCCTCGGGCTTGTCCGCCCAGTGGGCGCCGGCCTGGGCACGGCGCTGCTCGACCTGCTCGGCGGCGGCGAAGATGGCGGCCTCGACGGTACCGATCGAGGGAGTGGTGCCGGCGGCGGTGAGGTTCGCGCCCGACTCGGCCCGGTCGGCCCCGGCCCGCGCGGAGATCCTCACGCCCTCGACGTCCTCGACGCAGGTCTCCAGGACGACGTGGTCGGGGTGACGCCAGGCGGGGGCGGGAGCGGTGGTCGCGTGCTGGCGCAGCGACGGTGCTGAGCCGGTGAGCCTCATTGCATTCATGAGGCCGAGTCTGACATGTCCTCACGGTGATGAAAACCGAGTTGACGTCAGATGTCCTCAGATGTCCTCAGATGTCCTCTGTCCTAGATGTCCTCCAGGTCCTCGTAGGGACTTGGGGTCCTCGATGGGTTCCAGGTGCGCCGAGATGCGCAGGCTGGTGTCGGCCTCGATGAGCCTCGTCGATGACCTGCTCGGTGAAGTCGTGCCCTTCTTGACGCTCCAGACCGCGGGAACCAGCACGTGCAGCTCCATGAACCGCCGGTTGCCGGCCTCGCGCACCCGCACCGCGTGGAAGTCGATCATGCCCACTCGGCGGTGGCGCGCCAGAACCTCCTCCACGCTCTGGAGCACCTCGGAGGACGGGGCGATGTCCATGAGGCCGCCCACCGAGTCGCGGATGAGCGTGAATCCGGTCCACATGATGTTGAGCCCGGCCCCCAGGGCGACGACGGCGTCGAGCACGGCCGAGTCGAAGACGGCCACCAGCGCCACCCCGACCAGGACCGCGGCGGAGGTGACGACGTCGGTGGCCAGGTGCTTGGCATCGGCCACCAGGGTCATGGAGCGCTCGCGGCGTCCGGCCCGGTAGCACCCACGCCACCGCGCCGTTGAGGAGCGAGGCGATGACCGAGACCGCCAGGCCCGCTCCCGCCCTGCTCGGGCATCTGCGGGTCGATGAGGCGCCCGACGGCGGAGATGATGATGAAGGCGGCGGCCACGAAGATCATGACGTTCTCGACGACGGCCGAGAAGTACTCGGCCTTGGAGTGCCCGAACTGGTGGTCGGCGTCGGCGGGTCTGGCCGCGATCCTCAGCACGATGAGTGCGATGACGGCGGCGACGAGGTTGACCACGGACTCGGCGGCGTCGGAGAGCAGACCCACTGAGCCGGTCAGCCAGGCCGCGCCTCCCTTGAGCGCGATCGTGACGAGAGCGGCACCGATGGACAGCCACGCGTAGCGGCTCAGGTCCTTGGGGGGCGAGTAGCGGGAGGACACGTCCCGATCATGGCGTGGGCCGGTGCGCCCTGACCACCTGAGGTTTCGTATTGCCGCAACGCGCGATCCGCGACGGCAGGATGCCAGGCGTGTGCTCCGCCGTGGGCTAAGGTGCCTGGTAACAGCGGGCTGCCGGGCCGGCACCGGGGTCGACGGCGGGACGCGATCATGGCAGGAGCGAAAGGCGGGCAACCGGGGTGCTGGACGTCTCTTCCCTCACGCTTCACATGCCGGCGTCCCTCACCGACACCTTCCGGCTGCTGGACCTGTGCGGGGTCCCTGCTCAACGGGATCCTGGGCGGGCTCATCGCCCGGCGCAAGAACTTCGATCTCGTGGGCTTCGTCGTCCTGGCTATGCTCACGGCCACCGCCGGCGGCATCCTGCGTGACGTCATGATCCAGGCCGGTCCACCCTTCGCCCTGACCGACCCCTACTACCTCTACACGGCCTGCCTGGGGGCGACGGTCGCCTGGTTCGTGCCGCTGACCTCGCGTCCCACCCGGCGCCTGCTCGTGGTGGCCGACGCCGTCATCCTGGGCTGCTGGGCCGCCACCGGGGCCTCGAAGGCCCTCACCTACGGGCTTGGAGTCATGCCGGCGCTCCTGCTGGGCTGCCTCACGGCGATCGGCGGCTCCATGATCCGCGACGTCGCAGTGGGGGAGACCCCGGCCGTCTTCGGCGGCAACAAGCTCTACGCGATCCCGGCGCTCATCGCCGCCGGCACCCAGGTCGTGGCCGTCAAGGCGGGGGTGGCCGACGCGCACGCCATGCTCGTGTCCACCGTGGTAGGTGCGGGACTGTGCGTACTCGCCTACTGGCGTTCCTGGCAGCTGCCGGTCATCGCCGAAAGGGAGCGGCGTCGGGCCGGGCGGCGCGAGGCGACCGGCGCGCTGGTCGGCTGGCGCAGGTCGCTCATGATGGGGCCGCTCAAGGCCCCCTCCTGGCGCGGCCGTGGCGGGGCGACGACAGAGGAGAGTGCCTCCCTGGAGCGGCCCGAGCAGGGCTAGGGGCCGTCCGGGGGGCCTCAGCCGGTCTCAGGCGTTCTCGCCGACCGGACGCACGCTGGCCTGACCGGCGTCGACGGGCTGGGACTGGCCGTTGCCCTTACTCGACGGCGCCCCGAAGAGCCGCTCCTTGACGGCGTCGGCGACCTTCTCGGTGACGGCCTCGCCCTGGGTGCGCACGGCCTGCTTGACGTGGCTGGAGGCGGCGTCGACCCGGGTGCGCACGAAGGGCTGCTCGGCGACCTTGGAGGCTGCGGTCTTGATGCGCTCGTACTGGGCGCGCCCCGCGCGGGTCCCGAGCACGTATCCTGCGCCGAGTCCGAGGATGAAGGGGATCTTGCCGGCCATATCGTCTCCTGAGGCTTTGAGGGAAGCACTGCTTGATGCGCCATCACCATACCGGCCGTGGGCCGGGGCGACCTGCGTGAAGGGTGGTTGGTGGCCGCGTGATCGCCCACAGCGTCACGCGCGCGGCCGCTGCGGACTCACGGGGATCCTCCCCGGAGTCACACGGTTGTTTCCGGGGAGTCGCCGATGGCCGGAGCTGAGCCCTCCGATGTGGGGGCCTGGGTGCTGGTGCCGTGGGCGCTCGGTTGGGGAGCCGACCAGGCCGTCAGGTGTGACGGTGGTGATGTACGAGCGTCCGCCCAGAATCACACCGAGTGTCACCAGCAGCCCGGTGCCCATGAGGGTGGCCACCCTGCAGCACGTTGAGGTCTGCCAGGATCGCGTGGCGTCGCAGCGACGCCGCGGTCGAGGCGGTGGAGCCCTGCGGACTCTGTGGGGCCGGTGGGGCCGGTGGGGTCTGAGGAGCTCGTGGAGAAGGGGGACATGTGATTCCTCCTGTTCGACGGGGACGGGAACGGGGGCGTCTGCCCCCCGGTGAACCCAGGTAACTGCTGGGGCCTGTCGGCCTCGTAGGGCGGGCCTGTGGGGTCCCTGTGAAGAGACAGGACTACCGGCTCAGCCGCATGCTGCCGGGGATCGACGCAGGTGGAGGAGCCTGCGTGAGACATGCCGCACCGAGCCGAGTGGCATGCCTCATAGATTGCTGTTGGTGCTGAAGACCGATGGAACTCCGGCAGTGAAAGGTGGGCGTTATTGATGCTCGACGCTCGTGTCGGTTAGTACCAGCGTGTTTGCGAAGCGATGAAGCCTCGAGAATGAATGCGTCCGCGTGTGCGCTGAGTAGCAGGAAGGAGCTGAGAAAATTGGTTCCGAACCCGATCATATATGTTTTGATCATCTCCAATAAGAGTAACCAGGATGGCGAAGGGAATAGTGGTACGTGAATCATCGCGTTGGCCGCCTCTACGTGCGATGTATGAGACGTCCAACCTGGGTAGATGTAGATCTGAAGAACTAAACGACTTGGTGGTGAAGGTTCGCACAGTTTCCCACTTCCCTGACTGTCGTAGTTTTCCTTCGGGCTCTGCGCGCCCGCGAAGATTGAAGTTATATGTAACAGGTTCCTGGGAGGGGATCCAGCCAGTTTTGATGAGTTCAACTGCTTCATTGGTGGAGGTATTGAGACTTCTGGGGCTTAGGCCGCTTCCTCGGGGAGGCGTGAATGAATGAATTTGATCGTGCGGTCGTAAGGTGACGTTGAGGGCGGCTCGCGTATACTCTGTTGTCTCAGTGGGATCCACCGGCGTGACGTAAGAGAGGGTGACATGTATCTTCACTTTTTCGGAGAACGTGTCAGGGACGGGAAGTTGATAAGCTAAATAGTCACCTCTGGTTATAGTATCCACATAGAGTGTGGTCACCTCATTTCCGGGGCAGTTCAGTATCTGGTCGTAGGTCAAGGGGTGGCGTCCGTATCCAAGTTCATCACATAATTTTGCGTGATTACGATGAGCTTCGGCAAAGTGGACGGCGAGGGTCCGCAGAACTGAAACATTGACGCGTGGAAGGTGTGTGGCGGCTTCGGCCAAAGCGTGCGTAGTTACCGGAGCGGCGAAAGAAGTGCCCATGCCCTCACGGGTGAAGCCCTTGTCGTCCAGGATCTGAAACAGTCTGCTGTCTGAACCGCCGAACTGAACTCCAAGCGGTTGTACGCGAGCTCCGTACCGTCCTGGGCCAGTAGAAGAGTAATCTGCGCGCGCCCACCCGCTCTCGGGTGAAGGGCGGTCACATGCTCCGACCGACAACCCGTTTGCCATATCGGCCGGAGGTTGAATGCGAGGTGAATTTGTTGCCCCGCTGTTACCTGCGGCGACAATGAATAGAACGTCCTTGTCCCAAGCAATTCTATCGAGTTCGCTTGTCCATCGATTGCGTTCGTCGTCATCGCTGACGCTCTCATTGGGGCCGAGGCTGAGGTTGACGATGCGAGGCTCGCTTTTCTCAACTTCATTAATGATTTGATCAAGAATCCAGTAACTTTCCAAATCATCATTTGGCGCAGGTAGGACGCGGTAGCTGTCGACGGTAAGCGGGAGGCGTTGGTTTTTTCTTCCGGGCTCGACCATTCCGTAAAGAACCGCGCCAGTTACTCCTGTTCCATGCGCCAACTCATCTGGGTCCGCAGGGCATGTGGTCAGGTCCGTCGAAGTGTCTGGGCGGACCTTAGATCCGTCAGGAACGCCGCCGTCGAATATCGCAACGTGGAAATCTGAATAACTCTGCTGATTGGTGGCGGAGAGGGTAGGTGCTGCTGTTGGCTCGCCTTGGTCGGTTGGCCGAGAGCGGAGCTTGGGCATGGGGCGTACGACTCGTAAGGGATTGAACTTAGCTAGGGATTCAATTTGGCCTGCCTTGGAGGAAGGTAGACGAATTGGGGTGAATGTCAGTCCTCCGACCTTACGTATGTAGTCTTTCAGTACGGTTCCGTCGTGCTCTTCGATGAGTCCGTACCAACGTTGTAGCGTTGCCTCGTCTGCGGGGTGTGGGTGCTCGAATGAGGAACCTGCGGGGTGCAGCACTGCTTCCCAGGTTATTGGTGTATCCTCGGGTGGGTCGGTGGGTACTTTCAGAACTTGGTTGATCGTAGGTAGAGCGATTTGGTCGAATTCGACGATTTGCTCCAATGCATTTTTTTTGGAGCGTGTGTAGGGAGCGGTGCTCATGAGGTGGTGGAGTTGATTTATCCCTTCGTCAGGGATGGCGAGCACGATTCTCCGGGTGGGTTCTTCTTTGAGTTTTTTTCTAGTGCGATATGTTCCAGTGTCGGAACGAGAGCCGACAGGAACTGCGCCAATTTCGGAAAACAGATCTGAAGGAAAGTAAGATACTGCAAGATAGTTGGGGAGAAGTCTTGCTTCGATGTAGAGGTGGTTTGGCGCGCGATAGTTATCCGGTAACTGCTTAATCTGATCTAATACCTGCTCTACCTGAGGGGTTAGTTTTTCCAGTGCTTCATCGAGGCTTTGCGGAGCGAATTTTTCTCCCCCTCCGGAAGGTGGTCGTTCCGCTCCCTCGATCCTGAGGGACTCTCCCTTGGTTAGAAGTGGGCGCGGTTCACGATGAATATTTGAATGTTCACTCATTGATGAGCCTCCTGTGGCGTGAGATGGCCTTAGATACTGTTGGGTGGGTTATTCCGCATATCGCTGCTATCTGACGCTGCGACATGTTCAGGTTCTGCTCCATCTCATAAAGAAGTCTGTCACGTTCCGGACCAGGGTGGGGTGCAGTTCGGGCAGTTTCTTCCAACAATGTATGTGAGACAGGCAGTGACTCCAGCACGGCACGTCGTACCGACAGGGCCCATAGCTGTTTTAGATCTGAGCCGGTTGCATTGGTGGTGGCGCCTGCAACCAGAGAAACAAGGTCGTCATCGATCTGATCGGCGGACAGTGATCGTAGGATCAGGTACCTTTCCTCCCGTCTTGGCGAAGGGTAGTCAAGAACTCGCTCAAACCTGCGGAAGACTGCAGGGTCCAATAAATGGGCATGATTTGTAGCTGCAAGGAGTAGACTTGTTGCGGGCCAGCGATCTAGTTGAACAAGGATCACGTTGACAATGCGCTTGAGTTCACCTATATCGGCGTCGTCATCGCGTCGCTTTGCGATCGCGTCGAATTCATCTAGAAGCAGCACGCATTGTCCGGATCGTGCATAGTCCAAGACCTGCCGGATATTACGCCCAGAGTTACCCAAGTAACTGGACACCGTTGCAGACAGGTCCAGGCTTACCAAAGGTAGATCCATCTGCTGTGCAAGCCATCTGGCACTCATCGTCTTACCAACACCTGGGGGGCCGCTCAACAGGATCGTGCGGGTTGGGTCCACCCCGGCTTGCCGGAGTTCGGAGGCTCGCGCGTGTTCTGCCACGATCATGTGGAGGGAGTCCATCAGGTCGGGAGGCAAGAAGAGTCCGTGCCCGTCAGGAGAGTCGTCGACGTCAACGAGAGGCTGCCGGCTGTCCGGCTCACGGGGAACGTCAGAGACCCCGAGTCGTAGTCCGGAATGAGTCGTCGACAGTGCTTGATGTACCGCTTCGCGAAAGATCGACTTGTCGGCGACTCCTTGAGGTACGTTCCGCATCAGTTGGGTGGCCACCTTGCGCACGCCAGGCCCTTGTCCTCGGGCCCCTGCTCGCACGAGGTCGACTACAGCCTGTTCAAGGCTGGCGGGCGGTTGGGTAGTTGCGGATCTGCTCACAGGAACCATCCTAGACCATGACTAAACATTGACTCCGCCATACAAGTGGTAAGCATTGAGTGTGTGGTCCTGGTTCTTACCGCCTGTGTGAGCGGATGCTGTCCTCGTATGGAAAGAACCTCTGGGACGTCTTCTGTGCCGACAAGTGAGGAAATGGGGAGGGAACGGCATGAAGTCTGAATGCTATTCGTCAACGGCGCGGCGATGCCTCCAGCAGCTCGCGGGGCAGGAGCCGAGCCAGCTCGTAGCCGTCGGCGCCCACGACGACGGGCACGTCGGCCTCGGCCAGGGCTCGGGCCTCGGGCCCGATGCCCATCGGGTGCGCGGTCAGCCCTCCGGCGAGCATCTGCTGGGTGGCGGTCAGGCGGCGGATGGCGACGGCGGCGATCCGGTCGGCGTGGTGACGGGCGGCCTCGCCGTAGATGTGCGGGTCGTGCTGGCCGTCGTCGCCGAAGAGGATCCAGGTGATCTGGGGCAGGTCGATCATGAGCCGGCGCAGCTCGGTGCGCTTGTGCTCGATGCCCGAGCGGAACCAGCCGGTGTTGGTCGGCCCCCAGTCGGTCATGAGCGCGGGGCCCGAGGGGAAGCCGTGGCGGGCGAAGAAGGAGCGCAGGGTGGGGACCACGTTCCAGGCGCCGGTGGACAGGTACATCATCGGGGTGCCCGGGTGGGCCGCCTGGATGCGCGAGTAGAGCTCGGCCATCCCTGGGGACGGGCTCGCGCGCCGAGGAGTACTTGACGAGCTGGTTCCAGGCGGCCACGAGCACGCGGGGGACGTGCGTGACCATGGCGGTGTCGTCAATGTCCGAGATGATGCCCAGCCGAGGTCCCTCGGGGATGATGAGGACCTTGGCGGCAACCGCCTGCGCCCCCATCGCCTCGATCCTGGCCTCGTGCCAGCCGGGCTCCAGGCCGTGATCGCGCACGACGACGTCGATGTAGCCGCTGCGGTCGGCCCGGGTGCGCACACTGGCGCGGCCCACGCGGACCGTCACGGGCAGAAAGGCCACCGGCACCTCGATGAACAGGCGCCAGCCGCGCTGGGCGTCGAGCAGCCCCGTCATGGCGAAGCTGCGGGCCTGGGCGGCGGTGATGGGAAGAGCATCGGGCAGGGAGCGGAACAGTGGCCCCTCGGCCGGGGCGTCCTGGGGGCGCATCACCATGCGGGCCAGGACCCGGGCCATGGGGGCGGGCCGGGAGGAGGAGCCGGGGAGGCCCCACGGGACGCTGAGGTGGGACGCCGGTGGGCTCCGCTCCTGCTGCTCCTGCTGTGCTGCCCGGCCTTGACGTGGTGCTGCTGCGCCGTCGGGTCCGGCTGAGCCGGCGCGCTGGTGCCGTAGCCGTCGTAGGGAATGACGCGGGGACGCCAGCCCCTGGCGCTTGAGGACGGGGACGGAGTCGCGATGGAACTGGTCCTCGACGGCGCGGGCGATATCGGAGAGGGACACCCCTGGATCCTAGACGACTCAGTGGTTTCAATCGTTGCGTTCGTAGGGTAGATCGTGCGTTCGTACCCTCCACCCCTCGAACGCGCGACCTGAGGTACGACCGCAACCGCCTCTCAGCGGTGCAGGGTTTTCAGACGCCGGCCGCTCACCCACCACAGGACGGCCCCGCAGGCCAGCGCCCACCAGGTGTAGCTCGAGCCGACGGCCTTGGCCCAGGCGGGCCAGTTCTGCTCCACATGGTTCTGCTCGGGGAACCACCACTGCATCGCCAGGATAAAGACGAGCACACCGGCGGCGCCGGCGATGCCGAGCGCGGTCGAGCGCCAGCGCCAGGTCGCCGCCGCGACCGACATGAGCACGGGCAGGCACCACACCCAGTGGTGCGACCAGGAGATGGGGGAGACGAGCAGACCGAGCACCATGATCACGCTGACCTGAAGGGCCAGGACCAGGCCATCGTCCTGCCCGGCTCCTCCGGCCGCGTCATCGGCTCCCCGCAGCCGGTCCAGCCGGCGGCACAGGAGCCAGGCCGCCACCACGGCGAGCAGGGAGCAGACCGCCCAGGCGACGTTCCAGGCGGACTCCGGCAACCCCCGGGCGATCGCGCCCTTAAGGTTCTGATTGCCCGAGTAGTCGGCGAAACCGGCGCGTCCCGGATCCCACATGGCCGAGGTGAAGAACTCCCAGGACTCCGCGGGGGCCGCCAGGCCGGCCAGGAGCGTCAGCCCGACGGCGCTGCCCGCCATGGTAGCCGCCGCCCGCCACTCCCGGCGCGCCAGGAGCACCAGGATCGCGACCGCCGGCGTCAGCTTGATCGCCGCGGCCAGGCCGCTGAGGGCCCCGCGCCAGCGCGAGTGCGCGGGAACCAGGAGCAGGTCAACGGCCACCAGCGCCATGAGAATGGCGTTGACCTGCGCGTACTCCATGGTCTTGGGGAAGGGTTCCAGCGCGATCACCCCGGCGAGCGCCAGCCACGGCGCCAGGGCGTGCGCCGCCCGGGTCCTCATACCCAGCCGCCTGAGAACCGCGTAGGTGGTCACGGCGGCGCACAGCGGCGTGGCCATCATGAGCAGCACGGTGGCCGACTGGTACGACATCCAGGTCAGGGGCGCGATCACCCAGGCCGCCAGGGGCGTGTAGGTGAAGGGCCACAGGTGCTGGGGCGGGTTGGCGTACCAGCTGTAGAGGTCCCCGCCGTCGAGCCACTGACGGACGGCCTCGTAGTAGACGAAGGAGTCCAGCTTGAAGAGCCACTGGCCGGTGTCATCCACCAGGGACCAGTAGGCGGGTACCAGAAGAGTCAGCCACCCCAGAATGGTGACTGAGGGCGCTGAGGCGGCGGCGCGCGCCGCCGCGAGCAGGCGTGGGGAACGGGCGGCGGACGTCCCGCTCTCGCGGTCCGGGCGGTCCGTGGAGCCGGTGCCCGCCTGGGAGGGAAGGAGGGTGTTTTGTGGGTTTCCTGCGATGGGCATCGTGCTGAGTGTAGAAGAGCCACCGGGGATACCGGGAACTGAGGCGCCCGCCGAGGTGCCTCAGTGGCCGCCCAGAGAGCTGGTGGTTCGTGCTCGTCTGAGCGCGGGCAGCCCCAGGGCACCAACCACGACGGCGCTCCAGGCGAAGCCTGCCACCGCCAGGTACCCGGCGCGCGAGCCACCGGCGTCCGTGGCCTGCCCCGCCAGCAGGGAGCCGACCGAGACCCCGGTGTTGAGCGCGGTACTCACCCAGGCCAGGCCCTCGGTCAGCTGGGAGGGGGCCACCGTCACCTGCACGATGTTGTTGCCGCTGGTCAGGGTGGGGGCGATGGCCAGACCCGTCAAGAGCGCCAGGACGGACAGCACCACCAGGCTCGGTGCGAAACCGAAGGTCGAGGCACCCACCGCGAGCCCCACCAGCCCGGCCATGAGCTGCTTCCACAGCGGCCACCCCCACGTGCGCGAGCCGTAGAGAAGCGCCGCGGCGAAGGACCCCACGCCCCAGACCGCCAGGGACGAGACCCGAGGCGGACTTGTGCCCGGCCTCGGTGGCGAAGGCGACTGCGGCGACGTCGTTGGCCCCGAACATGGCCCCCAGGATGAGGAAGACGATGGCGGTGGCCACCATGGCGCCGTAGCGCATCACCGGAGGGTGCGTCGTGCCCTTCCTGGACTGCTCGGCATCCTCAGCCTCAGCGGTGCGCTGCGACCGAGCCGGGTGCGGTGCGGGCTCGGTGGCGCGCTGGCTGAGGAACCACAGTCCCCCGAACAGCTGCATCACCACGCAGCTCACCCAGCCCGAGGTCACCGGCAGGAGCGGCGTCGTGCACAGGGCCGTGGCCAGCACCGGGCCGAGAATGAAGGCCACCCCGTCCAGGGCGGCCTCCAGGAGAAGGCCGCGTGAACCTCCTCGGGGCGGGTGAGCATCGCCGTCCAGCGAGCGCGCACCAGTGAGCCCATGGAACCGGCCAGTCCTTCCGGCCAGGGCCGACAGAGCGGCCAGGAGTCCCAGGTGCGCGTGCATGGAGGCAGCGGCGGCCAGCCCCACCAGGCTCAAGGACGACACGAGGACCGCGGGCAGCATGACCCGTGACTGGCCGTAGCGGTCGACGCACCGGGCGAGGATCGGCGCCCCTGACGGCCATGGCCACGAAGTTCGCAGCACTGACCATGCCCGCCGCCGTGTAGGAGCTGTAGAGCCTCGACCGCCAGGATCGTGGCGATCCCCACCATGGACATGGGGAAACGGGCGATGAGCCCGGCAGTCGTGAAGGAGCGGGCACCGGGGTGAGTCAGAATCGTTCGGTAGGAGGTGGCCATGCGTCGAAGCCGTGTGCTGTTGGAAAAGGTGAAAAAAAGGTGAAGGTGAGAGAACACGTCGGAGCCCCGCCGGGCGGGCCCGACGTCGGGTGAGACCGGTCAGTTGCTGCCGTTGGTGGTGGAGACGACCTTCTGGCGGCTGAGAATGAAGCCCCGGCTGTTGACCTGGTTCCAGCACTGCATGCCGGAGTCGGTCGACTTGCAGGCGAAGGTGGGGTTCTGGCGGCGGAGCTGCACTGAGGCTGACGCCCTTGGGGGTGAAGGTCGAACCGCGCTCTGGTTGGGCTTCCCGTCGGTGCCGATCGTGACCGTCAGCGGCTTCGAGGACGGACAGGAAGCGGTCGCTGCGTGCTCGTTGATGACGCAGGTGACGTCCTTATCGCCCAGGGTGCAGCTGATGTTGCCGCTGGGGGCGTCGAAGGCGGGCAGCTCCTGAGCGTCCTTGGGTGCGGGCGCCTTGAGCGTGGGTGTCGCCGAGGCGCTCGGGGTGGCCGAGGCCTGGGAGTTGGCGGACTGGGGGCACTGTCCTGAGCCGCGGCCTGTCCGCCGTCGGCCGGGGCCTCGTTGCCCGAGTCGGGGGCTGAGTCTCTGCCACTGCCGCCGGAGAGGTACCAGGTCGCCAGGAAGACCAGGACAGTGGCCACCAGGAGCGCCAGGATCAGCAGGATGCGGTTGGAGGTCAGGAAGGAGGAGGGGGGCTGGGAGTCGTCGTCCTCGGTGCCGACGCCGAAGACGCCGTCGTCGCCGGTCACCGCGGGGGACTGCTGCACGGGAACGGGCGTGACCATGTTCTGCGTCTGGGAGGCGTTCGCGGACTGCTGGAAGGTCTGCTGCAGGGCGGGCTGAACCGGCCGGGCCGGCGACTGGGGCGCAATCGCCTGGGCAGGACGGAACGTGGGGTCGGAGACGGTCGGGTCACCCGCGGCGAGGAAGCCGTCGACCTGTGTGTTCGCACCGGCTGCGTTGAAGGCGCTCGGTGCGCTCGCGGCGCTCCTCGAGCCTGGTGGCGGAGAGCGCCGAGGCCCCCGGAGGCCGCGCTGTCGGACTGGAGTGAACGGGGCAGGGTCACCTGAGTGGGAGCCTCGGAGGACCTGGCCGACGGCGCGCTCGGCTGGGCGCCGGGGGGAGAGACCACTGCCAGGTGCGGCGCGGACTGCGACGACTGCGCTGACGGGGCCGACTGGGGATGGCTGCCGCGAGAGGCCAGGGCCGCGTCGACCGCGGGGTCACCCAAGGTTCCCAGCCACCCAGGAGGGCGGGATAGGTGCGTGGGTTGGCGGCGATGTAGGGGCGCAGGCCGGGATAGTTCTGTGCCAGCCTGGTGGAGGGTCTCCAACTCTGCATTGGGATCCTGCGCTCGCGCGACATGTCTCGTCCTTGGCCTGAGACATGCTGGGTCCTTCGAGGGTCGGGAAAACGACGTCGGTCCAGGTTATGACCGGCACCTGGGGCCGTCGTGGATCGGGTGTCGGGCCGCCCGTGGTGCCGAGTCAGGGAACGCAGCACCGCGTCAGCGGCATACGGGTCGGTCGGCCGGCCACTCTGGAAGACTACCTGAGGACACCGTCGTTCCGACTGCCTGACGGGTCACGGCCGCATCTTTGTCAGTGTCGGTCGACGGCGGCTCGTCGCAGACGACGGCAGCGGTGGAGGCCCGCTCGGCCGTCGGATTGGGAGCCGGCGCTGTCCGCCTCGGCTCGGTGTGGGCTCCCACATGGTGAAATCCCGGCGGTGGTGCGGTGGTTCCGGACCGGGTGCTGGGGTTTACTAGGGCCGTGCACGCGACGCAGGGGAAAGGGAGACGATGACCGAGCACGTTCGTGCTGATGCCGATGCCATCGTGATCCGCGGTGAGGACGGTGTCAGGGCCTCGGAGGTCGTTGTCGGTGCGGCCACTGATGTGGGGCGTCTGCGGACGATCAACGAGGACGGCTACCTCGCCGTCGCTCCGGCCTTCGTCGTCGTCGACGGCATGGGCGGGCACGCCGCCGGCCGGATGGCCACGCAGGTGGCCCTCGACTCCCTCTACGCACTGGCCGGGACGATCGTCACCGACGTCGACACGGTGGTCCGCGCGGTGATGGCCGCGCAGGAGGCGATCATCGCCATCCCGTCCCACGCCGCCTACCTGCCCGGCGCGACGATCGCCGGCGTCATCCTGGCCTGGATGGCGGACGAGCAGGGCGTGACGCGTCCGACCTGGATCATCTTCAACATCGGGGACGCCCGGGTCTACCTGCTGCGTGACGACATGCTCTCCCAGGTCACCCGTGACCACTCCCGGGTCCAGATCCTCATCGAGACCGGTGAGCTCACCCCCGAGCAGGCGCGCCGCGACTCCCGCCGCAATGTCGTCACCCGGGCGCTGGGCGGAGGTATCGCCGACTCCGCCGTCCCGGACCTCTACAGCGTTCCGGTGGCCGCCGGGGACCGGCTCCTCATCTGCTCCGACGGTCTCAGTGACGAGCTCGACGACGAGGCCATCGCCACCGTGCTGGCCGCCGGCCGCACGGCGCAGCGCACGGCCGAGCTCCTCGTGGCCGCCTCCCTTGAAGGCGGAGGGCATGACAACACCACCGCCGTCGTCGTCGACTGCCTCCAGGTCCCGACCTCTCTGCCGGCGATTCCCATGGCTGTCCCCGAGGGCGCAGGCACTCAGGGGGTGCAGTGACGGTCTCTCCGATTCCCTCCATCCCCTCCACCCCGCTGCCGGGCGAGCGTGTCCCGCTGCCCGAGGGACTGACGCGCCTGGCGGACGGAGCGCTGCGGGCCGACGGCGTTGACGGGGTCGCGGTCATCAACCCGGCCTCCGGCCTGACTCCTGTGCCGTCTCCGTGGAGACGGGGCTCCGGGTCCTTCAGGCCCTGGGTGGCACCTACCTGCCGACGGTGGGGCTGGCGGCGCCGTCGGCCCCGAGCGCAGAATCCCCGCAGGCGGTGGGCACCTCGCAGGTCGCACCGCTACGGCGGGCGGACCTGAGGCCCGTGGCGTCGGGCTCCACCGGCATCGTCCCGGCGGAGCCCGGCGACGAGACCACGCTGCCTCGCCGGTCACCCTGGTCACCCAGTCGCCCCAGGAGGCGGCCCCGGATCAGTTGGGGACGCCGTCTCCTGCACAGGCCGACAGCCTCGCGGACTCGGCTCCCGAGCCCTGATGGAGACGGGGCGTCTGGGAGGAGCCTGACGACTCCTTCTGAGCCTCTGGAGCAGCAGTACTCGGCGGCCACTGAGGCCGCTGCGGAGGGCCCCGACACCGGTGACATGAGCGCGTTCCCGGACTACCCCTGAGCCAGAGCCCGGGTCTGGGCGTCGGCGCCGGGGTGCCCACCGTGCCCCCCACGGCCCCTCGGTGAGCTCGGGCGGCCGCGCGACGGCCAACACCCCCACCGCGCCGGACAACTCCAAGAGCAAGCAGCCCCAGCCCGTGCAGGCGCCCCAGCCATTGGAAGCACTGCCCCACACGGAGGTCGTCTCCGCCTCCGAGGCGGCCCTCATCGCGGCGCCTCCCGTACGGGCCGCGATCTGCCCTCAGGGGCACGCCAACCCTCCTGAGATCCGGGAGTGCCTGATCTGCTCTCAGCCCCTGACAGGACTGTTCTCCTACGTGCGCCGGCCGGCCCTGGCCACACTGACCCTGTCGACCGGTGCCGCCGTCGAGGTCGCCGGCGACGTCGTCGTCGGGCGCGCCCCCCAGGTACAGGCCGGGGGTGATCCGCACATCGTGGCCCTGGTCGCAGTGCCGAGCCCGCATCACATGGTGTCGCGCTCCCACCTCATGCTCACGACCTCGGGGTGGAGCATCCTGGCCCAGGACCTCCGCTCCTCCAACGGCACGGTCCTGGCGCGCCCGGGTGCGACGCCGGTCCTCCTGGGGTCGGTAATGCCGACGCCGGTCTTCATGGGGGACTTGATGGATGTCGGTGACGGGGTGACGCTCCGCATCGATCCGCCGTCATGGTTGAGGCTCCGTAGTGGCTGAGGTCACGGTCCGTGTGGTAGTGCTTCGCCGGTGCGGATCTGGGTTCTCAGCGAGACTGGACCCGGGCGCCGATTATGAACCGGGCCTGTGGAAGGAGAATTCATGAGCGACCTGACGTGGACGGAGATGCCAGAGGTCAATCCGGAGCAGCCCGATGAGCTCGTCCTGGACTTCTCCGGAGAGATCTACCGGGTCGCCTCGGCCGACACCTTCGTCATCGGCCGAGGCGGAGACCCTCGACATTGACGACAACCCCCTACCTTCACCGCCGCTTCCTGGTCTTCGCCTACCCGAGAACCTCTGGTGGATCGCCAACGAGGGGTCGCGGTTGTCGGCTACCCTGACCGACGGCGAGGGCCTGGTCCAGTCGCGGCTGGCCCCTGGGTGCCCGCATGCCGCTGGTCTTCCTGAGGGTCATCCTCACCTTCTCCGCCGGCCCGACCACCCTACGAGATCAACCCTCATCACCTCCGGGGAGGACCGTTTCTCCGATCGACGGCGTGCGTCAGTCCTCGGACAGACCACCATCGGGGTGACACCGATGACCCGTTCCCGCCTGCTGCTCGTCCTGGCGCTGTCCGAGCCGGTGCTCAAACGGGCCGGGACCGGGGCGGCTGAGATCCCTCCTCCGCAGCGGTTGCTGCGCGCCTGGGCTGGCTGCTGACCAAGTTCAACCGCAGCTCGACAACGTCTGCGAGAAGCTCGACCGGGTGGGGGTGCGCGGGCTGCGGCGGCCGCGTGGCCGGAGCCGCCTCCAACCGGCGTACGGCACTGGTGGAGCACGCCGTGTCCACCTCATGGTCACCGCCGAGGACCCCACATGCTCGACGAGGAGCGGGTCGCCAACCAGGCCCCCTGCCGACCAGACGGCCGAGCGCTCGGTGAGCACCGCCCCAGTGGCCCAGAGCCTCGCCGTCGGCGCCGAGGCGATGACGTGACGCGGGGAGAGATGAGTCACTGGGGACACGAACTCGCCTCGGGGGTCGGGGGCACCGCTGAGGAGGCCTCCCCGACAGGGCGTTCCTCGACGAGGTCCTGGTGAATGACCCCGCGGAGGGTGACTTCTCGGAAAATGAGGTGTCGGGGGCGATTCCTCGCAGAGCGACCGTCCCTCGCCCTGCCCTGACGACGTCGCGCCTCGACGGTGGGTGGTGGTCCTCGTGGTGCTCGTCGTCATCCTGAGCGCCGGGGCCGTCGGGATGGAGTACCGTGCGTGGGCAGGTCGACGCCGCCGTGCGCTCCGCCCCTGCCGGGACCTCAGTGAGGACGCCAGGATCGCCACCAAGGGCATCGTTCTGCGTCAGGTGGTCGGCGGCTCGCTGACAGCCTGAGCGTGGACCCCCGAGCCCTGAAGATCACCTCCGCGGGTCAGAGCGGCACCTGGTCACGCTCAGCGACGTCGACGTCGATCTCAGCCGCATCAGCCTGCACAAGCCCTCACCCGACTGACGCCGTGACGGCGTCGGGCACCACCGCCTGGGAGCAGGTGACCGCGCTCGCCGCCACGTCGCACCCCTGCCTCGCGGGCGTCACCCTCCAGGCCCAGCGCGCCGGGACGAGCGCCCAGGATCCCGGAGTCATCCAGGCCTCGACGTCCCTGCTCGGTGTGAGCGGTGAGGCCGAGATCGTCCCTGTCGCTGGGCGCCGACGGCAGCCTGGTCCTGACCATCACCTCCTCCCGCATGGGTGGGAAGGATGTCGGCGTCGACGTCGCCACCGGGGACAGCAGCATGCTCGCCTACGTCGGGCTGGACCTCGCAGATCACGATCCCCGCGAGCCTCCCTGCCGCCGGGGCTGCGCCCGACCAGCGTCATCGTCACCAATGACGGGCTCCGGCTGAGCCTGGCCGGGAACCGGGTGAACCTCGGTCGCCTCTGATCCCGGGATGGTCGGTCCCATGAGGACTCGTCTCACATTTCCTTCAAAGTGGCGCGAGTTCGCTGAAAAATGGGGGCCTTCCGGGGCTGTGGGGAGGACTTCCTCCGCTCGTGCCCCAGATGGCCCCGGCTCGTATAGCCTCGCCAATGCGCTGCCCTATCCAGGCGCGAGCACGTGGCGCGAGGAATCAAGCCAGAACTGAGCGAGGAGAACCATGAGCATGCAGCCTGAGCACCGTGCCCAGCCCGGCAGTCAGCCGGGTGGCTGGGGCAGTGGCCAGCCGTCCGGGCAGCCGGGCAGCCTGACAGGCCGGTCAGCCAGCTGGGTCCTCCATGGGGCAGGGAGCCCTGCCCCGGCCCAGCAGCCGCCCTCGCTCCCGCCCTCAGATCGACCCGCAGACCTCTGAGCCCACGCCGCGCCGCCCGCCTCATCCAGGGTGACGGTTCCCGGCTACCCTCTGACCGGCAGCGCCGGCGGAGGAGAAGGTCGACACCGGCCCGCTGCCCTCCCGCGAGATACTGCGCCGCGAGGCCCGGGCCGCCTCCAGTCGCCGAGGCGCCGGCGACGCTGACGTGGAGCACGCCGCCGAGCCTGCCGAAGTCCGTGGCCGACATCTTCTCCCAGCGGGTCGTCGGTCAGAGCACCGCGCACGGCCCCTGGTGACGGCCCTCGCGTCCAGCGGTCACATCCCTGCTGGAGTCGGTGCCCGGCCTGGCTAAGACCACCGCCGCCCAGACGCTGGCCTCCGCCGTCTCCGGCTCCTTCCGCCGTATTCAGTGCACGCCTCGACCTCATGCCCAACGACATCGTGGGCACCCAGATCCTCAACTCCTCCACCGGCGAGATGACCACCCAGCCTGGGGCCGGTCCACGCCAACATCGTCCTGCTCGACGAGATCAACCGCTCCAGCGCCAAGACCCAGTCGGCCATGCGTCGAGGCCATGCAGGAGCGTCAGACCTCCATCGGTGGAGTCGTTCACCCGCTGCCCCACCCCTTCATGGTCCTGGCCACCCAGAACCCCATCGAGGAGGAGGGCACCCACGTCCCGCCTGGAGGCGCAGATGGACCGCTTCCTCATGAAGGAGGTGCTCACTCACCCGCGGCCCTCCGAGGAGGCCGACGTCCTGACCGCATCTCCAACGGCACTCTTCGACCAGCCCGTGACCGGGCGGCCCATCTCCACCGACGACGTCGAGTGGCTTCAGCGGGCCGCCGAGCGGGTCTACGTCGACCCCGTCATCAGCAGTACATCGTCGCCCCTCATCAACACCTCCCGCGGTGGAGGACCGCGCCCCGTGCCCGGCCTGACCGGCAGGTGCGTGTCGGGGCCTCCCCCGCGGAGGCATCGCGCTCATGAAGGTGGCCCAGGCCGTCGCCCTCCAGGAGGGGCGCACCCACGTCATCCCCGACGACGTCCGCCTGCTGCGCCACGGGGTGCTGCGCCACCGGCTGGTGCTCACCCTATGACGCCCCTGGCCGACGGAGTCGCGCCCGAGGCGATCATCGACGCCATTCTTCGCGGCCGTCCCCACGCCCTGAGCCCAGTGGGGGACCACCTGAACGATGAGCACGCAGGTACACGGCGCTCCCGGGGCGCCTGGGTCCGATTCCGGCGACGGTCGGCGCGGTACGCGGATCGAGCGTCTGCGCGCGGCCCTGAGCCTCGCTGACCCTGCGTCGCGCCACGGGGTTGCCTCGACGGGCGCCACAAGTCGGTATTCGTCGGGCGCGGGCAGGACTTCGACGACATGTCCTTCTACCGGCCCGGCGACGACATCTCCGACATCGACTGGAAGTCCTCGGCCCGCCTGGGGCAGCCGATCATCAAGCGCTACCAGCGCGAGTCCATGATGCCCATGGTGCTGGCCGTGACACCGGCCGACCATGGCGGCGATGACGCCCCTCGGGGAGGACAAGCGCGACCTGGCCCTGGGGGTCGCGGAGGTCTTCCCACCTGGCTCGGGATGCGGGGGACCTCGGTGGCGCTCGTAGCAGGTGACGCGGGGCCGGACGATCTCGCGCCCGGCCTGTTCCGGGGCCAAGCACGTCGAGACCCCTGCTGGCGTTGCTGGCCCGTACTCGAGGACCTCGACGTTCCCTGTCGAGGGGGCGCCCCCCGGCGCCTTCGAGCCTGGCTCCCGGGGCGCCTCCCTCCAGCCCTGCCGCGCCTCATGGAGCGGGTGAGCACCCGGCACCGTCGACGCAGCCTGGTCATTCCCTCATCACCGACACCGCCCACCTCGGGCCCCGACGCCGCGACCTGGCTGCGGCGCCTTCGATCCAGCACGAGATGATCGTCGTCCAGATCGAGGACGACGATCCGCTGCGCCAGGGCGGCGGTCGCGGGCGGGACATCGACCTGCCCTTCGAGATCCCCGCCTTCCTGCGCTCCGACTTTCCTACCTGGCCGCTCGGGCGGCCGTGGTGCGCGAGCAGTGGCGTACCACCGTCGAGCAGGTGCTCGACGCCCGGCACCTGAGTACGGCGTCGTCTCCTCCGAGGAGACGCTCATCGACTCCATCGCCGAGCTCCTTCAGCGTGAGCGCGCCGCCGTGGCCAGAGGGAGGCGATGACCCATGCAGATCATGCCCCCCGGTTCTCATGCCGATATGGATGGTCATCGTCATGGTCGTCGGCCTCCTGGTCACCGCCTGGCTGCTGCGAACCTTCCTGGTGACTCGCCGTGACACCTCCCAGGAGGTCGGAGATATCCCCATGGCGCCTCGTGAGCGCCGCCAGTGGGGTGAGCGTCTCGGTGAGATCTCCCAGCGCTGGGACAATGGTGAGCTTGGGACCTGCGCGAGCCTGCACCTGGAGCTCGCGGCGCTGCTGCGGCTGTCTCGCCGAGGCCCGCAGCGGGAGGAGATCACGACGGCTACGGTCTCGGAGATCTCGACATGGCCGCGACCGCCGGGCCGAGCCCTCGGTGGAGGAGCGTCGACGCAGCGTGCGCGCGGCGGGCCGTCCCCTGGACGCCAACCTGTTGGGGCACGTCGGAGAGCCTGCTCGCCGTGGGAGCAGCCCTCCTTCGACCGTGAGCCGCAGGCCGCCGCACAGGAGGCCCCTCACCCACGCCAGGGAGGTGGTCACCCAATGGTGATGCTCTGGTTGTTCATCGTTCTGTCGTCATCGCCGTGGCGGCGATCATCGCGGTCCCTCATCATCGACCGCCGCTCCAGCGCGAGCCCTCCACCAGGACGCCCGCGCGGCTGCGGCCGCCCTGGGGACGCCGCGGAGACGGGCGTCGAGCTCGCCCTCGTCGCCCGGCCAACCTCGGCGAGCCTGTTCCACCTGCCGGCGGTGCGCAACGCATCCGGGCGCAGCGCTGGCTGCACGCGCTCCCTGGCGGTGATGCTGGTCTCCTCCCTGCTGAGCGCCGCTGCCATCGCCGGTCGGCCCGTGCGGGTCACCGAGCGCCCGACGCCCTGGCCAAACCGTGACATCGTCCTGTGCCTGGACGTATCCACGTCGATGGTCAGGATCGACCTCGGTCCTGACGACCTTCCGAGATCCTGAGGACTTCGACGGCGAGCGGGTGGGGCTCGTGGCCTGAACTCGGCTGCGCAGACCATCGTCCCGCTGACGGACGACTACGACCTGCTGCGTGATCGCCTGGGAGCCTGGGCGACGTCCTGGACATCGACCCGAAGAATGTCACCCTTGAAGCAGCAGCGCGACTACGAGGAGGGGCCTTCGGCGGCACGCAGACCACCGGCGTCAACGGCTCCTCCCTGGCCGGTGACGGTCTCGCCTCCTGCGCCCAGGCCTTCGACAACCAGGGACTGGATCGCTCCCGATCCATCATCCTGGCCACCGACAACCAGGTCATCGACCCTGACGACGAGCAGATCTACCCCCGCCCGACGCCGTCAACCTTCTGGCCGAGCGCAAGATCCGCCCTTCTCCATCTACGGCGCCGACGACGATCAGGACTTCCAGAACCCTGCTCGACAAGAGCCCCTGAGGAGTCCCGTGAGGAGCTCTCAAGACCCTCACTGAGGGGCCGGGCAAGGGACGCTTCTACGACGTCGAGGACCCGGCACCGGGGGCAGATCGTCAAGGAGCCTGGAGAAGACCGAGGTCTCCGCGCTCGGAGGCCGCAAGCAGACCCGTCGTACCGACGTCCCCCAGCGACTCGTCATCACGCCTCGCTGGTGCTTCTGGGCTACCTGGGACTGACCACCTGAGGCGAGCATGAAGCCGGTTCCGATCATCGGGGACTTCGCGTTCATCCCGGTCACCTGGTGGATCCTCGTCCTGCTCGTGGCGGCTCGCCCCAGACTCCTGCTCGTCGTCTCCCCGACGACGGCTGGTCCGTGACGATGCCGAGCCGGTCGCCCGCCGGGCCTGGTGGAGGCGCCCGCCATCGTGGTCGTCGTCGTCGCTGGCGCTGGCGGGGCCGGCGATCCGCGGCAGCGAGGCCATCAGCGTCTCCAACGTGGAGATCTACATGGTGGCTGACCGCACCGGGTCCATGGCCGCGGAGGACTACCAGGGCAGGCCTCGAGGGCGTCGACCAGTCGGCCTCCACCAGGCTCGACGGCGTGCGCTCGGACATGCGCGCCATCCGCGATGCCTTCCCGGACCCAGGTTCTCCATCATCGCCCTGGACAACACCGCGGCCAGGGAGCCCTGCCACCGACTCACGACACCAACGCCGTCGACGCCTGGATCGGCTCCTTCAAGCAGGAGGTCACGGGCCACGCCACCGGCCTCGCTGGAGGTGGCGCTTCCCCTGTTGGGTCAGTCGCTGGCGCAGTCCCGCCAGTCCGACCCCAACAACATCCGGCTCGTTCACATCTTCTCCGACGGCGAGGCCACCGATGAAGGTCGTGGCGCTCTGGCGGCCGAAAGCGCCGGCGTCTCCTGGCAGTCCCTGGCCGACATCGTCGACGGCGGTGCGGTGCTGGGCTACGGCTCCACCGAGGGCGGAAGATGCGCAGCCATGACGGCTCGCCGGCCACCGGCGAGCACACGCAGTCCGACTACATCACCGACGGCCAGGGCGGGCAGCCTGGGTGTCGAAGATCGACGCCGACGAGCTCCAGAAGGTGGCCAAGGACATGGGGCTGCCCTACTTCCACCGCACCGGCGGCTCGGGTGACGACCCGACGAGCAAGTTCACCAACCTCGACATCGAGGCCGTCTCCTCCGACGGGCGGGCCAAGACCAACGGCCGGGTGTACCTGACCTGGCCACTGGGACTCATCGCCTTCGGTCTGCTGCTGTGGGAGATCATCGATCTCATGCGAGCCGACCGTCGCCTGCGTCTTCTCATGGGAAGGGGAAGATGATGACGATAGGAAGCACCTCCGGCGAGGTCCCCGGGCAGGGGCGGAGCGGGATGCAGCCCGGCGCCGCCAACGGTGCGCAGGGTGCGCCAGGAGCAGACGGCACCCCCTCGGAGCAGGAGCTCGACTACCTGCAGGAGGCGGACCCGAAGGACGGGGCCTCCACGCCGGACCCCTCGGCCCCCGAGGACCCCAGGCGGCGCGAGGCGCGCCTCAAACGGCGCCGTCGACTCCTGGCGATCGGTGGGGTGCCCGCCGCGCTAGCCACCATCGTCTCCCTGTGGCTCGGGTCGATCTTCCTCATCTCCCTGGCCGGAAACCGTGCCGCCGCAGCCGGCCACTACGACACGGCCCTGTCGCGCTACCGCACGGTCGCCACGATCAATCCCTGGCTGGAGCAGTGGCGCGTCCACTTCAACCTGGGAACCGGTCACCGCCGCGAAGGACCTGACCTCCGCGGTCACGACCCCTCAACCAGGTTTCTCAGTGAGGCCCCCCAAGGCCACGGTCGACCTGGAAGACCAAGGCGAAGGAGGCCGGCTCCCCGGAGTGCATGGTGCGCACCAACCTGTACGTCGCCCACCCCCACGCTGGCGGCCCAGGCTCAGGAGAGTGGAAGCCCCCGGAAGTGACCGAGCACATCGAGGCGGGCTAGAAGGCGGCCGACACCCTGCGAGGTGCCGCCCCCGCCCTCAGCAGAATCCCTCTCAGAGCCCGCCCCCTCGGCCACGCCCAGCAGCGATCCGAGCCCTGATCCGTCGTCGCAGCCCAGCAGCAACCTGAGCCTCCGATCCGTCGTCGCAGCCCAGCAGCAACCCGAGCCTCGGACCCGTCGTCGCAGCCCAGCAGCAAACCTGAGCTCGACCCGTCGTCATCGAGCCTCACCGAGCGTCCGGCTGACCTCCCGACCCCGGTCGATGACCGCCAAGCGCCTCAGGGACCGTAACAACGGCAGCGCGGGGGCCACTGAGGCGCCCGGCGGCAGTGGCGGCGGCGGGAAGCCCTGGTGAGCGGCTCCGATTCGGTGAAGGCCTCCCGCCTCGTCGTGGCGGCCGCGGTCCTGGATGACCTGGGGCACCTGACGACGCTGCTGTGCGCGGCCCGGTCCCACCCGCCCGGAGCACGCCGGTCAGTCCCGAGCCTTCCCGGCGGCAAGGTCGAGCCCGCCGAGCGGCCCGAGCAGGCCCCTGGCCCGCGAACTTGACGAGGAGATCGGCCTGAGCGCCCGCCTGGGCCCCCGAGTCTCATCGCCCTCGGCATCTGGCGGTTCCGGCGCCGTCGGACAGTGGTCCCGGTGACGACGCCTCGGCGTGGCCGGGCCATGCACGGCTTCAGGATGCGGGGTGTGGCTGGCTGAGCCCGCCCGCCCCGGAGACCGGGGCAGGGCCGGAGCCGACCACCAGCGGCTGGAGTGGGTGCCCCTGACCCTGCCGGATCGGCTGCGCCGGCTGCCGTGGCTCGAGGCGGACCTGCCGATCATCGACGCGCTCGTGACCGCCCTGGCGCGCTGATACGGCACTGATACGGCGTTGATGCGGCGCTGATGCGGCGCTGATACGGCGGCGGTGAGCCCTAGGTTCGGGCGGTTCCTCAGCAGGGCCGCGCGTCCCTCATAAGGGTCACGCGCTCAGGGCCGTCAGCAGCGCCGCTGACGCCGACCCGTCTCAGTTTCCTGACACTTCTATCGTCGACGTCATCTCCTGGGCTAGTGGCCCTCATGCCGAAGATCCTGGGTCCCTCACTGGCCGAGCATCGAGAGCGCACGCGCACCGCCCTGTTCCATGCCTCTCCGAGTCTCATGAGCCGGCGCAGCCTCGACAAGATCACTCTGTCCGACGTCGCCAACCACGCGGGTGTGGGACGCACAGCCGTCTACAACCACTTCGCGGACAAGGAGGACTCCTCCTGGCCTTCATGGAGCACGAGGCCGGCCGGTACGCCGAGGAGCCTCTCCCGGCGCTGGCCGGGCACCCAGGACCCGATCGACCGTCTGCGCATCTACGTGCGCCAGCAGGCCCTCATCGCACGGCACTTCCACTTCCCGACGTCGGAGCCGCTGGCCGGCTCCGTCTCGCGCGGGACGGCCGGCCGCCTGCGGGCCCACGGGGCGCTGCTGGCTCAGATGCTCTCCTCGATCCTCACCGACGCCATGGATCAGGGGCTCATCCTCCCAGGATCCCTGAGCAGGTCATCCCCTCATCCACGCCACCGTCATGGGCGGGCGCCCGACCCCCACGGATCCGGAGCAGCGCCGGGCCCTACCTGGAGAGCCTCGACGCCTTCGTGCTGCGGGCGGTGGGGCGCGTCAGCCCGCCCACGCCGTCCCGGCCATTCCACAGCCCCACGCCACCGAGCCCCTGGAGGGCGCTGAGGCCCCCGGTTCGCTTCATCACAGCGCGGTTGGCTGACAGCGTGAGCCACGGGCTGCCGCGCTTGCAGGTGGGCCTGGCAGACTTCCGCCCGTGAACCTGAGCCTGACTGACACCTGAACGACCTGCTGGCCCGGGCCTCGAGCGTCGTGGGCCTGGATCCCGGCGTGCTGTGGCCGGCGCTGGCGATCCTCCCTCATCGTCCTGGCCTGGGCGCCTGCCCGCCGTTGGGGACGCACCCTGGTGACGATCGTCCACGAGGCCGGGCACGCCGCCGTCGGCCCTCATGGTGGGGCGACGCTTCCTCGGATTCGTGGTGAGCCGTGACCTGTCCGGGCACGCCGTCACCGCCGGCAAACCCACCGGCCCCGGCCGGGTGGCCACCCGTGGGCCGGCTATCCGGCCCCGGCCGTCCTGGGGGTCGTCGTCGCGCCCTGGCCCTCAAGGGCGTGGGCGAGTGCGGTCCCGCTGCTGGGACTGGTCCTCCTGGCGGTCCTGCTGGTCATGTCCCGCTCGGTGCGCACAGTCCTGCTCGTCCTCCTCGTGGCCGCCTTGACCGGGGCCCTGTGGTGGTGGGGCGGGCAGTGGCGTGACGGCGTCGTCGCCGGGGTCGGGCTGGCCCTCCCTCGTCGGGGGCCTGGGACTCCCTGCGCGACGTCGCCGCCTCACGTGACCCGCAGCAGGACCACCGCACCCCTGGCCCACCTGACCCGGGTTCCCGCCGGACCGTGGCTGGCCGCCTGGTTCCTGTGGACGCCCCACACCGGCGTCGTCGTGCTGGCCCTGCGCGACCTCCTGTGAGATGAGGGGTCGGGGACGAGTCCGAGCCCGCGGCCCGAATGGCCCTACGCTTCCTCCTGGCGACGTGGGGCCCGCAGTGCCCTCCCGCCGTCCCCGCCGACGTCGCTCACCGCGAGCCCACAGGCGCTGCTGCGGCCCTGGGCTCACCCCTGCCCCGGGCACCCGGGATTCCCTCAAGGAGAACACATGATGCTGTCCCGCAGGACATCTGGCCTGACCTCTGGGACTGGCTGTCTCGGCCACCCTCGCCGCCTGCTCGTCGAAGTCGAAGCGACGAGGCCACCGAGGAGGGCAAGATGGCGCTCATCGTCTCCGATGCGGGCGAGGCCGCCGCGGAGGCGCTGTCCAAGGCGGTGGAGGCATTCACCAAGGAGACCAAGGTGGAGGTGGACGTCAAGCCCGTCTCCGACGTCTCCCAGGAGCCTGGCCTGCGGGATCACGGCCGAGCCGACCATCGACGTCGTCGTCCTCAACCCGGCCCACTGTCCAGCCTACGCCGGTTCCCTGCACTCCTGGGACAAGGGCTGGCCGCCGTCAAGGATGCTCACCCCGCGCTGCTGACCAGCGCCACCCGGCAGGAGAGGGTCAGCGCCGCGCCCAGGGACGTCTCCACGCTCGCCCTCTACATCAACACCTCCCCGTGGTCGGCCGCGGGCCTGAGCGAGTCGGACTACCCGACCACCTGGGAACAGCTCGACCAGGTGGTCGCTGTCTCACCTCCGGTGGCGTCGTCGGCCTGACCTCGACGCCTCCCTACACGCGTGTGGGCGCCTTCCCCGTCCAGGGCGGTGGGGACTGACCAGCGCCGACGGCACGAAGGCCACGGCCTCCTCTGAGGGCTCGGTGGCGGGACTGACCCAGGTCAGCGGGCCCCGTCCTCCGGCTCGGCCGGCTGGGCGCCGACTTGTCCGCCGGGTCCGCCGCCGACGCCTTCGGACAGGGGCAGGCCGCCATGGTGATCGAGACGGACTCCCTGGTGAAGACCCCTGGCGGACCCTACCGGGCGTCTCCCTACAGCAGTGGTCGAGACTGTCGGCCGGCAGCGGTGGCAAGGGGACCCCTGCAGTTCCTCACCTTCTACGGCGTCGTCGAGGCCTCCAAGCACAAGGCCGACGCCATCGCCTCGTGGAGTACCCTCACCGCCGCCGAGCGGCAGGTGGCCCCTGGCCAGTGCGGCGGGCACGGTCCCCGCGGGCAAGGCCGCCGGCGAGACCTGGAAGGGCAAGCACGCCGACCAGGCGGCCTTCCAGGCCGGCGTCGAGTACTCCCAGCCTGTGCCCTCCGCCTCCGGCACCCTCGGACATCATCGCCAACTTCGACAACGAGCCTGCCCGGGCTGGCCGGGGCGACCCGGCCAGCATCCTGAACAGCGCCCAGGGTGAACCCTGCAGGCCGTCCTGTCCTGACTCAGACGGGCGGCGCCGGCCGACGACGTCGGGGCCGCCCTCGAAGGGGGCGGGTGAGTGACCCAGGAACGGAAGAATATCGAACGAGGGTCCGGACCGTGATGGTCCGGACCCTCCGCCTGGAGCGGGTGACGGGAATCGAACTCGCGCTGTCGCCTGGGAAAGCCTGAAGTTCTACCATTGAACTACACCCGCGTGGCACCGGTGGACGCGTCCCAGGTGCGTGCGGAAGTCTCAACCCAGACCCCCGGCCGTCTGCGCAAATCGGCCTCCGGAAGGGCCTGCGCACTGTGCAGGCGATCTCGCGCCCGCTAAACTCGCTGATGGTTCCCCTGACGTCTCGATGCATGTGGTGAGCGCATGACTGATCCCCATCAACCCTGACGAGCCCACTGTGCCCGCTGAGCCCGCTATGGGCCCTCGCCCGGACGTTCCGGCGCTGCCCGCTGGGTCCGCCTCCACGCAGTACCCGTCAGGCGGGTACCCGCCCAACGGCGGCGACCTGCCCGGTTCCGGCGCCCAGCCGGGGTACGACCCTCAGGGGGCCTACGGGCACCAGCCCGGCTACGGCACACCTCCCGGCTACGGGTGCCTCCCGGTTACGGCGCACCTCCCGGCTATGGTCCCGTCCCCGGTTACGGTCCCCCCGCCTATTCGGGCAAGTCCAAGGTGGCCGCCGGCATCCTGGCGCTGCTCATCGGCCCCCTCGGGATCCACAACTTCTACCTCGGTTACACGGGCAAGGGCCTCATCCAGCTCCTTGGCACGCTCCTCTCCTGCGGGATCCTGGCCCTTCCGATTTTCATCTGGAGCTTCGTCGAGGGCATCCTCATCCTTGTGGCCCGCCCCGGCGAGCCACCGTGGGGTGTTGACGCCTCCGGCATGCCGCTGAGCAGCTGAGGATCGGTCTGGACCCGCTGGGTCCCCTCGGGGCCGGAATCCGTATGACGCCTCTCGACGGACCTGGCACACTCGGGCCCGTGCTGCTCTCAGACCGCGATATCCGCACCGAGCTCGACGCCGGGCGGGTCGTCCTCGACCCCTACGATCCCGAGATGATTCAGCCGGCCTCCATCGATGTGCGCCTGGACCGCTGGTTCCGTCTCTTCGACAACCACCGCTACCCGGTCATCGACCCGGCCGCCGACCAGGAGGGGCTGACCCACCTGGTCGACGTCGGGGCCGACGAGCCCTTCGTCCCTGCACCCCGGGGAGTTCGTCCTGGGGCCACCCTACGAGCGCATCACCCTGCCCGACGACGTCGCCGCCCGTCTGGAGGGCAAGTCGAGCCTGGGGCGCCTGGGGCTGCTGACCCACCCACCGCCGGATTCATCGACCCGGGATTCACCGGGCACGTCACCCCTGGAGCCTGTCCAACACGGCTACCATGCCCATCGTTCTCTGGCTGGGAATGAAGGTGGGGCACAGTGCTTCTTCCGCCTGTCCAGCCCCGCCCAGGCCCCCTACGGCTCGGGCGCCACCGGCTCGCGCTATCAGGACCAGCGCGGACCGACGGCCTCCCGCTCCCACCAGTCCTTCCACCGCACCCGTATCTCCGACACCCCGGCGGCCCCTGCCGACGACTCCGCTCCCATGTCCCAGGAGAAGCACCTATGAGCGACTCAACCGACTTCGCCGTCTCCCTGCCCACCGACACCGGCACCTTCACCGCCACCTCCATGCTGCCTGTCGGGCTGCTGGACACCAACCACGTCCTGCTCCTGGCCGACGACGTCGCCCCCGATGAGGTCGAGGCTCTGGCCCCTGTCCCAGGACATCCAGTCCGGGTTGGGTGGGGGTCTCCAGCCTCGCCTCTTCCTGGGGGTCTCCTGCTAGGCCCTGGAAGGTCGACGCCGAGATGCGCCGCCTCCTGGGTGCCCGGAGTGACCACGCGACTGATGATCCTGGACTGCCCCTCGCATCCGTGCTGGAGCCCTGCCGGCCGAGCCTCGCCGGCCTGGATCCGCTCTCCGACGCCTTCCCCCACGCCCAGCCCACGGGGGCCGAGCCTGGTGGCCCTCACCCGCCTGCGCGCCATCGCCCGGCGCCTGGCCGGCGCTCTGCGCCTCATTCCCGGTGGGGACAAGGAGGACCCGGTCCTGGTCGAGCCCAGCCTGGAGGTCTCGGCCTCCTGACGGTCTACGCCCCGGTGTGGCTCGGCCCGGAGGACCTGGTCGCCGTCCTGCAGCCCATCGCCCCCGAGGTGAGTACCGCGCTGGAGGCCGTTCAGCCCCGGGGCGCCGTCGGACTCGACGCCATCGACCCCGAGGAGCCTGGAGAGCCCTCGTCGAGCGCATCGGCCCGGACGTCTTCGAGAAGGCCTGGCGCGGCTCGGAGAAGGTCCGCCAGGACACGATGCGTCAGGAGATCGTCGCCGCCGCCACCGGCAACGTCATCGAGGAGCCTGCGCGACGGTTACGCGGTCGTCACCCCGGTCGACCCCGAGCACGAGGGCTGGGGGCGCATCGAGGTGCGTGCCGGCGCCACCGACGGGCTGCCGCTGGCCGTGCGCGGTGAGCCGTGGCGCGCGGGGCGGTCCTGTCCTACGACCTGCGCTGGATCCCCAGGACCAGGCCGACGCCTACGCCGAGGTGGTCTCCCGCCCCGGCGCCGCGAGCGTCAGACGGCCCGGGACCTGGTCGAGGAGCCCGCCACCGTCCTGGTCACCGCCGTCTCCGGGTGGCCGTGGACGACGACGGATTCTCGTCTCCCTGGGCGAGGACGCCGCAGAGGTCTAAGACCCGGGCCGGGTCGCTCGGCACCGGGCGTGGTGCGCGCCGTGAGACGCTCTGAGCCGGCCCGCGCCCGCTGGGCGTCCCAGTGCCAGCTCGCGAAGCGGCGAGCCCTCAACGAGCGTCCGGGCCCAGGCCACCGGTCTCGCCGCGCTCGGCCCCCACCGCCAGATAGTGGCGCAGCAGGCCGGCAGCGGCCAGGGCGTCGTCGAGCGCGTTGTGGTGGCGGCCGATCTCCACCCCGGCCACCTCGCAGCAGGTGGTCAGCCGGCGCGACGGCGTCGTCATGAAATGGCGCGCCCACTCCATCGTGCACACCCGCGGCACCCGTGCGCCGCGGTCGAGCAGCCCCCGCGTCCCCAGCGCCTGGGTGAGGAAGCCGACGTCGAAGCGCGCATTGTGGGCCACCACAGCCCTTCCGGCCAGGTCGGCCACGAGCAGGTCGGCGACGTCGTCGAGGCCGGGTGCCCCGATGAGCTCCTCGGCGACGAGACCGTGGATATGGGTGGGGCCCCACGTCCACGCCGGCGCCGGGATCGACGAGCGTGGACCACCTGCGCTCGACGCGACCGGCGGCGTCGGTGACAACGAGCGCGACCTCCAGGATCGAGTCCGTCGCGGGCGACAGGCCGGTGGTCCCAGGTCGACGACGGCGTAGCCGACACCGGCGGCCTCGGACGACTCAGCGGCCGTGGGGGCGGGGCCGCCTGACCGGGGAGCCATGGGGGAGCGGGGCGCAAGGGCCGCGGTCGGCGGGCGGGCGGTGGTAGAAGGGCATCAGCCCGATCCTCCTCGCGAGCCGGGAGGTTTTCGCAGACTCACGGCGCGCCGGGGCTCCTCCGACGGCCCGACCAGCCCCGGTGTCCTGTGCTCGCTGCCGTGCCATACGGCTCATGGACGGTGGTGGGGAGCCGACCTCGAGGCGTAGGGTACGGTCACGAGGGCGCTCGGCCCGCCACGTCGAGAGCCGATCCAGGTGAGGAGGAGCGATGACCACCCCGGACACCCCTCAGGCGCCGGCCTCTGCCCTGCCGGCGCTGGCCGCCTTCCCCTTCCCGACCGCCCTCGTCGTGACCGGTGAGCCGGCTGCGGGTGGCGGCGTGCTCCTCGAGGCCGGGGACGTCGACGAGATCTTCCCTTCGCCTCGGTCACCGCCGCTCGTCGCCTGGGCGGCCCTGGTCGCCGTCGACCGGGGACTGCTGGACCTGGAGACCCCGCCGGCGCGCCCGCGCCTGAGGGTGCGACCATCGAGAACCTGCTGTCCCACTCTCGGGGATCGCGGCCGACTCCGATGAGCGCCTGGCAGCCCCGGGGACGCGCCGCATCTACTCCAACCGCGGTATCGAGATCCTGGGGAGCGCCTCGAGGAGGCCACCGGCACGCCCCTGGAGACCTGGGTGGAGACCACCGTGCTCGAGCCTCTGGGGATGGCCAGCGTTCTCATCCCCGGCCTCGCCCGCCCACTCTGGGGAGGGCAGCGCCCGCGACCCTGTCCCTGTTCGCCCGGGGAGCCTGGCCGCACCGAGACTCGTCTCGCCCGCGCTCGCGCAGCGCGCCCGCACACCGGTCCTGCCCGGTCTCGACGGCGTTCTACCCGGCTACGGGCGTCAGACCCCCAACCCCTTCGGCCTGGGGGTGGAGGTGCGTGGAGCCAAGTCCCCGCACTGGACCGGGGCCGGCAACAGCGAGCATACCTTCGGGCACTTCGGCCAGTCGGGATCCTTCATCTGGGTGGATCCGGTCGCCGAGCGCCAGGCCGTCTTCCTGGGGGCCCGGCCCTTCGGGGCGGTTCACCGGCGGACGTGGTCCGGTTCTCGGCGACCAGATCCTGGCCTTGTAGGGGGCTGTGGACGAGGGGGTGCCCCGTCTGTGTCCACCTGTTCGTGGTTCCTGGCCTCAGTCGACCTCGACGATGACGGGGACGTGGTCGGAGGCGCCCTTGCCCTTGCGCTCGTCGCGGTCGATGGCGGCGCCGGTGACACGACCCGCCAGAGCCGGTGAGGCGTAGACGAAGTCGATGCGCATGCCCTCGTTCCTCGGGAAGCGGAGCTTCTGGTAGTCCCAGTACGTGTAGTTGGTGACCCGCTCGCGCGTGACCTCGCGCATGCCCGCCTCGGCGAAGGCGGCGAAGGCCTCGCGCTCCGGCGAGGAGACGTGGGTGGCGCCCTCGAAGACGCTCATGTCCCACACATCCTCATCCTCGGTGCCACGTTCCAGTCGCCCACCAGCGCCAGCGGCAGGTCGGGCTCTTCCTCAAGCCAGGCGGCGACGTCGTCGCGCAGGACCCGCAGCCAGTCGAGCTTGTACATGTAGTGCGGGTGAGTGAGCTCGCGGCCGTTGGGCACGTACAGGCTCCACAGGCGCACCGGCTTCGCGTCCGACGCCGTACCCACCGTCGCCCCCAGCGCCCGGGCCTCCACGACCGGCTCGGCCTCAGGCTTGGACGCCCAGGCGGGCTGCTCCGGGAAGGAGGTGGCGACGTCGCCGAGCCCCACGCGCGAGGCGATCGCCACCCCGTTCCACTGGTTGAGGCCGTGGATGGCGAGACTCGCAGCCGGCGGCCCTCGAAGGGCCTCGACCGGGAACTGGTCAGGGCGGCACTTGATCTCCTGCATCGCCAGGGCGTCGATGTCCTCGCGCTCCAGGAAGGCCAGGACGCGGTCGACGCGGGTGCGGATGGAGTTGACGTTCCAGGTGGCCAGGCGCATGGCAGCAGACTAGCCGGTACCCGACTCCCATCAAGCACTCACCAATCGCTCCTAGTCTGACGCCATGGGAACAGCACTTGTCACCGGGGCCACGAGCGGTCTCTGGCCTGAGATCGCCTGGCGCTCGCCCAGGCCCGTCATGACCTCGTCCTCGTGGCGCGCACCCCCGAGCGGCTGTGGGAGGTGGCCGAGGAGATGCGGCAGTTCGCAGGCGTCCAGGTGGAGACCCTGCAGGCCGACCTGTCCGAGCGCGATGAGCTCGAGCTCGTCGCCGAGCGTCTGCGTGAGAAGAGCAAGCCCGTGGGGCTCCTGGTCAACAATGCCGGCTTCGGTCTGGGGCAGCGATTCATCGGGGGAGACCTGGCCCGCGAGGAGGACGCCCTCGACGTCATGGTCCGGGCGGTCATGGTGGCCTCGCATGCAGCGGCCGGAGCCATGGTGGAGCGCGGCCGCGGCGCCGTTCTCAACGTCTCCTCCATGACCGCGCACACCGCCATGGGCACCTATGCCGCGCACAAGGCCTGGGTGCTGCGGTTCACCGAGGGACTGGCCGCCGAGCCTCGCCGGCACCGGAGTGACTGCCACCGCACTGTGCCCGGGGCTGGTCCACACCGGCTTCACGCCGCGGCCGGCATCGATGAGACCCAGTGGAAGGAGCCGCTGTGGCTGGACGCCGAGCGAGTGGCCATTGACGGCCTGACGGCGGTGCGCCGCGGCCAGGTCATCTGCACCCCGAGCCTCGCGCTACCGCAGCGCCAACGCCGTCCTGCGGCTGGCTCCCCGCTGGTTCGTGCGCCGGGTGGTCGGGCCGGAGCGCCCGCCCAGGGCTGAGTGCCCCCGCTGGCCAGGGGAGCCGCGATCTGCAACGATCAA
>BNJT01001035.1_pt1 | contig 76398 bp, 159 predicted proteins | sample 8540491 | NCBI WGS metagenome assembly BNJT01 (sample SAMD00202455, study PRJDB9452) | human saliva metagenome | host: Homo sapiens | reverse complement strand
TCTTTCTAGAGGAAAATCCTCTCGGCTTATGCCGAGAGGATTTTTGCTATAAGATTCTGGATAAGAAAAAGAATAAAACTACTTAATTAAATAAAATGAAATAGCAATATTGCACAAAAATTTGTAAGAAATAAAAATATACATAGTGCAAAAGTATGCAAAATGCGAATGGAAATCTAGCCATACTAGTGGTATAATCAGCTTACTTTAAAAATTCGGAGGGATAAAATGAATAAACGGAGCGAGTGATTGCTTCTATTAAAAAGAGAAGGCGGATTTTGTTCCGGCTTGTTTCTCTTTACATTTTAATAGAACAAATAAAAACGCAGGAAGAAGATCTAGAATCTCATTTAGAATTTTTCAGAGAAACGGATGCGGATATCTCTAAAATCATGAATGAAAAATCTATTGCCGGATTTTGGACCGATTGTTACAGCGGAGGATTGGAAGGTTATTCCTCATTTTAATGCTAATTCCGCCTTCATTAAAAATCAAATAGAACTGACAAAACGAATAGTATCTCATCTTCAGGCGGAGGATTTTTTTCCATTGGGACCTTACATGGAATCTGTGCTTCTTCCATTCATCCAATCGAAGCAAGGTATGGATACGAAGCAGCAAGAGCTTTTACAGGTCAAGCACTTTAGAGAAAAAGAAGGAAGTGGTTTTAGACGCCTTCAAAAGAATAACGGAGGGCTTGATCGAGCTTGTCAGACAATATGCTGCTTCAGGAGTAGACGGAATATATTACGCAGCTCTTGGCGGAGAAGAGAGGTACTTCAGTGATGAAGAATTTGAAGAGGCAATTGCTGTTTTTGATAAGGTAATCTTAAAAGAGATAAAAAGACAAAACGGCTTATATTCTTTTTACATATTTGCAAAGATGGCTTGAAAAATGGAGAGATATAAGTCCTATGCAGGATATTTTGATGTTGTGAATTGGGGATTTATGAAGCTCCCTGCAGCATTGAAGAAATGAAAAATATCTTTCCTGATGCCTGTATCATGGGAGGCCCGCCAATCGTTCAGGAGTGATTGTAGACGGAAGCATGGAGGAATTGGAGCAGGAGGTAGAAAGACTGATAAAAACATACGGAAAAAGAAGGCTTTATTCTGGGGGCGGATTGCACTTTACCGACAGAGATACCTTGCAGCAGAATCAAAAGTATCGTTGATACTTGCAGAAAAACTATATCTTAGAGGAGGAAAGTAAAATGAAAAAACCGGAATTGTTCTGATGTCAATGCTTGCGGCACTTGGCTTGGTGGCTTGCTCGCAGCAAAAAGGCAGCTTCGGAAACAGTTGCGCAGGAGGAAAAAGCAGGTAAGTGAAGCGGTAGCTGCGGAAACAAAGGAAAGTGCGCAGGAGGTCTATCCGGACGGTACAATAACCATCTACGGAACCGGTCAACCACAGTACTTGAAGCAATATTTTGACAAGTGGCTGGAGGATCACAAGGATATTGCTCCCGGAGTGACAATCGAAATTGTACAAAATGAGAGTCAGGCAAAAAGCAGAGAAAAGATAACAATGACAGCACTCTCCGGTGCTACAGATGATTTGCCCGATGCGGTATATATTGATCCTGTGAATATCCTTGACCTGGCAAGTGCGGATTTATTGAGTGATGAAACAGAATTTGTAAAACCGTTAATTGACAAAAATGGTAGATGGAGCAACAAATGATGCCACAATTGACGGAAAGATTTATGGTCTTCCGGAGTCGGTTAGACCGAATGTTTTATTTTTATAACAAGGATATTTTTGACAAATACAGTATTGATCCGGACAAGATGAAAACCTTCGAGGGATACTACGAGGTTGGTAAGGAGCTAAAGGAGAAATCGGGCGGGAAGGTATTTTTATCTTATATTAGTCCGAACGCTCTACCTGGAGATACTATGGAAGAAGAGGTTTGATGCCTCAGTCCAATGCCAAAAATTTGGGATGAAAACGGAGAGATTGCTTTTTGGAGATAATGAGGGGACAAAGCAGGCCTTTAACATATTTGGCAAAATTAAATGATGATGGTCTTTTGCTGAAATCTGAAATCATGCAGCCTGCCTTATATGATGCTATAAACAATCAGGAGGTAGCAACCTTCTATATTGGAGCTTTCTGGGATGAGTTTTTGAGAAAAATTGTCAGGCTACTGCCGGACAGTGGAGAGTAATGGCATCTCCTGTTTTTGAAAAATGTAGGCACTGCGGGAGCACCTGTTTCATCTTATTTCTGCATCATCAATAAGGAGAACAGTAAGTATAAGGGACTGTTGGAAAAGATGTGGTATTCCTTCCACTTTGATATTCCATCCAGAGTGGAGTGGGTAAAGTCCATGGAGGAGCAAAACGCACCCTACGCTAATCCCATATCCAAGGAAATGCTCGCAGATGAATTTTTGGAAAGAGCCATCAGAGTTTTACGGTGGACAGTCCTTTAGAGAAATGGAAGGAAAGTGTCTTGAAAACAGCTCTAAAAAAATATGACAGTAACTCCGCAGGATGCTGAGGCTGGACGGAATCATTTCCGCTGAAATTGAGACCTATATTGCCGGGGATCAGAGTATGGAAAAAGCGATTGAAAACATCAATAACAATCTTAAGGCAAAAGATAGGAAAAGCGGAAATTAAACTAGAATGGAGTCCCTCCATAAAGCTTCGGCTTAGCTGCCGTAATATTTTTGAGGGACTATTTCAAGGACTGTTTTAGCGAGGAGGAATAAATGCTACCCAGGCTTAAAAATACAAATCGGCATATCTCTTTATCTTGCCCTTCTATATATTGTTTGTTTTTTTTCAGCTTATTCCTTCTCTGTGGACTTTGTATATCTCTTTTACGGAATGGAAAGGGATAGGAGAAGCGAAGTGGATTGGCTTAGATAATTATAAGAAAATATTGATTGATAATTTATTCTGGCAGTCCTTAAGGAATACACTTGTATATTGGCTTAGCGGAATGATTTTGATTATTGTGTTTTCCATACTCATTGCTTCTTTGTTAAATAGTAAGGCATTAAAAAGCATAGGTCTTTGTTCAAGACCGTTACTTTTCTTTGCCCAATGTATGTGCAGTAATAGCAATGGGCCTAATTTTTAGAATGTTATTTGACGAAAATGCAGGCCTGATTAATGAACTTTTGGGATTTTTGGGTATGCAAAAAATTGGCTGGCTCACCAACACCAGATATTCCAAGATTCCCGTAATTTTACTGAATGTGTGAGAAATACCCCTTGGTTTTACCATGATTGTTTACTCGGGCTTATTAAATATCTCGACAGATTATTATGAGGCGGCAACGGTTGACGGAGCAGGGAAGATTAAACAGTTTTTATATTACCTTACCCTCTTTGCAAAATATTTTGTTTTTTTCTGTTCCATTACGTTAACTGTTGACAGCTGGAAGCTGTTTAATGAGTCCTACATATTACCGGGGCCGGGAGCCTCCAATACCTCTTTTGTTTCAGTATATGTATGAATCGGGTTTCAAATGTATTTAACATGGGCTATGCATCGGCGATAGGAATGGTCTTAATGGTGATTTTGGGACTCTTGTCCTTGGCTCAGTTTTTATTTAGAAGAAAGCAAGGAGAGATATAACTGCGATATGAATTATTATAATAAGAAGAAGAGAGAAATTATAATAGTCCATTTGGCGATGATTTTTACTCAGTTTTATTTGCCTCTTTCCCATTTTCTGGATGATTATGATTTCTTTAAAGCCCGGAACCGAAAGCATTAGCGGGTTACAGTCTATCATTGTGAAAAAACCGAGTCTGGAAAATTATAAAAGACTGTTTGAAACGATACCCCTATCCACGGCTTTATTTAACAGTGTATTCACAACTGTATTAGGAACTTTTACAACACTGTTTTTTTCTGTGCTTTTAGCCGGCTTTGTATTTGCTAGTTGAAATTTCCCGGAAGGAAAAATTTATTTTATTTTTGATTGCTACAATGCTGATTCCTCCCGAGGTCGGAGCGGTGCCTCTTTTTATTCTTATGAAAAAGTTCAAGCTCATCAATAGCCTATGGTCCTTGATTATTCCGAGGATAGCGACTGCGGTCGGAATATTTTACATGAACCAATACATCTCCGACATCCCCGATGAGCTGATTGAGGCTGCAAGGGTAGACGGATGTAGTGATTTCACCATATTCAGAAAAGTGATACTTCCAATTATCAAGCCTGCATTGGCCTCTTGGGCTGCGATTACCTTGATTGCCAGATGGAACGACTTCTTTTGGCTGCTACTTTATCTTAGAAAGCAAGCGAAATATACGCTGATGGTGACGATTTCGCTTCTTCCGGTCAGTGAAGGGCTTTCAACACCTTGGCCGGTAATTCTGGCAGGAACGACATTGGTTATTTTGCCGATTATTATCCTCTACCTTTTATATTACAGAAGTTTCAAAAGGCAGGAATTATGGATGGCGCAGTAAAGGGATAAGTCTCCCTTTTTACAAAAGAAAGCATAAAGAATGAATAAATCATTAAAGGATCAATTATCCGAAGAAATATTACTGAATATACTGGACGGACACTATGGACCGAATGATTTGATTAATGAAAAAGAATTTATAGAAAAGTACTCAGCCAGCAAAAACAACTGTGAGGGAAGCCCTGGTAAAGCTTTTGCAGCGACGGTGTGTTGAAAACATACCTCGATGTGGTTATAGGATACCCATTATTTATCCCTGATGATATAAAAATTGATTTTTATTCAGAAAGGTTATAGAGAAAGCTGCACTGGAGCTTACCTTTAAGACTTTAACAAGAGATAAAATCGATATCTTAAAAAGGCAAACTGAGTATTCCGTACAAAATAGCAAGAGCACGCAGGTTCGTTTGCATTGGAAGTGGAACTGCGAATTTCACAGTCTGCTTTGTTCCTTTGCGGAGAATCCGTTTTTGATAATGCTCTCCAGAAGTCCATGGTTATATTAAGTTTGGCGGCAAATCAGTATTATTCCAATATGTGGACAAATAATAAAACTACAGATGCCACCAATCACCTTAGTCTGATTCGTGCCTTGGAAGAGAAGGACTTGGAAAAAGGCAAAAACGATATTGGATAAGGACATAGAAGAATATCTAAAGGTTATGAACTATTAGAACAGAGTGAAAAAGGAATAGCTTTGGAATAAAAAGACTTTCAGTAAGGTTTATGAGATTTTGCTTAAAGAAAAGGAGTGACTAAATTGAAGGCTTATCCGGAAATTATCGGGGTAGGACACTGCTGCCGGGATTATATTTGCAGTATAGAAAATTATCCGCCGGAAGACAGCTCTACCCATATTCTCGACTTGGACGATTCTCAAGGCGGAGGCGGAATGGCTACAGCTATGGTCGCTGCCGCACGACTGGGATCCGGAGTGGGATTATTGCCAATTTATCGGATGACGAAGTGGGAAAAATACTAAAGGGGCTGGAAGAGGAAGGAATAGATACCTCCTTGATTAGGATTTTTGAAAGGCTACAGAAGCAGTCTTGGCATTGTTATGGTGAACAGGACCAAGGGGAGCAGAACGAAATTTCCCTATCATGACAATTTGCCGGATATTGATTTTGATGAATCGACTATCGAAGTAATGAGGTATGCTAAAGTACTTCACTTGGACGGAACCCGTTTCCCAAATGCAATTAATGCAGCCCGAATCAGGGAAAAAGCCTAGGTTTGGAGATTTTGTTGGATGCCGCTTCTTTTTAAAAAAGAAGAGAGAAGAAAATATCCATCTTTACAAATGGCAGATATTATTATCGCGGATGAAAAAATATCCGGAAAATTACTGGGAATAGATGATGAGGAACAAGCTCTATTAAAGATGGAGGGCAGTTCCACCCGAAGATTCTTGCGATGACACTGGGAAAAAGGGGATATCTCTATATAAGAGAGGGAAAAGTGTTACATGAAGATGCTTATCCGGTTGAGGCTGTGGATTCTACCGGAGCAGGAGTATACCTTTCACGGAGCATTTTTATCAGAGTATTTGAGAACTAAGGATACTTCTCGGAGTTTGCGTGTTTTGCAAGTGCGGCAGCAGCACTGAAATGTACCGCACCGGGAGGCCGGGCAGGTATCCCTAAATATGAAGAAGTTATAAATTTCATGAATAAATTTTCATAAGGAGGAAAAACATGAAAAACACCAATCTTTTTATTGAGCCTTGCGCCTCGGCTGCTCTTACGGCTTGTGGCAGTTCATCCGCACCCGAGGAAAAAGGAGGAAGGCACAACTGCGGCGGCAGAAGTGAAGGAAGAGAATTCTCAGAGGAAGCAGTGAAAGCCTCAGGAAACTTGAACATTTACACTACTGTATCTGACCTGCAGTACAATGCCATTGTGGGAGCGTTCCGTGAAAAATACCCTGATATTCAAATCAGCTTCACTCAAGCCGGAGCAGGTGAGTCCAAGTCAAGAATTCAGGCTGAAGCAGACAATCCTCAGGGAGATGTTATGTTTGGTGGATTAGTTTATGCGGATTCTTTAAAGATGCAGGATTATTTTGAGCCCTATGTTTCTGTTAATGACAAAAATATGCCGGATGAGTTTAAGAACACAACAGGCTTCCTGACCTTCCATGATACGCAGATTCCTTTGTCTTTGGGTAAATGATAAGTTGGAAGAGGAGGCAGGTGTTACTATTACAAGCTATGAAGACCTTTTGGATGAAAAAGCTGAAGGGAAAAATAATTTCTGCCGATCCTACTGAGTCCTCCTCCGCATGGAACCAGTTGCAGTGTATTCTGACCGATTTTTGGTGGATGGGACAAGGAAGAGCCTTGGACTTATATTGAAAAAGCTGATGCCGAATCTTTCCATTACAGACGGTTCCTCTGCTGTTTACAAGGGCGTCTATAATGGAGAATATCTTGTAGGTCTTACCTACGAGCCTGCATGTGTACAGATGCTATCCGAAGGAGCGGAAGGCGTTCATATCGTTTACCCGAAGGAAGGCGTTACCGGTATTGCTTTCGGTTCTGCTGTAAATTATGGGGGCCAAGAATATGGACAATGCAAAGCTCTTTATTGATTTCTTGATTAGTGATGAATGCCAGAAGATTTACAAATGAGTGCGGAGCAAGACAGGCGAACTCTTCCTTAAAGATTGAGAATGAGTGGCTTCCCTGATTTGTCCACCATTTCTTATAAGGTTGCAGATACTAAGGCACTTGCTGAAAAACAGAGAGGAAATTCTGAGTCATTGGGCAGAGCTTTTATAAAAAGGTAGGCTAATTACAGAAAAAGAGAGAATTATGGAAAGTGTAAAAATTAAAATCAGAAAATGCCTTAAAAATATGGGAATAATATTGTAATACCTGATTTATCACTGACATCGAGGAGGGGAGTTTTTCACCCTCCTTGGCCCCCTCCGGTTGCGGTAAAACAACACTTCTGAGAATGATTGCCGGCTTCAACTCCATTGAGGAGGAGACTTTTTCTTTAACGATGTACGAATCAATGATTTAGCTGCGGAGAAGAGAAATATCGGTATGGTTTTCCAAAACTATGCTATTTTCCCAAATATGACTGTGCGAAATAATGTGGCTTTTGGTCTTAAAACCAGAAAAACTTCCCAAGGAGGAAAATCAAAGCAAAAACTGATAAATTTTTAAATCTCATGAAGATAATGGAGTATGCGGAGCGTATGCCTGCAGCTTTATCGGGCGGACAGCAGCAAAGAGTTGCTCTTGCCAGAGCTTTGGCTATTGAACCGAATATACTTCTTATGGATGAGCTGCTTTCAAATCTGGATGCAAAAATTACGCGTAGAAATGCGCTCGGTAATTAAAGAAAATACAAAAAATAAAATGGGAATAACGACAGTCTATGTTACTCACGATCAGGAAGAGGCTATGGCGGTATCCGATCGTATTGCGGTAATGAAGGACGGTGTAATCCAGCAAATCGGAACACCTAAGATTTTTATATCAAAAGACCGGCAAACCTTTTCGTTTCTACATTCATCGGATATACCAATCAAGTTGAGGCAAAAAAATTCAGGAGAGAGATGGAGAAAGAGGTGTACTTTTTAAGGATTCTTACTTTGTTCCCATGAAGAATCTGACAGAAGATGCGGTAAGCGAGTATGGATATTATTGCTACTGTGCGTCCTGAGGAGTTTGTTATAACGGATGAGACAACGGAAGGTTTATCCGGAGTCATAGATTACAGTACATTTTTAGGAAATGACACACATTATATTGTGAAACTGGAGAGTGGAGAGCGTTTTGAAATTGTAGAGGAATCTATGATTGATGACATTATTCCAAGTGGAAAAGGTTTGCTTAACCGTAAAGGCTAAGAAAAATCAATCTTTTCACGAAGGATGGTTCCAAAATCACTTGTCATATAAGGAGAGATTAAATAGAAAAATACAAAAACAGTTTGTTGATATTTGAAACTGTTTAGCATCATTATTTTTAATACTGTATCTCGCTTTCATGCTGTATCCTTTGTTGAAAATATTGGTGGAGTCTATCCAGAATCCGGAAAAACAAGTCCTTCAGTTTAATGTGGTTTAAACAGTTTTTCAGTGATTACTATTATTTTTGGGACATTGTTTAATTCCTTTAGACTTGCGGCTACAGTAACAATAGTTACTTTGATAATTGGGGTGCCTTTAGCCTATATTTTTCAATATCTATGAAATACATGGAAGAAATTTTTATACAAATAATGATCATACTATGTTCCATGTCCGCTCCCTTTTTTGGGTGCCTATTCCCGGATATTGCTTCTTGGAAGAGGTGGAATTATCACAAAATTCTTTAAAGATGTGTTTTCCATGCAGCTTCCGTCAATTTATGGTTTTGGTGGACTGATTCTGGTTCTTTCCACAAAAGCTGTTTTCCGCTTGTTTTTCTTTATGTTTCAGGGGCGCTCAAGACGATTGACAATTCGCTTTTAGAGGCATCGGCAAATCTGGGGTGTAAAGGAATAGCGCGTTTTTAAAAGTGGTTGTTCCCTTATGCTTGCCATCAATCCGGCTGCCGCTCTAATGGTCTTTATGAGAGCCTTGGCTGACTTTTGGAACACCGCTTCTGATTGGAGAGGGTTATCGTACTTTTCCGGTTGAAATCTATAAACAGTATCTGGGAGAAACCTCCACAAATCATAATTTTGCGGCTGCTATTTCCGTGATTGCTATTTTTGGTAACGGCAATCGTGTTTCTCGTTCAGAAGGTATTAAGCGATAAGGGTGAGTTTTGCCTTAAGTGCACTTCATCCGATAGAGAGGAAAAAACCTAATAAGGGTATAGCTATTTTATGCCATCTCTATGCATACGGCTTGATTGCGATTTCCTATCTTCCTAACTTATATCTGATTTATTTGTCCTTCAGGAAAAACCTCGAAAAACCGGAAACATGTTTTAAAAAGGGCTTTTCTTTGGACAGTTATAGGCAAATTTTCGGTGCAAATAACGATATGGTATTTAATACACTTCGTATTTCAGGGACAGCACTCGTTATTATCCTCTGTATGGCAGTTATTATTGCCTATCTTGTGAGTGAGAAGAATGAGTCTTTTAAACAACCTGATTGATACCCTTTCCATGATTCCTTATATTATTCCGGGTTCCGTTATCGGTATAGCTTTGGTTATGGGATTTTCCAAAGGCCCTCTGGTGCTTACAGGAACAGCGGCAATTATGGTGGTATCCATGGTGATCAGGAGAATACCGTACACAATACGATCGTCAGTAGCAACCTTGCAACAGATTCCGATTTCTATTGAGGAGGCTGCGATTTCTTTGGGATCAAACAAACTGAATACATTTTTAAAAATCACCATTCCAATGATGTTTAACGGTATTTTAGCGGGTGCTATTATGTCATGGGTTAGCTTGATTACGGAACTTTCATCTTCAATCATCTTATACAGCTCAAAAACAATTACCTTGAATCTTGGAGTATATATTGCAGTATCAAGAGGTACGGATGGTAAGGCTTTGATGCGATATCCTTTATTTTAACTATCTTAATAATTATCTCTTTACTCATTGTTATGAAGCTTACAAAGGATAAAGAGGTTGTGATGTAGGGGGCGACTTTAACCTTTGCAATAATTAAAAGAATGGAGAATGGAAATTATGGCTTTAACAAATGCAAAAAGAAATGATTCAGAAAGCAAAAGAGGGACATTATGCAGTAGGGCACTTTAATTTAAACAACTTGAGAGTTATCGTGCCTTCTTACTGGCTGCAGAGATGTTAAAGAGCCCCTGATTATATTAGGGGTTTCGGTGGTACAGCAAAAATATGGGGGGATATCGTACTATAGCGGATGCGGTGCGTGATTATATTGATTTTCTTGGAATTACGGTGCCGGTAGCTCTTCATAGACCACGGTACTTTTGAACAATGCTTTGAAGCTGTTCGGGGAGGATTTACTTCCATTATGTTTGACGGCTCAAAGCTAGCTTTCCATGAAAATCTTGAAAAAACCAAGTTTATCGTGGACCTTTGCCATACTAACGGAATCACGGTGGAGGCAGAGGTGGGGCCGATAGGGTGAGGATAAGAAAAACGGAGAACTGGCGGATATAGAGCAGTGTGAAAAGATGGCTGCCTTGGGAGTTGATTTCCGGGCTGCAGGAATCGGAAATATCCATGGTGTTTATCCGGAAAAACTGGTCAGGACTGAACTTTGACAGGTTAAGAGAAATCAGAAAAGGTGACCCATGAAATACCTCTGGTGCTTCATGGAGGTTCAGGAATTCCTGAAGAACAGATTCATGAAGCAATTTCCTTAGGAGTTTGCAAAATTAACGTAAATACGGAATGTCAGATGGCATTTAGGGATGCCTTAAAGGCATATCTTAAGGCGGATAAAGATCTGGAAGGAAAGAATTACCAAACCAGACTTATTATGGCGGATGCTTTGGAAGCTGTACAAAAATGTTGCGTAGAAAAAATTAAATTATTTTCATAGTGACGGAAAGGCATAGGCTGTTTTTCTGAAAAATCATGAGAAAAGTAATTATAGACGGAAAGAACATTCTCGTGGAAAATCCGAATCGGACACTTCCATAGGAATGTTCTTTTTTACTTTCATAGATCTTTTTGCCGGAATTGGAGGAATGAGACTGGCTTTTGAGAGTGCAGGGGGGCGATGTGTTTATTCTAATGAATGGAATAAATATAGTCAGCAGACTTATTTTTGCTAACTTTGGAGAACAGCCTGAAGGGATATTACCAAAGTGGATGAAAAACGGTATTCCTGACCACGATGTGTTGGTTGCAGGGTTTCCCTGCCAGCCTTTTTTCTATTGCAGGAGTTCCAAAAAGAATAGCTTTGTAGAGAAACAGGTGGGCATCAATCCGGCATTCTTGTGTCTAAGTCCGCCTCGATTTATGCTATTTACGGAAAGAGAACTTAAAAGAAAAACTATATATACTATATGTGCATATCAGATGGTAAGATACGGGAATAAAATACAGAATGGTTTTAGCTCTGTAGATGACTTTATAGTTATGGCTAATCAGGTTCTGAATAGGAGAAAAAGTCGGAGTATGCAAGAGCTTGTTCTCAATACATCTCAGTTTTCCGATGATTTTTGACTTTCATCTTTGTGCTGTGCTCCCTCTCCGGGCAATGCATCCCCCGAAGAAGAATCAGAAATTGTCCGGAAGTGAGGAGGACAGGGGTGCAGTCCTCATCAAGTGTGGCGAGTAAGGCGTCATCTTGCTCGTTATAGTTCTTTTACAATATGGCGTATCCTCTTTCGTGGCTTAACATAGACGATTTCTCGCCTTCCAGCATATACATGATATCCCAGTATTGATTATGGGCTTCAAGAGTGCACCATTCGGTGAAGAGGTTTCATATTCTTTAAGGATTAGAAAAGCTTCCTTGCCTTTTTAATTCCTGCTTTCCCAAGGGATAATGGGTGGGAGTATACGCCCGAAAAAGCGACTTCAAATTGTGCCAGTCCGGGTGTAAGCAGAGTATTGGGATAAATTTTCTAAAGTATCTAAAAATCATATAACCTACTCTCTTTTTGGGATGATACTAAAAATTTAAATCTATTTTTCTTCGTTCGGAAACTACTTCTTCGGCTACCATATACTCCTTGTCCTTCAGGCTGAGTACGATGCGTTTTTCTGAAAAGATCTCATTACTTTCCGGATAGTCTTCTCGGTAATGGGCACCTCGGCTTTCTTTTCTGGCAAGCATGCTAAGGAGCAGCGCTCGACTTAAATCAACAAATTGTTGTGCCTCTGCTATGTGCTTTCAATTCTATTGTGTTTTTGGAAATCCTTAAGTTCCGTCTTGTCATTTAGGAGTAAACTTAAAGAATTGATTTCCTCCAAGGTTTTTAGGCCATCCTCTGTACGGATAATATTTCCGTACTGCCACATCAGCTCTTTTACACGTTGACAGATGTCTTGCGTGGTGAGAGTAGAGTCTTGGGGAAGAAGACCTTTATTATCATGAGTCATACAGCAGGAATGGAATTGATGGAATTGCGTTTCAATCTCTTCCGTGGAAAGTGGTCGGAAGTTTTGCTCTTCGCAGTAACGACAGGCGGTTTTTGCCGCTAGGGTACCGAATACCAAACAGCTTCCTGAAGCCATACCTCCCAAACGGTCGGCACCGTGAGACACCACCCGCGCACCCCGGCCGCAAAAAGTCCGGCCACAGCCGTTGCGCAGTTGTGGTCAACCTCTATGCCGCCATTGGCCGCATGGAAAAAGGGGCAATCCGAATTTCGCTCTTTTCTATCTCAATATGATGTTCTTTTTCGAAGCCATTCTATATAATCCTGTACATGTCCTCGTTCATCCCGAAGAATATCCGGGCTATAACGGATAAGACAGCCCAAGGATTCGTCAATCTTTCCCTCATTTGCTTTAATACGGCGTAAAATAGAATGCATCAAAGCGATATCGAAATAACGAGAATTTCCGGAAAATGTAAAGGGGCCATGTGTCTCTCGTAAGATCAGGCATTCTTGATAGGAATTCCCATCAGGAAGAAGCTCTTTTTAGGACATCCTTATTTTCTTCATCAAAAAGCTCTGTACAATAGCGCAGGCTACCTTCTCGAAACACGATTTTATGAATGGGAGAGATAAAAACCGGGAATAAACTGATTGAATTCCAGGTTAATAAGTTTTGCACCGGCTTTTAGCGCGATGGCCTGGACACTCCCGTAGACATCTGCCGTGTTCAGATTGTGGAGGTAGAGACCACCCATACCTCCTCCGGCAAGAATTAATGCTTTGGTTTGTATGTAGTGAACCCCCTCGGCGTGTGAAACTAAAGCGCCGGATACCCGATTTTCGGACAAGAGAACCTGCAAGAGATCACTGTGTTCCCAAAAGTGTGATATTCTTATTTTCCTCTATTGTAGCGTAAACTTTTTCTCGGATAGAATTCCAGTTTTTCCAATAATACAGATCTCTATAACTATGTCCGAAGCAGGCGATTTTTCGGGAAGTTTATGCACCATAATTCCGGTATCAGAAAGATGGCGAACACATTCTTCGATGTTATCAATGTAATATCTTCCCATATAGGGATCGTTCATTTTTGGCTGCAATCCTGAATATCCTGATAAAACAAGTTTTTATCTTCAGGACCGGCGGTGCAGAGGCAGTGCAGGGTATCCATCAAAGGGTAAAAAGCTAGAGCCGGAGCATAGTTTTTGCAGAAGAAAGGAGAAGCACTCCTTCCTTTTGCACAGCTCACAGCAGCTCGAATACCGGCTAAGCCTGTACCAACTACCGAGGATGTCAAATTGTACTTTGGAAATGTAATAGTTCCATATTACCTCCTGTGGTTAATCCTTATTCTGCACTGTATTTTCTGAAGACAAAAATCTTATACTTAATTTTCTTGCTCTTATTTATAATCGGAATGGAAGTGGAATTGCATGGCTTCTATAATATTTTTCGTAGTTTTTCTTCTAGAGCTTGGAGAATTTTGACATGCTTCTCTACAGTAATAGCAATATTTTTATGAGAAGTTTTAATCTGATAATACTTATCGCAGGCCCAGAAGAATTCAATTATGGATTTTAACATGGTGTTTTCACGGATTGAAAAAGTGTCTTATGGAAAGCGGCATCGGACTTCGCAAATTTAATGCCAAAAGACATTGGCATGAGTCTCTTTTGATTTCGGTGAATAAAGCTTCCATATTCTTAACATTTTCCGCAAGAAGTAGTAAGGCTTTAGGTGTCATACTGTCAAAGGCTTCCCGGCAAAAACCCAGTTCTAAAACTTTTCTGGAGATTCAATTTCCTTGAATAGTTGTTTCTCATCACTGACACTGTAGATAAGGCTGCGGAGAAAAAAGTTAATATTAAATTCTTGATGACAAATGCCGGCACCGGAGTTGAGGAAACAGTGCCGGTTATCTCAAGAGACTTAATGGCTTCTCGAAGAACGTTTCGGCTGACACCGAGCATTTCACACATCTTCATTTCAGATGGAAGCTTTATCTCCGGGAACCAGATGGTTCTCTTCTATGTAGTTTTTAATCTCATCATAAACTTGCAAATATAACTTGCGCGGATTTTTAGGTTTTTCATCTCGCTAGCTTCAGCCATGGAAATTTCTCCTTTTGTTCAAAAAACTTTGTAGGACAAAGTTTGCATAATGAAATTACCATAAACACAATATCCTAAATGAGAAAAAATGTCAATTCTAGTCATATTGCCTAAATATTAACAAACAATTAGAGAAAAAAATAAGTATCCCATATTTTTTATAAAAAGCTGATTGACAAAACATGTAAAATTAGCATATATTGGGAAACAAGAAACAAAGGCAGTGATGAAAATATTTGTACTACAAAGTTAAAAAGAAAGGGAGGTTACAGATTGTGAGAAAGAAGAGTTTAGTTAGGCCTGTTATTAGCTGCAACACTTGCTGCAGGAGCGTTGTTCGGCTGTGCATCAGGAGGAAAAAGAGACAGCCAAAAGCGACAGAGGGCGCTCAAGAATCAGGAGGCTTCTGAGGCTGCAGGGGATTCTACGGATTTAGGAACCCTCTTGCAGACCTAAGAGTGAGACAGGCTTTTAGCGTATGCAATTGATATGGATGCGATTGTAGAGAGCATCTTCGAGGGCAAAGCAGAGGTGGCAAAAGAGCTATCACTGCCCCGGAGATTGGTTAAAGGCAGATCTTCCGGAATATAAGTATGACCCGGATAAGGCTAAAAGAATTGCTAAAAGAGGCTAATTGGCCGGGCAGATTACACCTTGGAGTGGTGTACTACTATGATGACCAGCAGACAGTGGATCTGATGACCATTATTGACAGTATTGGCAGGAAGTAGGAGTAAAGGCAAAGTTCAGGAAGCTGGAAGGAGATTTGGCGTCTCAGCTTTGGGTTCCACCTACAGACAAAGAAAAGGGTCCCTCCGTTGTAAAGTGGGACTTGGCTTATGCGGCTGTTGCAGCTCTTGCAGAGAGTGAATTCTATAATCGTTTTGCCTCCACCGCGTCCAACAACTCTTCCGTTCCTAAGCAGGAAGGCTTAGACGAGTTAATTATGGAAGCCAATGCAACTATGGATACCAAGGCACAGAAGGAAGCTTTCTAAAATCCAGCAATATATAGCGGAAAAATGTTCTGGCTATGCCTTTGTATCATCAGGTTTGTTTTATCTATACGAGCGACAAGCTGGATACGGCAGGAACAAAATTTGGTAATGACCAGTTCTCATATGAAAAGAACATCTTGGACTGGAAAATAGATAGAGAAGATAAGACCTTATACACAAACGGTGGTCCGAAGAATTTTTCTGGTCCCCGATGGTTAATCCGGGACACATGATTAACACAGAGCTTCTTTTTGATAAGTTAATCAATGCAGACAATTCTCTAACACCGACAGATGGTATGCTTGCGAGAACTATACTGTTTCTGAAGATAACAAGACTCATCGAGTTCGTTTTAAGAGACGGTTTAAAGTGGCATGACGACGAGGCCCTTACTGCTGAAGATGTCAAGTTTACCTTTTAGAACTGATGTTAAAGACCCGGGCACTCAATGCGGTTGCTTCCGATGTGATGAAAGCTATCCATGGCGCAAGTGATTTCATGGAAGGAAAAGACGGATAATTTAGAGGGTGTTGTAGTAGACGGCAACAAGATTACCGTGAATTTTGACACTGTTTCCGCCAATGCGTTAGCTGTGTTTTCACAGTGGCTCATCCTTCCTAAGCATTGCTTAGAGAATGCAAGCCCGGAAAACTTTGCAGCAGGATCAGTTCTGGCAAAAAGCCGATTGGTTCTGGACCTTATAAAAGTAGATGAGGTTGTTCTGAACAACTACGCTACTTTAAAAGAGATGGGACGGATATTATAAAGAGGGAAGCGGAAATATTGACACGATTTATATGTTTGCCAGTGGAGAGAATGACGGAAACCTCGTTAAGAATGCCGGTGCAGGAAAAGATTGACTATGCTTTGGAGTAAGTCAACCGAAGATGCGAAAGCAATTGAGGCTATGGAAGGAATGAATGTAACATCAGCCAATATCAGATATACAAGATGTTTCTATATTAATCAGTTCCCTCATGAGGCTAATATAAAAGTAATGAATAAAAGATAGACTTGTGGCGGATCGGAATGACGGTCCGCCATTTTGCATAAGGCATGCACAGAAAAAGCGGACTTTTAAGGATATGGAGAATTGTAAATGGGGAATTACATTATACGTAAAAATTTTGACTCTCATACCGATGATGCTGGTTATCAGCTTTCTGATTTATTTAGGTATGGAATTGATGCCGGGAGATGCTATTGATTTTTGATGCCGCCGGATGCACTTTCAACACTGTCTCCGGAACAGTTAAATGCTATGCGGGAGGCTCTGGGATTGAATGATCCATTTTTACTGCGCTATTTTAAATGGCTCTCGGTATGCTGCATGGAGATTTCGGCTATAGTCTCCAAAGTGGCGTTCCCGTGGTTACATTGATGAAAAATCATCTTCCCTGCCACCATTGAGTTGACTTTCACCTCCTTAGTGCTGTCTTCTGTTTTTCGGGATTCTTCTGGGCGTGGTTTGTGCTTTTAAAAAGGGACAGTACTGGATCAGGTCTTGAGTATCTTCGGTATGATTGGTGTGGCTATTCCGCAGTTTTACTGGGGTTGATTTTTATCGATGCGTTTGCCTTACATTTTAGGTATTCTTCCGGTAGGAGGACGCATGGCCTATGCAGGACAAAGTTTTTATAGAAAGGTTACCGAATTTAATCATGCCTGCTACAGTTCTTGGCTTCTCCTTAACGGCGGGAGTTATGCGATATGGTCGCTCCAGCATGCTGGATTCCATGGGGCATGATTATACGAAGACGGCAAGAAGCAAGGGGCTTCCGGAGTGGAGGGTCAATCTTCTTCACGGTCTTCGTGCAGCTATGACACCGGTTGTAGTCTTGGTGGGTTTCCGACTTCCGATGCTTATCGGCGGAGCCGTGGTTGTGGAAGAAGTATTCCAATGGCCTGGTATTGGTGGGCTTTTTGTTTCTGCGGTGAGATCACAGAATACCCCTTTGGTTATGATTATCGGGTTTTTCAGTGTGCTCATGGTGCTGGTAGCAAGCATTGTAGTTGACATCATTACAGCTATGCTGGATCCCAGAATTAAACTGAGTTAGGAGGCTAGGATGAAAAGTTCACTGGATCGAAAAATGGATCGCATCTTGGAAAGGGAAAACGCCGGACGCGTGAAAAAAGGAATTAAAAATAGGGCACTCAGAAAATTATTTGCGAATAAACTATCCATATTCGGATTTTTTATTTTCTTTTTGATTATTTTTGTATGTATTTTTGCTCCTGTTTTTTACACCGTACAGTTCTACCAAGGTGGATCTTCGCAATATTTTTAAGCCCTCCCACGACGGCCCATATTATGGGGAAAACAGATAAGGTAGGAAGAGATATTTAGGGCGAGGATTCTCATGGAGGTCGGATTTCCATAGAGTGGGGCTCGGCAGTGCTTTGATTGCTACTGTTTTAGGTGTGTGTTTTTGGGAACAATTGCAGGATATAAGGGCGGATGGTTTGATGGGATTATTATGAAAATCTCGAAAATTTGATGTCTTTTTCCACAAATCATTCTAGTTCTCATTTTGGTGACGATTACCGGACAGAGTTTATGGAATCCGATTTTTTTATCTTTTCTCTTACCGGTTTGGCCCTCCATGTATCGTATGGCGAGATCACAGATGCTTTTCTTTGAGAGAGGAAGAGTATGTGCAGGCTCTGAAGGCATTCGGCGTAGGAGTATGCGTATCGCTTTTGTACATATGCCTGAATGCCAGTAGGACCTCATTTGTAAAATATCACACTTCTACTGCAATGTTCATTCTACAGGAGGCTTCTCAGCTTTTTGGGATTGGGTGTTCCTTGAAGTTGCCACCTGGGGCAATATCTTGAATGCGGCACAGGATTTGATGATTTTAAAGAACGCTTGGTGGGTTTGGCTTCCAACAGGAATTATCGTAACGCTGTTTGTTATTGGAATCTAATTTTATCGGTGATGGTTTACGAGATGCAACAGATCCGACACAGATAGGTTAAGCTTTCCACCTTTCTTTTTATAAGGGAAATGGAATTTGAAAAGACAAGGAGCGTGAGAAATATGATGAATGAAAAAGATAGTACTGACTGGCATGGATTTAGAGGTTAATTTTTACAATAATGAAAGGTGTAACAAGGTTTTTATGGGGGTATCCTTTAACCCGGAAAAAGGAAAGATTATGTGCATAGTGGGAGAAAGCGGATGCGGAAAATCTCGTCACTGCCAATTCCATTATGGGCTTGCTCCCGGACCTTTCCAGAATAGAAAAGGAGAAATTCATTTCTATAATGAGGGGAAAAGATATCCGAATAGATGAGCTAAAACGCAAAGGGAAATGAGATGCGTAAAATTGTGGAAGTGGAATTTCCATGATTTTTCAGGATCCGATGACGGCTTTAAACTGGTGTTCACAGTGGGGCATCAGATTAACGAGGCCTTTACTCTATCACGAGATGGCAAAGAATAAGCACGAGGCGAGAGAACTGTCCATCAGTCTCTTAAAGGATATGAATTCCGCTTCCGGAAAAACGGGTGGGATGAATATCCTATCAATTTTCCGGGGGATGCGCAAAAGAGCGATGATAGCTATGGCCATGAGCTGTCAGCCGAAAGTGCTGATCGCGGATGAGCCTACCACTGCCTTTTAGATGTTACGTGATACAGGCTCAGATTTTTGAGCTGATGCTGAAGTTGAAAAATGAAAAGGATGCGGCAATTCTTTTAATCACCCATGATATGGGGGTCGTGGGAGAGCTTGCCGACAATGTGGCCGTCATGTATATGGGGAATATTGTGGAAAGCGAGAGATGCAGAGGCTGTTTTGACTCGGTCGGCACACCCTTTACTGCAAAAAGCACTTATAAAGTCCATTCCTGTGTTGGGAAGAGGAAAAAAGCAGGATTTACAACCAATTAAGGGCTCTACACCGGATCCTTATCATCGTCCGAAAGGGTGTCAGTTTGCACCGAGGTGGAATATGCCACAGAGCAATGTAAGGAGGAAATGCCACCGGAAATTCAGCTGGAACCGGGGCATTACCGCAGATGCTTTCACAGCGTATTAGAAAGGTGGGGAGAGTAAATGGCGAGCATAAAAGATATTCTGATTAAAGTAGCAGGCTTAAAGACTTACTATCCCGTAAAAAGGTGTTTTCCGAAAAACGGTAGGATATGTTATAAGGCGGTGGATGATGTCAGTTTGGATATTTTACAGAGGAGAAATCCTCGGTGTGGTAGGAGAAAGTGGCTGTGGAAAGACAACTTTGGGGAAAAGTATCTTGCAGCTGATTAAAACCGACTTCCGGCAGTATACGATACAGCTTTGCAACAGGAGAAAAGAACTCATCGAAATGAATAAAAAAATGAGCTCGATGAGGGCAAGGTCGAAGATGCAGATTGTCTTTCAGGATCCCTATTCTTCTTTAAACCTCTTTTACCATTTTTGGCTCCATGCAGGAACCGCTCATTCGTTTTGGAGAAAAGAGCAAGAAGAAGAGAAAAGAGAAGATTGCGGAACTTTTAGAGGGCGGTTAATCTCCCCGAGCATATGGATAGATATCCCAATGAATTTTTCAGGGCAAAGGCAGAGAATAGGGATAGCTAGAGCTTTGTCGGTCTCTCCGAATTTATTGTTTTGTGATGAGGCGGTTTCTGCCCTCGATGTATCCATTCAGGCACAGGTTTTACAGCTTTTAAAGAAATTACAGATGGAACGCAACGTTTACTTTTATATGTTTATCACTCATGATTTGTCGGTGGTAGAGTATATCAGTGATCGCATTGTGGGTGATGTATTTAGGGCGTATCGTTGAGATGGCGGATACGGAAGAACTTTTGAAAAATACGCTTCATCCGTATACGAAAGCTTTACTTAGTGCCATTCCTATTGCGGATATACATAAAAGACGAAAGAGAATTCCATTACAGGGGAGATGTACTAGTCCGGTAAATCCACCATCAGGTTGCCCTTTCATCCGGAGATGCTCGGAATGTACGGAAAGGTGTAAGACAGAAGTCCCAAAACCAAAGATGATTATAAAGAATGGTAGAGAACACATGGTTTGCTGCCACCTGATTGGTGAGGATTTACAAAAGAAAGAATGACGGAAACCTTAATAAAAAGAAAAGAATAGAGGGGAAAATTTGACGGCTAAGTTTGCAATGAACAAGATAAAGGGCGTTATTCCTGCCATGCTCAGCTTTTTGACCAAGAGGAAAAATGTAGATTTGCAGTGCACGGAGCGTATGGTTGATTTTTATGATTGACCACAGGGGCAGATGGCTTTTTATCTTACCGGGGAGTACCGGAGCCTGCTTTACTATGAGCGGCGGAGGAACGCAATCAGGTGGTGGACACGGTGATTAAGAGGGTAAACGGACGCGTCCCTGTTATAGTTCATGTTGGAGATATAGGAACAAAGAAATCCACAGAATTGGCTCAATATGCCTATGAAGCAGGGGCAGATGCCATTTCTTCAGTGCCTCCGTTTTATTGGAAGTTCAGTAAGGAGGATATCTACCAATATTATAAGGACATTGCAGAGGCAACGCCTCTTCCCTATGGTGGTGTACAATATTCAGCTGGCAGGTTTGATGGATATGGACCTTCTCTTAAGACGACGGAACTTCCTCGCGTAGAAGGACCAAAAATACACTGCAAGATCTCATGATGAAATGGGATATTTAAAGGAAAAGCTGGGAAAAGACTTTATGATTTATTCCGGATGTGATGAGATGGCATTTTCCGGCCTATCTGCAGGAGCAGACGGTATCATCGGTTCATTCTATAACTTTCCGGATTTGTACCAAAAAGATTCTCAAAAAGTGGAGGAAAGCGATATTCCGGGAGGCATGAAGTTACAAAAGATTGCTGATGAAGTGATTTTTGCTGCGTTAAAGTATGATTTTCCATCAGTGCTTCACGGTATGATGAGATGGAGAGGTTTGGAGGCGGGTTATGCCAGAAGACCTTTCTATAACTATAAGGATTCGGAACTCAGAGAATTAAAGAAGGAAATATGTAGAATCAAGGAAAAATACCAAACAAGTGAATTGGATTTTTTCCATCTTGAATCGTAGTTTTAGGTAGTACTGAAAATATAATCTCAGTCGGGGCTGAACAGTAAAGTTCTAAGTTTGCGAAAAAGGTGCCTGCTTCTTTGCTTGCATTCCGGAAAAAGGGACCTTTTTTATTCTTTTACTGTATACATATTGCAATAAACAAGCATGTATAGTATACTCCAAATGGTGAAAGTACGGCGAACGAACTAAAAATAAAATATGGAGAATTGCATGATGTTACATCAGCAAATGATAAAGACTAAGAATAAAAAGCTTTATATGATATCGTATCCAACAATGATGGCATATCAAGGGCCGGTCTGGCGCATAAAAACGAAAGCTCAGTAAGTCAACGATATCCTTATTAGTGGATGAATTGATAGCGGAAGATATGCTGATCGATATCGGCATTGTGGAAAGCGGTTTACAGGGCGTAAACCGAACGGCTTAAGGGTGAATGCTGAGAGATTTATTCTGATTGCCAATGTAAGAAAAAGAAGTGTGGAAATACATGCGATAAATTTGCTGTATGAGACAGAAGAGGATAGTACTTATCCTTACGATAAAAAGCTGGATGTCGAGTATTTATCAGGCATAATTATGGAACGATTGACTAAAATATCGGGAACCAAGGTATTAGGAGTTTGCGTGGTTTTGCCTGCTATTATTGACAATGCAGCTAAAAATATCATTACTACGGTTTTGGACCTTGAGGATAGTAAGAATTTTATTGATAAATTAAGAAAAACATTCCGCCAGAGTATGGGCTTGCATTTTCTAAATGATACGGCAAGCTTTGACGTATGCGGAAAAATACTTTTGGAGCATATCGGAAGTAAAAACTATGCCTATATTAATATTAATGAAGGTGTAGGCTGCCAGCTTTATCTATAACTCTAAAAATATACTAAGAGGGATCTACGGGCTTAGCAATGCAGCTGGGGCATATGTCAATTGAAAAAGACGGCGCCCTGTGCAGCTGTGGAAACAGAGGGATGTTTAGAGAAATCATATAGGGAGAATTGGTTTCTTAAAAAGTAGAGCCCATTAACTACGGTTTGATATGAGGAAAATCAGAATGCGGGGAGTTTTTATTTAGAGATTTGGGGAGATGTCCTTAAACGGGAATAAAAATGCGGATGCTTTGATATTTGCGTTGGCGGATGAGTTAAGCGATGCTTTAGAGAAAGTTATTGTAATTTTAAATCCGGAAATAATAGTAATAGGAGGAATGGGCAGGAAAGCTGGGAGAGAAGTATCTTAATAGAATACAAGAAAACATAAAAAGATGGATTTAGAGCAGTTTTGTGAAAATGTAATAATAAAAGTATACAAGGCTGGGAGATTCGGCGGTATTTATAGGAGCTGCCAAAATATTATATGGATAAGCATTTTGATTTTGCTAAGAAAGGTAACGGAGACTTGTTTTTATCTTAGGAGAAAGAACGGATGGAGAGAATCATAGCGGTAAATACGAAATACATATCATGGTTTTGGGATAGAGGAAACACTGCAGGAAATTAAAGAAAACAGGATTTAGATATATAGAACTTACTGCTACTAAGGGCTGGACGGACATGTGTATAAAGATATGAGCTTTGCTTATCTGCAAAGTATAAAGATTTAATGCATAGCTTGGGACTTGGAGTGCATAGGGTTTAGCGGTCATTCTAATCTTATGGATAAGGATAGGCTAAAAGACTTTATAGTGAATATACATCTAGCTAAATTTTTTGGGGCCAAGTATATCGTATCTTCTGTGGGAGAGGCACATGTAAAAAGACAGAGAGTGCGAGGATTCAGATTTAATAAAAATATTAAGTCTTTACTGGGAAATATTGAAGGAAGAAGAAATAAAAGCTTGTTTTAGAAAACTCACGGAAAGCACTCCAATGCTAAAGTTTTAAAAAGATATCATCGATAAGGTGGATAGTGAGTATGTAGGTATTAATTATGATACTGCAAATGTTATTTTTACAGTAATGTAAGACCGGAAAAACGATATAGATCTTTGTATAAAAAGATGTATTATACATGCACCTTAAGAGACAAGGCAGGGGAAAAATGAGGAGTGGAATTTTCCTGCACTTGGAAAAGGAAATATAGATTTTGATACTATATTCAAAAGTTAAGTGCAGAAAATAATAATTGTCCTTTCAGCATAGAGATAGAGTTTTACGGAAAAAGGGGATAAAGGACATCAATGAAGTAACTAAAGCTGTTAGCGATTCAGCAGCTTATTTAAAAGACAAGGTTTTTCATTTTAGGAGGGAAGTATGAGAAAAAGTAAGTTATTGGTAGCACTTGGTTGTATGGCGTTAGGCTTGGGCTTAGCTGCATGCGCGAAAGGAAGTGACAATGTTAAAACCACTGAGTCACCATCTGCAGAGAAGAGTGAAAAGAAAGACGAATATACCTTTGGCTATATTGCTTTATGATATGAAGGATACATGGAATGAATACTCTGCAAAGGCGTTTGAATATGCAGCTACGAAGCAAGATGTAAAGGTGAAAAACGATAGTTTTGGATTCGCAAAAACAGTTTAGAGGAGTCAGTCGCTGCGATGGAATCCTTTGATTCAGCAAGGTGTAGATGGTATTTCTATATTCCCGATTTCTACAGAACAAGGGAGGGTACATTGATAAAAATGGCGAATGAAGCCGGAATACCTAGTGACTGTAGAAAACTTTGAGATGAATGATAATTCCGGTGACTATATTGCTAGTATAGCTTGCAAGTACGATGATATCGGCTATGCGGCTATAAAGTATATTGCGGAAAAATAAACCGAATGCGAAAGTCTTTTTCTGTGCAGGTCAGGAAGGGGCCGGAGTGTATGAGAAGTATCAAGAGGGTGTAGACAAAGCCTTAAAAAGAATTTGGAGATAAGGTAACTGTTGTTTCTACTTTGCATGGAGATTGGCAAACAGAAAAAGGCATACAACATTACCACAGATTTAATCTCTTCGGGAAAAAGAGTTTGATTATATTTTCGCCAATAACGGATTAATGGCGCAAGGATGTTATGAAAGGCCGTAAAGGATGCCGGTTTAGAAAATATTCCCATCGTATCAACAGGCGGATCCCCGGACGATTATAAAATGTTACAGGATGGTGTAGAAAGTGCAAATATGACTGCGCCTGTAAGTATACAGGGTATCACTACATTCCAAAATCTTTATGACAGTGTAGTTCTGCATAAGGAAGTGGAGAAAGTTCAAGGCTCTTCCGATTATCCCGGGTTAGTGCAGACAAGTTGGATGACTTTATAGCATGGGATGATTATGCTGCCGCTTATAATTATGTCTATACTAAATAGTGGAAAAAATAATGAGTAATGAAAAGTTATTGGAAATCAATGGACTAAAAAAGAGCTTTTCGGGAATATATGCTTTATCGGATATCCATTTTAATCTTCTAAAAGGGGAAGTACACTGTCTTGTTGGAGAGAATGGTGCAGGTAAGTCAACCTTTATGAAGATACTATCAGGGGCATATATTCCTGATAGTGAGATATTCATATTCTGGGAGAAAAAGTATACCAGACTAAATCCAAATTTTATCTAAAAATTTAGGAATTAGTATCATCTACCAGGAGAATGACTTGGTACAGAATATGTCTATAGCTGAAAACCTGTTTATAGGGAATGAGATAAAGAAAAAAATCTGTTCTTTTATGATAGTAAGTCAGCTGTACAAAAAACGACAGAGTTTATAAGAGATTTAGGGATAAAACTAAATCCCTTAGATAAAGGTCGCTGATATATCGGTAGCGGATAAGCAGTTTCGTGAAAATATTAAAAAGCTCTTGTGACCAGTCCTAAAATACTGATTATGGATGAACCAACCTCGATGTTTAATATTAAAGATGCAAAAAGTATTAAGCCTAGTTCGAAGAATAGCGGATAAGGGGGTTGGTATTGTTTATATTTCTCACTTTTTAGAGGAGGTTAGAGAAATAGCAGACAGAATAAGTGTTATAAGAGATGGAAAATCCATTAGCACTTATGATAATTCCGGTAGGGATATAGATTTACGAGTAATTACCAAGGACATGGTAGGGAGATCTGTAGATAGTTTTTACACAAGAGAAAAAACGGAAATAGGCAATGTTGTACTTGAAGTAAAAATTTAAAGCTAAAGGAAAGAATTTGAGCCTATCAGTTTTTCTTTAAAAAAGGGGAGATACTGGGATTTTTCCGGAATGGTTGGTTCCGGTAGGACGGAGATAGTCAGAGCAATAACCGGTGCAGACCACTTTTTATAGCGGAGAAGTATATGTTAATGGCAAGCTGGTGAAGATAAAATCTCCTAAAGATGGCATAAATGAGGGTTTTGCACATATAACGGAAGATAGACAGGCACTTGGGGCTTGGGTTTGAGGGCAAGTGTTTTAGATAATATTAGTCTGGTGGCCTTGGGGAAGATATTTAAAGGAGTATTTAATAATGTAAAAAGCAAAAAGAGAAGATTCTTCCCTTGATTCAGGATTTACATGTAAAAGCACCAAGCTTGAGCACAGAAGTTATCTATTTATCGGGTGGAAATCAGCAAAAGGTGGTGCTTGCGAAATGGCTATTGATGAACCAAAAATATTTATATTTTTGATGAACCGACGAGAGGCATAGATATTGGTGCTAAGGCAGAGTTTTGCATAGCCAGATGTCAAAGCTTTGCAAAGGAAGGAAAAAGCATAATAATGATAAGTTCAGATATGCCGGGAGCTTATTTCTATGAGTGACAGAGTATTAGTTATCAGAGACCATAAAAATAGAAACAGAGCTGATAGGTGATGAGATAAATGAAGGAAATATCATAGAAAAAGGCTTTTAGGGGTAAATTAATCATGAAAGAGAAAAAAGCTTATATTGAAAGGATCAAAGGATACTTTTTGCTACTTGTGATATTTGTAATAATTGCCAGTGTGACAGTGATTAATCCTAAATTTATAACGATAAAAATATCGTTACTATCTTGGGGACAGATTTCCGTGATAGGCATACTTACTATGGCTATGGAGTATGTTGCTGATAAGCGGCGGTATAGACCTTTCTATCGGAAATATCATGGCGCTTTCTGCTGTTGTCATGGCTGCATTACTGGCGAAAAGGATATGGCATTATCATCGTGATAGTTTGCGCATTATTACAGGCTTGCTCTGTGGATTATTGAACGGCTTTTATCATAGCAAAAATCAAAATGTATTCCGCTCATAATCACACTCGGTACCGGACAAATCTTTTACGGTCTGTCTCTTACCATATCTAAGGGAAGAATCATGAGTTTTCTCCGGTGTATTTGATATTTTAAGCAAAACAAAATTTTTGGGAATTTTTCCGGCAATGCTTATCGTGCTTATATTAATGATTCTTTTTAGCTTATATTTTGATGAATAAAACAATTATCGGAAAGAGGCTTATGGCAATTGGTGGGAAATGAGAAAAATGCATATTTGAGTGGAATAGAAATCGATAAATACAAGATACTAATCTATTCGTTATCGGGGAATATTTTGCTCTGTAGCGGCTATTGTTTTTTTCTGCTAGAATAGATCTCGATAACAGCAAATGCGGGTTTGGGATATGAAACAAGCGCACTTGACTGCAGCGATTATTGGAGGCGTTACCTTTGAAGGAGGAAAGGGAAGCATAGCAGGTGCTTTTCTGGGATGTATTTTTAATGGGTGTTATAAGTAATGCTATGAATATTTTGCAGGTTGAAACATATATACAAAACAATAATAACGGGTGTGATTATTGCAGCAGCAGTAGTTTTTAGCAATGTGGCAAGTATGAAAGGGAAAAAATGTTAAGAGTAATCATTAGTCGGCTGCAGGATTTATGGGTCAAACTCATGCGTCAATATATAAGAGCATGGAAAGAAGTTGAACTTCTTGCTATTGTAGATAAGGATAAGGAAAAAGGGTGAAAAGTTTGCGAAAGACTATAATTGTCTCATACAGTGAAGACTTAGTAGCTGCAATTAAGTCGTTGAATGCCGACTTTGTGGACATTTGCCTGCCAACATTTTTACATGAAGAATATATTATAAAATCCAGTGAATATGTACGCTATATTCTATGTGAAAAGCCAATTACTCTTAGTATTGATTCTGTAGAGAAGATATTTCGAGTATTGAAAAAACAATGGTACAAAGTTGTATTTAGGGCAAGTGTTAAGATTTTGGGAAGAATATGTCAACGCAAAGAATATATATGAGAGCGGTCGTCTCGGTACAGTAAGGTATATTGAAGCGGAAAGGCTATCTGAACCGCCAAATTGGAGTGCATGGTATAAAAAAGCAAGCATGAGTGGAGGGGGATTATTTGACCTGCATTTACATGATATAGACTTTTTAGTGTATTTATTTGGAAAAACCTGTCACTGTATATGCCAACGGAATCAAGGATGAAAAATGATGCTTGGAATTTTTGTGAATACAAGCATGACCTTTTTCGGGGATATCATTGCTAAGTGTTCACGGAGTAATAAGCATGAGCGAAAATTACCCCTTTACGATGAAGCTTTGTATGGTTGGAGATGATGCCGGTTATGAGTATGAGATGAAGGCGGGAAAAATCTCGAAAAATGAGAAAGCGCATTAAGGAGTTCGAATTTATATAGTAAAAATGGGATAGAAAAATAGTCACTCGTGATCTTGATGCATATCAATCGGAATTGGAACATTTTGTGGAATGCATTAAAGGGAGATAGAGAGTCGGAAATAGTAAGTTTAGAGAGTATTCAAAAACACTATGCAGGTTATGGAAGCGATAAAGGAGTCTTTAGAAACAGGTAGAATTGTAGAGCTTGGAGAAAGTGTATGAAATTAGGATATAGTATGTTCTCTTTTTCAGAAAAAGCAGATTTAAAACAATATTTTTTTCTCAAATAAGTAAGATGAAACTATGACGGAGTTGAACCGGTGCTCAGTGAGGGATGGATACTTTAAATCCCCGAGATGTCAGAGAGCGAGGTTTTGGAAATTAAAAAGATAGCGGATGCAAATGGGCTGGAAATATCCCAGTGTTGGCGTTTGGTCTTTATGGGCTAATAATCCTGTTTCAAAATGACATAAGTATTAGAAAAAGAGCTGAAGATATCATAGAAAGACAATTGAGTTTGCCAGTATACTTGGGAGCAAATACTATTTTAGTTATTCCAGGATATACACAGTGTGATTTTTGCAAAAAATCCTGAAAAAGTGCCCATATGATGCAGCATATGATAGAGCTTATGAATTATTTTTCCAAATTAGAGAAAAAGCCGGAGAGTATAAAGTCTCTATCGGTATAGAAAATATATGGAATAAGTTTTTGCTATCCCCATTAGAGATAAAAATTTTTGGAGGATATCAACTCGGAGTATGTCGGTGCATATTTTGATATTGGAAAATGTGATGTACATAGGCGATCCAAGTGATTACATCAGAATATTAGGAAAGTATATCAAAAAGATTCATGTCAGTGATTATAGAGTGAATCAAAATGGGCTTGGAGCATTTGTGGACATATTTGCAGGAGATGTAGATTTTGTAGAAGTGATGAAGGCAATAAAAAGTATAGCTTATAATGACTACTTGACATTGGAGATGTTGCCGAATTATAGCAGATTTCCTGAGCTGTCTATCTGTTCCAATAAACCGGCGATGGATAAGTTGAAAGCCTTGTACGAGGCGGTGTAAATCGCAAAAAGACTTGTGATTTAGCTTCATAAAAAGAATAAAGATTAAGCCCTAAATAGAATGATGAGTACATTTGCTACATTACTTAAAAAGAAGATTTTTGTCAGTTACATCGAACAAAAATCTTCTTTTTTCATAAGGAGCCATTCTGCAATATCGATTACTTGAATACCTTCGATATCATATTGCGGATTCCCTGTTCTTGCCAGTACTACCTTAGGATAGGCATCTTTAATTGCTTTTAAAGGGGCAAGTTCCCTATCCAATGTTTTGTTTTCTGCTATATTATCGGAGACCTGAATATAGATTTTTTCACTTCTTTTCATGGCGACGAAGTCTATTTCCTTTTTATAGAGAGCACCGGCATAAATATCATAGCCTGAACGGAGTAGTTCTATTGCTACTATATTTTCTAAGGTTCTGCCATAATCCATATTTCTTTTTACCTCAGAAAGGCATAGCAGAAAAAGAATGGTCACTTAGATAGTATTTGTCATAAGAAGAAAAGATATCCTCGAGATATCATATTTTTCTCACTTTATAAAAAGGCATATGCGTTACATAAGTATTTTCATATAGGAGCCGATAGTGGCATGGAAGAACTAATATCGGATTTTTGAAACGGCAGTGCTTATACTTCTGGTGGACGATATATTTGAAATATTATCCATCAAAAAGTCTGACACACGTTCAATCAGAATGGTTTTTCTGATTTTGAATTTTTGGACAATATCTCTTAAAATGAGGGTATTATAGACATCCTTCAGATAATTTAATTTAAGATTTTCGTCTTTATACACATAGGAACCGGCCATACCTCCTTCAACTATATATTGATTTAATGCCTGCTGTTTGTCTGTGATCTCGTAATAAGTACAAAAATTCATTAAATGAAAAAGGATATACTTCTATTCGGAAGGTTCTACCTGTAAAAAGGGTTGCCAAATCGCTGCTTAATAAGAATGCATTTGAATCGGTAATATAGATATCGTATTTTTCTTCACTATGAAAACTGATGATAGCTTTTTCAAATCCTTGACACATCTGCACTTCATCGATTAAAAGAATATTCTCTTTTTCCGGAACATAATGATCTTTTACATAGTTGTTGAGTGCATGGTATTCCAGTAAAGTTTCATACTCGGTAAGAATAAGATTGATGTGAATAATATTTGCTTCCGGATGATTTTTGAATATGATAGTGAAAGGACCCATAAGCTTAGACTTTTCCGCTTCTTCGGACACCTGTTATCACTTTTTATATCCGGAGTCCCATAAACTTTTATCAGTTTTTCAAGATAAGATGTTCTTTCAATAAGCTTCATAGATTTTTACCTCACTGAAAGATAGTATAGCAAGTCTATTAAACAAAAACAAATATTTTTCATTTTTGTTTAATAGATCTATAGCTGGGGGGATTTTTTAAACAGGATATCACACGCTCTACACATGATACTCGTTAAGTATAAAATACGAAAGCGGATATCGTGGTTTTTAAAAATCTGTCAGTTATATCGAACAAAAACCTTCTTTCTTTTTCATATATAAAGTATAATGTTCGTATTGACTATATGGAAGATGCTTATATCGTGAAAAAACAAGAGGAGGATGCCCGGATGATTCAACGAGAAAGATATATAGATAAGATAAAGCCGTTCATCGGAAAAGGATATTATCAAAGTTCTGACCGGATTCGCCGGTCGGGGAAGTCTGTCATGCTTCGCTTATTCAAGAAGAAATTGAAGTCAAGGCATCGCTGATACGCAGTTTATCAGCTTCAATTTTGAGTCTTTGGAAAATGCTGAGTTTTGCACAGCAGATTCTTTGTACCAAGAACTGAAAAAGGATTTCATCTGTCCAAGGAAAGGTTTATTTGTTTTTGGATGAAAATTCAGAAGTGGAGCAGTGAAATGTATTAATTCTGTCCGCGTTGATTTTTGATTGTGATATCTATATCACAGGTTCCAATGCAAAGCTTCTTTCCGGAGAGCTGGCAACATATCTTGGCGGACGCTATGTAGAGTTTGTGGTTTTCCCATTTTCCTTCGAAGAATATCTGGAATCTATAAAACAGGAAAAGGAAGAGGTTTCCGTTACAGAAGAATTCAAGAATTATCTGGAAATGGGAGGGATGCCTTTCTAGTGAATCTTCGCTATGATAAAGATGCTTTCTATGCAATATCTTAGAGATATATATAATTCCGTGCTTTTAAAGGATGTGGTTCAGCGTAACAACATTCGAGATGTAGAACTATTGGAGAGAATGATTTTATATCTTTTAGATAATGTGGGACATAGCTTCAGTGCAAGAAGCATATCCAATTATTTAAAGCAGGAAAATCGGAAAGTTTCTGCTGAAACCATTTTGAATTACATCAAGGCATGCTGTGATGCTTATCTTTTTATACAACTTAGGGAGGGAAGATCTTCAGGGGAAGAAAATTCTTAGTGTAAATGAAAAGTATTATTCGGTAGATCACGGACTTCGGGAATCCATTCTGGGGACGAATGCAAGAAATATTGATCAGATTCTTGAAAATATTGTCTGCATGGAATTGCTGAGACGAGGCTATACAGTGACAATTGGAAAAAACGGGGAGAAAGAAATTGATTTTGTAGCCAAAAATAAAGACAAGCTATACATTCAAGTGGCTTATCTCCTTGCCGGATCCGGTACCATAGAGCGAGAATTTGGCATCTATGACTCGATTCGGGATCATTACCCTAAGTACGTCCTTTCTTTTGGATGAATTTGATATGAGCCGTGACGGTATAAAACATCTAAATATACGGGATTTTTCTCCTTAGTAAAGAGTTTTGACAGGTTTAGGGAAAAGAAAAGGAACTTTAGTCTAATGAAAACCAAAAGGGTATTAAACAAAAGATGAATATTTCCCCTTTTTGTGGCATAATATTTTTGGTTGTGTTAAAAATAGATAAATAAATTAGAGTATTAAGAGAAAGGGAAAAATATGAACAAACCGATTATTGGGATTTCCACAAGTGTACTTGTAGACGAGGGGGCGGATTTCGGATATGAGAGAATTTATGTTAATAAAGACTATGTTTCTTCTGTGATTTCAGCAGGGGCAGTTCCTCTTATGATACCCTATGGATGCTACAGAAGAAAAACTTAAGACAGACCTTAGAGCTTGTGGACGGTATGATTTTTTCTAGGGGGCATGATATTGCGCCTATTCGTTACAGAGAAGAGCCTCATCAGAAATTACAGGAGATTTGTCCGGAAAGAGATGAGTTTGACTTTTTGCTTTTATCGCTTAGCGAAGGAACATTCCTTCCCGATTTTGGGGATTTGCCGAGGGCTTTCAGCTAATGAATGTTTCGAGGGAGGGAAGCTATATCAGGATCTTTCCTGAAAAACACGGAAAGTCTTAAGCATTCTCAGGGGCACGGGCCAAGTATTCCGACTCTATACGGTAAAGGTAGAGGCCGGGCAGTAAATTTTACAAAAATTCTTGGAAAAGAGGAGATTCGTGTCAACAGTTTTTCACCATCAGGGCGGTAAAGTCTACTTCTGAAAAATGTAGCTATTTCCGGAAAAGCTTTGGACAATGTGGTTGAGGGCAATTGAACTAAAGAATTATCCTTTTGAGCTTGGTGTTCAGTTCCATCCGGAAATGTTACAGGCGAAGGAAGAAGATATGAAGAAGATTTTTGCGGCCTTGGTAAGTGCTGCAAAGGAGTATAGGGAAAAGAAGTGAGCCGTAAGCCGGTTTGGAAGTATTGTAGCAGGGTAGATGACTGAGCTTAAAGGGAGGCAGGTCTAAGGTTTACTTTGTTAGAGTAAAGGAGAGTCAATGAGCAAAACAGAAAAGTTGGGTTTTTGGTCTATTGTATTGTTAACGATTAATTCTATTATTGGAACCGGAATTTTCTTTCTCCCTGGTTCTGTGGTAAAAGCAGGTGGGTTCCTGCGCACCGGCAGCTTATCTTTATGCAGCGCCTTTGCAGCTATTCTGCCTTGAGTTTTGCTTCCGCATCTCGTTATGTAATTAAGAGTGGTGCAGCCTATGCCTATGTGGGGGCTGCTTTCGGGGAAAATGCAGGCCTATATGTCGGTATTACCCGTTTTGTTTCCGCAAGTATTGCTTGGGGAGTTATGGCGACCGGTGTTGTTAAGACGGTTTTGCAAATTTTTAGGAATGGATACCGGAAATTTCACTTTTGTTTACTGCCGGTTTCCTTTGCCTTATGTTTATTTTGTTCATCATCAATTTATTTGGCTTAAAGGTACTCGCATGGGTGTCCAATATTTCCACATTGGGAAAGATTTTGGCTTTGGCGCTGACCATTCTTGCGGGACTTTTCTTCCTCTTACAGCAAAAGTCTGCGGCAGATCTTTCTCTTATTGTTCCCGGTAACAGCAGCGGAACGGTTCCGGCCTTGACCACAAAGTCTTTTGTTACTGCGATTATTGCAGCATTCTATGCGTTTACAGGTTTTTGAAGGAGTAGCGAGTGGTTCTTCCGATATGGAAAGCCCGGAGAGAATCTTCCTAAGGCGCTTCCCTTATCCATTTTCCTGATTGCGGTAATTTATCTTGGTATTGCTGTTTGTTTCCATGAGACTGAACCCCATAGCACTTTTTGGAGTCTTCCAAATGTTGTCGTTTTGGCAGATGTTTCTAAAAGCCCGCTTTTTACAGAATACCATTGTTTTTAGGTGCCTTTGTTTCCATGTTCAGCGATCAATATTGCAGCTTCCTTCCATACCCCGAGACTTTTTGAGAAGCCATGGCAAAGACGGACAGGTCAATGCGCTTTTTGCAAAGAGGACGAAGGGAGGCTTCCCTTTACACATCCTTTTATCTTCAGTACTGTTTTTGCCATAATGATTCCTATGGCTTTCTCGCTATGATATGAAGGGGCATTATGATTATCGGTTCCATTGCTCGTTTCGTGCAGTTTCTTCTGCCTCTTGCTGTAATGTATCTCTTACGGAAAAGCAAAAGAGAGAAATTATTGAAAAAGCCGATTAAAAATTTTATTCTGGATGTTCCGGTTTCCGTTCTTGCCATTGCTCTTACTGATTTTTCCTCTCTAAGTCGCTTTAATTGGGGAGGACAGTTTAGCATTGCAAAGGACGGTGTAGTTGAGCCAAACATTTACGCTATTGTTGCCATGATTTTTGGATACATCCTTTTTCCCGATAATTGCGTTTGCTTTTAAGAGGGAAGAAGGAATCGTGAAAGTCGGATTTTAGAGTGGGCCTTATTAAAAAGAAAGCAGCACACGAAATTGAGCACACAGCAGTACATGAAATTAGCACTCACTATTGATGAGTGCTAATTTTTCATGTTACAATCCTTTTTCGTAAGTGTTCAGGTATTATTAGGGTGTGTATATGATGTAATTTTTGGAGCTTTTTCGGGAGAAGGTTTCTTCGGAGAACTTGGAGCTCTTTCCTAGTATAGCCTGCAAAAATAATCAGAAAAGAGGTAGAGTGTATGCACGGTTCTTTATCTATTCATAGTGAAAATATTTTCCCCGATTATCAAGAAGTGGATGTATACAGTGACGAGGACATCTTCGTTCGTGAGCAGATTTCCAATGCAACGGATGCGGTAACGAAGCTGGAAGCTTTCTCTTATCGGTGAGTGGACGAAACCTTCCGACTATAAAGGAGAGTGACGGTTACCGTTGAGCCGGAGAAGAAGTGATTCGCTTCAGTGATAACGGTATCGGTATGACTGCGGAAGAGGTGGAGAAGTATATCACGCAGATAGCCTTCTCCGGTGCAACAGGGTTTATAGAGAAGTATAAAGACAAGGCAAACAGCGATCAGATCATCGGTCATTTCGGTTTGGGATTTTACTCCGCATTTATGGTAGCGGACAAGGTGGAGATTGAGACATTATCCTATAAAGAGGGCTCTACTCCCGTGCACTGGACTTGCGATGGCGGTACGGAATACTCCATGGTGGATGGAGAAGAAGGAGCATGGAACGGACATCACGCTTTTATTTAAATGAAGACTGCGTAAAATATGCCAATGAGTGGGAGCTTCGTTCCGTCATTGAGAAGTACTGTTCCTTTATGCCGGTGGAGTTACCTCGATAAAGCTTCCGAAAGACAGCGAGGGTGATTTCCAAGACTGAAGCTGGATTCCGATGTTGTGCTTGAAGAAATTCCCGAAAAGGTGGAAAAAGGACGAAAAGGGAGAAGAAGAAAGACGGAGGCTAAGCTGAAGATTGAGAAGCGTCCTGTTCTTCTAAATGACACGCACCCGCTTTGGGGAGAGTCTCCCTCCACAGTGGAGAAAGAGCAGTACCTCGACTACAGAAAAACCTTCCATGACTATAAGGAGCCGCTTTTTCTGGATTCATTTGAACATGGATTATCCGTATAACCTGAAAAGGGAATTCTGTATTTTTCCCGAAGATTAACTCCGAGTATGAGTCGATCGAGGAACAATTAAAGCTCTATAATAACCAGGTCTTTTATTGCGGATAATATCAAAGAAGTTATTCCGGAGTATTTACTTCTCTTAAAGGGTGTGATTGACTGTCCTGATCTTCCTTAAATGTTTCCCGTTCTCAACTGCAAAAATGACGGCTTTGTAAAGAAGATTTCCGACTACATTACGAAGAAGGTTGCAGAAGCTCTCCGGCATGTGTAAGACCGAAGAGAGTCTTATGAAAAGTACTGGGATGACATTTCCCCCTTCATTAAGTACGGCGTACTTCGTGACAGCAAGTTTGCAGAGAAGATGACGGACTACATTCTCTTTAAGGATTTGGAGGAAAAATACTGTACGCTTCCCGAATTAAAGGAGAAGACAAGGCTTTAAACGGAGCAGACACAGCGAAATCTTCTGAAGAACTTACTGAGGATGTGAAGGAGGAAGAGGATACTTCGGTAGCAGATACTGCAGATCAGGCAGAAAATAAGGAAGATGAGAAGCTCAAAAGGTTTACTATGTTTCCGACGCGGTAGCACAGAGCCAATACATTTCCCTCTTTAAGGAACATAAGAAAAAGCGGTTTACCTTACGGAGCGTATTGACCAGCCCCTTTATCACGGAGCTTGAGGGCGAAGAACAGCGGACTTCGTTTCCAAAAGAATCGATGCCGATGTGCGGGAGGCGATGAAGGACGAGCTTTCTTCTGAAGAACAGGATAAGTTGAAAGAAGCGGGAGAAAAGTTGGAGAAAAGCTTTCCAAAGCTTACTTTCAAGGATAAAGCTTCATGTAAAAGTGGATCGACTTCTCTCCGAAACTCAGCGAGTCTTCTTTCCATTTCAGAGGAATCCCGTAGGATGCAGGATATGATGAAAATGTATGCCATGTCCGGTATGCCGATGGGAGAGCTTCCACTGGAGAAACCCTTGTTTTTAAATGAAAGGCATCCCTTGTTCAGCACCTTCTTCAACATGAAGACAGCTTTGAAAGTGAGGAGGAAAGCTTATTGAAGAACAGCTTTACGACTTGGCGCGTATCAAAAATGCACCTTAATGGAGACGCGATGAAGAACTTTATTGCCCGCTCGGAGAAAATTCTTTTAGAGCTTGCGAAAACTGAGAAAATAAACTTGGTGAATATTTTTGTCAAAAACAGCTAAAAACCGGTGGAAGAATTTGATTTTTCCGCCGGTTTTATCAATAGCGGAATATATTCAACTATAATATAAATATAGGGTGAATTTTGGAAACTTGGTGAGAAGATGAGAAATCATTATCTTGCCTTGAAACAGCTTAAAGGCTTAAATGAAGATAAATGTCTTCAAGTTTTTCATGATCCGACACGGAAATGTCTGCTTGCATAAGAAAAAACTTAACTTGGTGTTTTGATTTCAAACCTTTATAATCAGCCTTAAGGAAGAGCCAAAACATAGGGGAGTATATGAAAAAGAAAAATTTTTATCGTATCTAGTCATCCTTGCCGGAATTCTTGTTGCGGTAATCTTGAGGGATTCGTTCACTGGGAGGGGCCTCTACGAAGAGTGCAGATACACCGCTACGGCAAAGAAGACTACAGTTACCGTTCGAGGCTTTGGCGGAGACATGGAGATTGAAGATTAGTGCGGATGAAGATAAAGATTTATGCGGTAAAATGTCCTAAGCAATATGGAGACCGAAGGAATCGGAAAGTAAGGCCGTGGAAGCTTTACCCGGAATGATGGTAGAGCAGCAGACCTTCAATGTAGACGGAATTAGCGGTGCTACTATCTCTTCCACAGCACTTCGTACCGGTGTAGAGCAGGCTTTAAAAGATATGGGACTTGACAGTGAAAAGTTTGCCAAGGCGCAGGTTGCTGCAGATTCCGTAAAGAAGGAAGATCAGAATCTGGAGGCCGATGTCTGCGTAATCGGTGCAGGCGGTGCAGGTATGATTTCCGCAATCACGGCTGCGGACAGCGGAAAGAAGGTGGTGCTTCTGGAGTCAAGGCATCGTTGGAGGAAACTCCGTGCGTGCAACCGGCGGTATGAATGCGGCTGCAACCAAGTGGCAGGCGGAAAAGCAAAGCTTTGAAGAAGGCTCCGGTGTGAGAAGACCTTGGCTACTGCAGCGGAAAAATATGCGGACAATGAAACGATTACTGCATTGGCGGAAACGGTGAAGGAGCAGTATGCAGCATACCAAGCAAATCCGGAGGGATATTTTGACTCTGTGGAACTTATGGAGCTGGATACCTTAGTCGGCGGTAAAGGGCACAAACAATCCTGAACTTGTAAAGGTTCTTGCGGAACAATCCGGTCCTGCAATTGATTATCTTGAGACCTTGGGCATGACTGTTCATAATGTCGAGTGCCTTCGGCGGTGCTTCCGTAAAGAGAATTCACCGTCCGGTTGATGAGAACAATAAGGTTATCGCCGTTGGTTCCTATATGGTCCCGATTTTTAGAGAAAGAATGTAAATGAAAGAGAGAATATTACTCTTCTCACTTCCGTAACAGCGGATAAGATTGAGCAGGATGAGGCCGGAAATGTAACCGGTGTGCACGCTCTTTCTGCAGACGGCAGTGAGGGTCAATGTAAAAGCCAAAGCAGTGATCATTGCAACGGGCGGCTTTGCGGCTAACATGGAAATGGTGAAAGTATCAGCCGTCTTTAAAGGCTATATGTCACAATGCCTCCGGTGCTTTGGGACAGGGTATCACCATGGCGGAAGCCATCGGAGCAGATACCGTGGATATGGACCAGATTCAGATTCATCCTACAGTGACGACTACAGATGCGCACCTTATTACAGAGGGCCTTCGTGGAGACGAGCAATTCTTGTCAATATGGAAGGTAATCGTTTTACCGACGAGGTAGGAACAAGAGATGCCGTTTCAAGGCGGAATTGCGCAGACAGGTTCTCAAGTTTACACGGTAATTGATAGCAAGATGGTAGAAATCTGCTGTCATTCAGGGCTATATCAAGTCCGGCTATACTGTAACGGGAGAGGACGCAAAGAGCCTTACCAGAGGGCTATGGGCGTTCCAGCAGAGGCCTCTGAAAAACACCTTAAAGACTTGGAGATGAAGCAGTAGAAAAAAAGGAAGATGCGGAGTTTGGAAGAACCAGCTTTGCTGCAAATCTTAGACACGGCTCCTTTCTATGCTATAAAGGTCACTCCGGGTGTGCACCATACCATGGGAGGCTTAAAGATTAATACCGTGACGGAAGTTCTGAATAAAGAAGGGAAGGCAATTCCCGGTCTCTTCGCGGCAGGAGAGGTTACCGGAGGAGTTCACGGAGCAAACCGCCTTGGCAGAAATGCCGTATGTGACTTCACCGTATTCGGTAAGATAGCGGGAGAATCCGCAGCAAGTTATGCAAAATAAGTTTTTGACGAAGCCTATAAGGGTTTCCGTCGAGGAAAGTATAAGGCTTAGGGAAAAGAGCTGTACTAAGCCGGAAAAATTACTAAGCTTAGCTTTATTTAAAAGCGAAAAATAGGATAAAAAGACTTTTTTTGGTGGAAGATTTTTCTTCTTTTGCGTGGCAAGGGAGGAGAGAAAAGACGCCAAAAAGTCTTTTTATTTTATAAAAATTTTGTTCAGACTTGCGATATGTAGAAAAATGGGGTAGAATGAAACGAGTTTTAAGAGGGGCGTGCCATTATGAATAGTGATTTAAGTCATACGCAAATAATTAGACCATTACAAGACAGCAGCTTAGCTGTAACAGAAGTTTTTAGAGCGGGTATATGAGGGCTCTGAACGAGAGGGATACAATCCCATCAGTCAAATAGTAGGGTATATTATGTCCGGGAGACCCCACTTACATTACGAGCTATAAGGGTGCAGAAGCCTGATTATGAAAGTGGAACAGGGATGAGATTCTGGAAGAACTTATGCGAAATTATGTGAGAACAAGTTGAAGAAAGCGTGATAAGTCTGTCCGGATATTCCGGAGAGACCTTTTTCTTCTTTATAGGAGTACTATGCGCATTTTGGCATTGGATTATGGCTCTAAAACTGTAGGCTTGGCGATTACGGATGCTTTAGGCTACACTGTCTTACCCTACAAGACTCTATGGAGAGAGAGAGAGGAAAGCTTAGAAGGACAGTGAAAAGCCATTTGTGAAGTGGTTTTAGAGGAAAATATAGAGGAAGTCGTTCTTGGGCTGCCTCTTAATATGGACAGCAGCAGAGGAGAAAGAGCGGAGAAGGCAACAGTCTTTTATGATTTACTAAAAAGAACCTCTCTTGTCCTCTTGTTTTTCTTTGATGAACGCTTGAGCACCGTAGAGGCAAAGGCTATTTTGGATGAAAATGCCGTTCCTGCAAACAAACAAAAGGAAGTTTTGGATCAGGTGGCGGCGCAGGTGATTTTTAGAGGATTATTTGCGCAGTAAAGGGGAAGGCTATAAGAAAAAGAATTCCGGATGTTTTTGTAAAAGAGGCGTACAGAAGCGGAAGTAAACTGTTCTCCTTTAGCATCCGGGAGTTTATTTTGAGGAGGTTAAAAATGGAAGGCGGAAGAATACGATTGCAGTCGGATGACGGAAATTTAGAGTTGGAAATATTGGAAGAAACCATAGTTAACGGTATAAATTATATTCTGGTCACGGATGCCCCGGAAGGAGAAGACGGTACCTGCTATGTGATGAAAGATATTTCCGCTCCGGAAGATGAAGATGCGGATTATATTTTGCCGAAGGAGATGAGGCGGAAATGCTTATGGATGTCTTTGCAAAGCTGTTAGAAGGGGAAGACATCAGCATAGAGAGGTAAAGGTTTTAGAAAGGAAATATATGAAAAGAAGAGCAAACAAGAGTGAAAGCGGATTCGCCGCACAGAATTGTAAATATTCATAGGGAATAATATGAGGTTCAGAGAGGCCTTGGAGGAAAGCACTCATCACAAGGCGGGAAGAGACAGTGAATCGAAGTGGAAACAGAATTCCGAGAAAGAGCAGATCGGAAGAAAATACAGATAGTGCAAAGAAATACACAAGTGCAGGAAACAGGAAGACGCATAAAGACTTCGGAAGCGGGAAAAAATACAAAGAGTCTCGTGATAAAAGAACAGGCATTAATTTTACCTCTAAGAGGAAATGAAAATGTAAAAAGAGTACAGCTCTGAGGACTTCCCGCTCCTTGCCAAGCCGATGGAAATACAGGAGAGTAAGAACAAGGCAAAAAGTTAAAAGCACAGTTTCCAAGGCTCTGTAAGGGTTATTCCTCTCGGAGGCTTGGACCAGATCGGTATGAATATCACGGCTATTGAAACCGAGGACAGCATGATTATCATTGACTGCGGTTTAGCCTTTCCAAAATCCTTTAATATGCTGGGGATTGACCTTGTTATTCCGGATATCTCCTATATTAAGTCACAGATTCATAAGATGAAAGGCTTCGTGATTACCCACGGACACGAGGATCATATCGGTGCTCTTCCTTATGTATTGCAGCAGATTAATGTGCCTATATATGCAACTAAGCTGACTATGGCGCTTATTCAAAAGAAGCTTGTGGAAAATGGCATGGATAAGCTGGTTAAAATGAAGACCATGAAGTTCGGACAAAATGTGAACTTCGGAGATCTGAAGGTGGAATTTGTTAAGACCAACCACTCTATTCAGGATGCATCCGCACTTGCTATAACCACCCCGGCCGGTGTGCTTATTCATACCGGTGATTTCAAGGTGAGACTATACGCCTGTATTTGGTGATCAGATTGATTTACAGCGTTTTGCCGAGCTTGGAAAAAAATGGTGTTTTAGCTATGATGTCCGACTCCACAAATGCGGAAAAAAACCCGGCTTTTACTATGTCGGAAGGAGCGTGGGAAGAACCTTTGATGTGATTTTTGCGGAACATCAGAATAGCCGTATTATTGTGGCGACCTTTGCTTCGAATGTTGACCGCGTGCAGCAGATTATTAATTCCGCGGTAAAAATACAAGAGGAAGGTAGTTGTGGAAGGCCGTTCCATGGTGAATGTTATTTCCGTAGCTTCCGAGTTGGAATACGTTCATATTCGGATGGAACCTTGATTGATATTGAAAATCTGAAAGACTATCCGGATGAGCAGACTGTACTTATAACAACAGGCTCTCAGGGAGAATCCATGGCGGCACTTTCCCGTATGGCAAGCGGTATGCATAGAAAAGTGCATATCGGCCCCAATGATGTGGTGGTCATGTCCTCTCACCGATTCCGGAAATGAGCTTGCGGTTGATCATGTTGTAAATGAGCTTTATAAGCTGCATGCGAAGGTAATTATGCAGGATACGCATGTTTCCGGTCATGCCTGTGCAGAGGATTTAAAAGCTCCTATATTCTTTGGTAAAAGCCCAAATATGCGATACCCTTCCATGGAGAGTTTCACCACAGAAGTGCGGCAGCATTGATAGCGGAGTCTGTCGGTGTGGAGAAGGACAACTGTCTTCTCATTGAAAAATGGAGATGTGTTGGAATTTACTACGGAAGGCGAGGAGAGCAGATACTCCATTAAAGAAAAAGGTACAGGCCGGCGGTGTTTATGTTGACGGCTTGGGTATCGGCGATGTAGGAAATATTGTTCTTCGTGATAGACAAAACCTCTCCCAAAACGGAATTATTGTTGTCGTGCTTACCCTGGAGCGGTATTCCGGAAATCTGATGGCAGGACCGGATCTCATCTCCAGAGCTTCGTCTATGTAAGAGAATCAGAGGATTTGATGGAAGAAGCAAGGCTTGCCGTACAAAACATATGTAGATGACTGCCTGCAGAGCAGAATGAGTGATTGGGGGAAAAATCAAAAAAACCTTATAAAGGATAGCTTATCGGATTTCCTATGGAAGAAGATTAAGAGAAATCCTGTTATTTTACCCGTAATCATGGAGGTTTAGCGGATGAGTAAAAGCAGACGAAGTTCTTTTCGATCCTTTTCGGAAATTCTGCTCAGCTTTTCTTTTGCGCATTCTTTTTCTGATTCTTTTGCTTTATGTCATATTACAAAGGAGTCAAGCTTGCGTATAGCTATGGTCATGGACTGATGTATGAGCATGCTATGGAAAAAAGAGCCAGGGAAGAGAAGTCTCTTTAGAAATTGAAGAGGGAGAGAGCAGCTCTGCTGTGGCGGAGAAGCTGGAAAAATTGAAGCAATTGATAATGAGGCATCCTTTATTTTTGAAGGCAAAGCTCTATCACTCCGCCCTTCTTCCGGGAAGCTGCAGCCTAAACACCGCAATGACACAGGTGGATATCCTAGATTTCATTTCTGAAGAGGAAAAAGAATCAGGAATTGAGTGATAAGAAGCTTTTAAAAGAAGGGAGACCGAGTCTGAATTTGTCGAGGAGGATGTTGTTGCTGCAGGAAATGAAAATGAGCAGGAATCCGAGTTGACAGGCGGAGAATAAGGACATAAAAACGGATGAGTAAGATCATTTGTGGAAACTTAGGTATGTAAGGAAAGTGAAGAGGGTATTTTTGGAAGATAGAGAGAGAATCGGCCAATTTATTCAGGCCTTTCAAAGAGACAGTGAGAGTTTTTTTGGAAGGGATAAGAGAGGAAGCGCAGAAGGAGGCAGTTCCGATTATTCAGGACGAGACCGCAGCGCTTCTTCACGTATGTTTGGAAATGAAGAAGCCGAAATCTATTTTGGAGCTGGGGACAGCGGTGGGCTATTCAGGGACTCTTTATGCTCCATAGCCTAAGAGGAAGTGTGAAGCTGAGTACAGTGGAAAAATTTTTCCGGAAAAGAATTAGAAAGGCGAAGGAGAATTTTGCGAAAAGCCCTATTCCCCGAGCTATCCGCCTCTTGGAAGGTGATGGGAGAGATTCTTGACAGGCTCGGAAAAGAGGAGGAAAAAAATTCGATTTTGTCTTTTTGGATGCGGCGAAGGCACAGTATCCCTTATGGCTGCCGAAGATTTTAGAGCTTCTTTCTCCCGATGGTGTTTTATTTTGTGATAATATATTACAGGAGAATCTTCTTATGGAAAGCCGTTTTTGTGGAAAGGCGGCAGAGAACCATTCATAAGAGGATGAGGGAATTTCTTTGGATGCTGAAGAATTGTCGGACTTGGAAAACAGCCTTATTCCATCGGTGACAGGGGTGAGCATCAGCATTAAGAGACTTAAGTAGAAATTATGAATAGAAAAAGTAGAATTATTGATTCCGGCGGGGTTCCATGGAGGGTTTGAAAACAGCAATCCATTACGGAGCGGACGCGGTATATATGGGTGGAGAAGCCTTCGGGCTACGCGCAAGTGCGAAAAATTTCACGATGAGAAAATGAAGGAAGCGGTATCTTATGCGCATGAGAGAGGGTAAAAGGTCTATGTGACGGCAAATATTCTCGCTCATAATGAGGACTTGCTTCCTATGAGGGAGTATTTTCTGGAATTAAAAGGATGTGGGAATGGATGCCGTTCTGGTGGCGGATCCAGTGCTTTCATGCTGGCTAGAGAAATCATGCCCGGAGGTGGAGCTGCATATCTCTACACAGGCCAATAATACAAATTATGAAACCTTTCTTTTTGGTGGAAGCTCGGAGCAAAGAGAGTGGTTTGTGCCAGAGAGTTAAGCCTGAAGGAAATTAAGGAAATCAGGGAGCATATTCCGGAGGAAATGGAAATAGAAGCCTTTGTTCATGGAGCCATGTGTATGTCCTATTCCGGGAGATGTCTGCTTTCGAGCTTCTTTACGGGGAGAGATGCCAACCAGGAGCCTGTACGCATCCCTGCCGCTGGAAATATTCTTTGATGGAAGAAAAGAGACCGGGGGAATATTATCCTGTTTTCGAAAATGACAGGGAAGCTATATATTTTAACTCTAAAGATTTAAATATGATTGCCCATATTCCCGATCTTATTGAAGCGGGGTGGATTCTTTGAAGATTGAAGGCAGAATGAAGACGGAGCTTTATGTTGCCACGGTGACCAGGACCTATAAAATGGCGCTTCAAGACTATTTGGAGGACCCTGAAAAGTACCGAAAGAACATTCCCTTTTATGAAGAAGAGATACGAAAGTGTACCTACCGCGAGTACAGCACCGGCTTTTACTATCAAAAGCCGACGGAAGAAGGCCAAATTTACGGAAACAATACCTACAGTGCGGGGGCGACATACCTTGGAACGGTAGAAAAGCTTGAAGGGGATTTTGCTTTCCTGACACAAAAAAACAAGTTCAGTGTTGGCGAGGAAATTGCTATTATGCGACCGGGAGAAAAAGGACATTTTCACAAAGGTTCTTAGTATGGAAGATGCGGATACGGGAGAAAGTCTGAGATCCTGTCCTCACTCAAAGCAGGCTTTGAAAGTTCGTTTCTCCGTATTGCCGGAAAAACAGGATGTTTTAAGAAGAATGGAGTAAAAGCATGTTTATCCTTTTTACTCATAGGAATAGCGTCATTACTATGTTTGCTTTTCTCTTTACTACGGCCTCCTATGTGGCATCCATTTGGATTTTGGCCTCTTCTTGGAGTGATGCATTTTCTATTGGCGTTTCTTTATAAAAAAGCCGTCACAGTGGAAGAGGAGCTCCTTATTTTTCGTTTTAAGGTTTTTGTTTCACCGGTTATCTGCTTTTTCTCTACTTCTTACGGGAATTATGATTTTCTTAGGAAGCTATAAGAAGGAAATGCGGAGAAAAACTTGGACTATATTTTTGCTGATTGGCTCCGAGCTTGAAAATAATGCTCCGTCTCCAACGATGAAGAACAGACTAAAGCTTGCAGTTCTATATGCGGAGGAGAATCCGACAAGTCTTTTTGTGCTAGTGGGAGGAAGAGGAAGGCATAGCGCCAGTGCGGAATCAGCGTGATGTTTCAAAAGGCTTCTTCGGGAAAGGTATATCCAGTGAGCGCCTTTTAATGGAGTTTTATTCTAAAAACACGGAGAATAAAATTCGCTTCGGCTTAAACAGTATCGCAAAATGGAGTGAAGAGCGTTATTTGGAAGAGCTGTTAGTGCAGAGTGAGAAGGACATTATCTTGAAGAAGATAATTATAGTTATCTGAAGGAAGAAGCTTTGGAGTGGGAAGACAGACCTCCGAATATCAGGTTTTAAGTTCCCAGTATCAGCTTTTTCAATGTGTACGCTTTGCGGAAAAAGGAAAATTCCTACTATCATTATATAACATTAAGTGCGGAGGAGCCGCTCTATCTTGATTCCACATTATTATTTGAGAGAAGCTTTTTGGTATTGTTTGGAAGACTTTTTCATCAAATTTGAAGAAAAATTTTCAGACAATAAATGCAGTTGTCGGAAAAAGCTTCAGAAAGGAAGGGTTTAAAACGGAATAGGGAAAATACGCTTTAATACAGGAAAAATATTGCTGAGCTTTCCACGGAGGTGAAGCTTTACGAGCACGAAAAAGTCCGGGGCAAGAGTGCTTTTGCTTAAAGAATCAGGATGAGAATAAAGTCTTCAGTATTGCCTTTAGAACTCCTGCCACGGATTCTACAGGAGTTGCTCATATCACGGAGCACTCGGTACTTTGCAGCTCAGAGAAGTTCCCCTAAAGGATCCCTTTGTGGAGCTTATCAAGGGTTCTCTTAATACTTTTTTGAATGCCATGACTTATCCGGATAAGACAGTTTATCCTGTGGCCTCTACCAATGACAAGGATTTCCAAAACCTGATGGATGTCTATTGTGATGCCGTTTTTCACCCGAATTGTGTAAGGAATCCGCATACCTTTTTCGCAGGAGGGCTGGCACTATACCTGTGGATGAAAAGGGAAATTTGGGCTACAGCGGTGTAGTGTATAACGAGATGCGAGGTGCTTTTTCCGAGGCCGGATCAGTTCTGGAACGCTATATTTTTCCACTCTCTTTTCCCGGATACTACTTACGGAAATGAGTCCGGCGGTGACCGGAAGACATTCCGAACTTAAGCTATGAGGCTTTTTCAGGCTTTCCATGCCCGCTACTATCACCCCTCCAACTCCTATATCATCCTGTACGGAGATATGGATATGGAGGAGAAGCTGAACTGGCTGGATCAGCAATATTTGGCAAAATACGAAAAGATTAATCCGGATTCCGAGATTGCAAGGCAGAAGAGCTTTTCCGCTATGGTGGAGGAAACCGAGTATTATCCGATTTCAAGGAGGAGGAGCCCAGGGGAAAGGCTTATTTTTCTTATAATTTTTATTCTTGATGCAGGACAAGATGCCAAGAAAAGTTTGGCCTTCTCTTATATCGGTCATGCCCTTATTTCCGGCCCCGGAGCGGTACTCAAGCAGCGACTTTTAGAGGAGGGCTTAGGAGAAGATATCTTCGGCGGATATGCGGACGGTGTATTGCAGCACTAGCTTCACTATTACCGCGAAGAACGCGAAGGAAGAGGATAAGGAGCGTTTCTTAAAGGTCATTCAGGATTGTATTCGAGAGGCTTCGAGAAGGGCCTCGATCACAAGACCATTCGTGCAGCCATTCACCATGATGCCTTCCAGTATAAAGGAAGCGGACTACAGCAATACTCTAAGAGCTTGATATACAGCTTAAAAGGCACTGGACTCCTGGCTTTATGACGGAGAGCCCTGGCTTTATCTTGAGCAGGATTGTTATTTTTAAGGAGCTGGAAAAGGCACTGAATGAGGGGCTATTTTGAGGAGCTTTTTAAAGAGTACTTCATGGATGTAAAGCACGCTTCTTTCGTGGTGCTTCTTCCGAAAGCCAGGGCTTACCGAGGAAAATGCGGAGAAGCTTGCGAAGAAGCTGAAGGAGATAAAAGATACGCTGTCTAAAGAAGAGATAGAAGCCATTAAAAAGGAAGAGAGGCGCTCCTTCTTTATCAGAATAAGGAAAATAGCAAGGAAGCACTGGAAACTTTGCCGGTGCTTTCAAGAAAGACCTCGGAAAAAAGGCGGAAAGCTATCTAAGAGAAGAAGAAAGCCTTTCCGGGAAGAAAGTAATGCTTTATCCGGTGGATTCAAGGGCGTACTTACCTTCGCCTTCTCTTTAATACAAAAGAAGATTTCTCGGAGGAAGAGCTTTCTTACCTCTCTGTTTTTGAATACTGCCTTTGCCTATATGGACACGGACAAGTACAGCTTTCAGGACTTAAACTCAGAGATTTATCTGCACGCGGTGGATTTTTCAACGGATATTACTTCTTATCCCGATTTTTCAGATAAGAATCAATATACCGGTGTATTCAGTTTCGAGTTTTTAAATTCTTGGAAGGCGAGATGAAGCAGGGGCACAGAGTATCTGGAGGAAATCTGCTTCCATACGCATTTACAGGATGAAAAGCGTCTTTCGAGATTCTCACGGAAATCAAGTCCAGAGAGAGAATGAGGCTGGAAGGTGCAGGACATAGCTATGCGGTCAATTCCGCTATGGAGTTTTTCCCCGACCTCCTTTTACCATGAGAGAGTAAAGGGCATTCGCTACTACCATTTTATTGAAAAGCTGGAAGAAGAATTTCGGAAGAATCCGAAGGCAGCTGGGTGAAAAGTTGAAGACTCTTTCGGAGAAGCTTTTAAGGGAAGAAATCTTCGTATAGCGGTAGGAGGCGATCTGGAGATTTACCGTAAGGAGAAAAGAGTCTTTCCGCATTTCTTACAAAGTTCTTCCGGAGAAGGAAGAATGGGAAGAGAGTGAATTTGTGGCAGAGAGGGAGAAAAGAAAGGCGTGGATTACCCCTTCTCAGGTAAACTATGTGGCAAGAGTAGGCTCCTTCATGACTCTTCACTTCCTTACACAGGAGCCTTGAAGAGTCATGAAGAATGCACTTTCCTTTGATTTCCTTTGGAAAAATATTCGTGAAAAAGGGCAATGCCTACGGGGCAGTGAGCGGCTTTGGAAGAAACGGAGAAAAGCTATGTTGTTTCTTATCAGGGATCCCGCATGTGGGAAGGAGCTATGAAGAGTATAAGAAAGATTGCAGCATACTTACAGGGATTTCGAAGCTACGGAGCTGGAGATGACAAAGTACATTATCGGTGCGATTTCAGAGATGGATACACAAGACTGCTTACACGAGAGTTCCTTCTCGGCTTAAGCTGCTCCCTTTCTCATTTAACGGATGAAGACTTACAAGAGAGAGATGAGGTGCTTTCTGCAAGTCCGGAAGCCATCCGAAAGCTTTCCGACTACATAGAGAAAGCCTTTTCCGAGGAAATTCTCTGCACCATCGGTAATGGAGAAAAGATAGAGAAAAACAAAGCTACTTTGATGTAATCCGGGAAATTTAAATTGCTTCGGAGAAGTAGACAAATCAAGATTTAGAAACGAAAGTGGATTAAGATTTAAAAATGAAAGCGGATTAAGATTTAGAAATGAAAAGTGGATCAAGATTTATAAGCGAAAAGCGGATAAAAAGCTTAGCAAAGCTAGAGCGATCAAAGAGAGGAGAATGGCATGAACCAGATTATTGAGGAGTTTTTGCAAAGGAAAATGGAAATGGGGAAGGCAGGGAGGAGAGGATTAAATCCGGTTTTGTCTCTATTGTAGGGCCTTCGAATGCCGGAAAAATCCACTCTTTTAAATGCGCTTGTCGGACAGAAAAATAGCCATTACCTCGAAAAAGGCACAGACCACGAGAAACCAGATCATGGCGGTCTACGATGATGAAAAGAGGACAGATTGTCTTTTCACGATACGCCAGGGAATTACTGAGGGCGGAGAATAAGCTCTCAGTCTACATGGAAGAGTGTGGCGGAGAAGGCACTCGGAAATGGGGACCTCATCGCTGGATTGTGAGACAGTACGGAGCAGAAGGGGAAAGAAAGAGGAACAGATTTTATCCCTGCTTTCCCATAGTAAGAGAAAGATTCTTCTTGTCTTAAATAAGATGGATTTACTGGGCGGAGAGGAGGCACTGGAAAAGGAAGAAGGAGGATATCAGGGACTGCCTCCCTTTGTCAGGATTGTCGGCGTTTCCGCTTATAAGAATCAGGGCTTGGAGGAACTTCTCGAAGCCATTTTTCTCCTTTCTTCCCTACGGACCTCGCTACTACGATGAAGATACGGTGACAGACCTTCCTGTACGGGAAATTGCGAAGGAGCTTATCCGTGAGCAGGCGCTCTATAAGCTTGATAAGGAAATTCCACACGGGATAGCGGTGCTCATTGACAGCATGCAGGAGCGGAAAAAAACGGAATCTGGGATGTGAAGGCGACTTTGGTATGCGAAAAAGGGAAAGCCATAAAGGGAATTGTTATCGGAAAAGGCGGAAGCATGCTGAAGAGCATCGGTAGCGGTGCCCGTATTCAGATAGAAAAACTCTTGGAAGCAAAGGTGAATCTCCAGCTTTTTGTAAAGGTCAGAAAGGACTGGAGAGAGAATCCCGCGTATTTGCAGGAGTATGGTTACCGAGAGCAGAAATAAAGCGCAGAATCGTAAAAAGAGTAGCGGAAGATAAAGCTTCGGTGAAAAAAAGAAAGCAATAATAAAAGCGGAAATTTAGTGAAAGTAAGGCGTAAGGACGGAGTGGAAGGACAGTGAAGGAAGACTTAATTGTGCATGGAGTGGTGCTTTCCGAGCACAGTCAGAGAGAATTTGATAAAGACTGAGTGTCCTGACCATGGAAGAGGGGAAGATGACCGTCTGGGCAAGCGGGCAAACGCCCTTCTTCTCCTCTTATGGCAGGGGAGCAGGAGCTTTGTTTTTCGGCACATTTTCCTTAAAGAAGGGAAGAGCAGTTACAACCTGCAGTCTGTCAAAGTCGATGCCTATTTTGAAGAAATTGCACTGGACTTGGAAAAAGGCCTGCTATGCGGCTTACTTTTTGGAACTGGCGGATTTTATTTCTCAGGAAAATTTACCTGCGGAGGAAATGGTGAATCTCATCTACCTTTCTCTAAAGGCACTGCTGCATAAGAATCTAAAAATGAACTTGTACGAGCCATTTACGAGCTTCGCCTTCTCCGGATTGAGGGAGAGTATACGGAGACACCGCCCTACTCTTCGAAAAAGTCCGTTCTGGAGACTTGGAATTATGTTATTTCAGTCCCTTAAATAAGTATATACCTTTACCTTGGAAGAAGGGACCTTGCTGGATTTTTGTGCTAATGTGGAAATACTGTGCAGGGAGAGCTTCCCGATGCAATTTCATAGCCTGAAGATCTTGAAGAGTTTAAAACAGTAATGCTTTAAACTCTTTTTATTCTTAACAAGTGATGCAGGCGAAGCCTGAGACATCTTGTTCATAACGAGTATCGTGCAAAAATTGTGCGATATCTCGTTAATTGAAAGCTAAAAAGTACTTTCTTTCTGTAATAGCAAAAAGCAATGAATCTTCAAAGCGGGCTGGATTTTTCTATAAAAAGCTAAACTGTTATTTAATTATCTAATTCACAATGCGGGTGAGCTGATAGGGGCTATATCCTCGTTGTAGAAAAGGCTGTTTTCGAGAAATACTATCGAAAAATGGAGGAGGGAAGAGCTATGGCAAAAACTATACGATGGACACGATTGTTTTCCTTGGCAAAGTCCAGAGGTTTTGTATATCCGGGATCAGAAATTTATGGAGGACTGGCAAATACACAGGGATTACGAAACCTCGGTGTAGAGCTGAAAAATAATATTAAAAAAGCTGGTGGAAGAAGTTTGTGCAGGAATCCAGAGTACAATGTAGGAATTGATTGTGCCATTTTTGATGAATCCGCAAACTTGGGTGGCTTCAGAGCCACTTGGCGAGCTTTTCCGATCCTCTTATGGACTGTAAGGAGTGTAAGGAGCGATTCCGTGCGGATAAGCTGATTGAGAATTTCTGCGAGGGAAAAACGGCATCGCTTTAGAGGGGTCCGTAGATGCCTGGTCCAGGGGAAGAGATGGAGAACTTTGTTGTAGAAAAAGCAGCTTCCCTGCCCCAGCTGCGGAAAGCATAATTTCACCCTATCCGCCAGTTCAACCTGATGTTTAAAGACCTTCCAGGGTGTAACGGAGGATGCAAAGAATACAGTTTACCTTCGTCCGGAGACAGCTCAGGGTATTTTCGTAAACTTTTAAAAATGTGCAGAGAACTTCCAGAAAAAGCTGCCCTTCGGTATTGCGCAGGTGGGTAGAGTCACCTTCCGAAATAGAGATCACCCAGGTAATTTCACTTTCCGTACTAGAGAGTTTGAGCAGATGGAGCTGGAGTTCTTCTGTAAGCCGGATACGGACCTCGAGTGGTTCCAGTATTGGAAAGACTTCTGCCAGAACTGGCTCTACAGCTTAGGCATGAAAAAGGAAATGCTTCGTGCAAGAGACCATGAGCAGGCTGAGCTTTCCTTCTATTCCAAAGGCCACAACGGACACGGAATTTCTCTTCCCCCTTCGGTTGGGGCGAGCTTTGGGGCATTGCTGATGAGAACGAACTGATGACCTTTCTCAGCATGCGAAGGTTTCCGGTCAGGATATGAGCTACTTTGATGATGGGACGAATGAACATTACATTCCTTATGTAGTAGAGCCGTCTCTCGGCGCAGACAGAGTGACTCTGGCCTTCCTCTGTGCGGCCTATGATGTGGAAGAGCTGGAGGGGGAGAGAGAGAACTGTTCTCCGATTCCATCCTGCACTTGCTCCGATTAAGATCGGTATCCTTCCCTTATCCAAGAAGCTTGGAGAAGGCGCTGAGAAAGATTCATGAAGAGCTGTCCAAATACTATATGTGTGAGTATGACGATAGAGGAAATATCGGAAAGCGCTACAGAAGACAGGATGAAAATCGGTACACCGTACTGCATTACCTATGATTTTGACTCGGAAAAATGACCATGCCGTTACTGTAAGAGAAAGAGACAGTATGGAGCAGGTTCGTATTCCGAGTGCGGATTGAAAAAGTACTTTGATGAGAAGCTTGCCTTCTAACTGCAAGAAATCTAGAGCAGGAGTGAACTACTCCCGCTTTTTATTCTCAGTTTATTGAATTTTTCTATCTGCACTTACATGAAATTTCTATGCTACAATAGGTAAGTTAGAGAAAAATTAACATAGTATAATACCTAGCTAATCTAGGCATGGAGGAGAGCATGTACAAAATCACTAGAGTTGAGCATCTTGTTGATAAAGACTGGCTCATGGATGTAGAGGCACCTTATGTGGCTCGTAAGGCGGAGCCAGGGACAGTTTATGATTGCAAAGCTAGGGGAGCTTGGAGAAAGAATTCCCTTAACCATAGCAGACTTTGATAGGGAGAAGGGAACCATTACCATTATATTCAGGTACTTGGCGCTTCTACAGAAGTTCAGTCATTTAAAGGTTGGAGATTCCTTCACGGATATCGTAGGGGACCTTTGGGACGCCCTTCCGAGCTTGTGGAAATGAGTGAGGAAGAGTTGAAGAAAGAGAATATCATCTTCATTGCCGGCGGTGTAGGTGCAGCACCGGTTTATCCTCAGGTGAAGTGGCTTCATGAAAGAGGAATTGAGGCGGATGTTATCCTTGGTGCAAGAAATAAGGATCTTCTGATCATGGAGAAGGATCTCCGTGCAGTTGCAAAAATGTTTATGTGACCACAGATGACGGTTCTTACGGCGATAAGGGTGTAGTTACCGATGTTCTGAAAGCGTTTGGTAAACGAGGAAGGTAAGAAATATACTCGTTGTATTGCTATCGGTCCTGTTATCATGATGAAGTTCGCGGCATTAACGACCAAAGAACTGGGCATCCCGACCATTGTTTCCATGAACCCGATTATGATTGACGGAACAGGAATGTGCGGAGCTTGCCGTTTGGTTGTTGGAGACCGGTGAAGTTTGCCTGCGTAGACGGACCGGAGTTTGACGGACATTTGGTTGACTTTAATCTGGCCATGAAGAGACAGCAGACCTACAAGACGGAAGAGGGTAAGGCACTTCTGGAATTGTTGGAAGCTGAGAAGTCCCATGGTGGATGCGAGAGTGCAACTAAGGGAGGATAAATATGGCTGATATGATGAAAAAGAGTTCCTGTCGCTGAGCAGGAGCCGAAGGTTCGATGCAAAAACTTTGAAGAAGTATGTTTAGGATATACCGAAAAAGAAGCAATGGAAGAGGCAGTACGCTGCTTAAACTGTAGAAATCCGAAGTGATGTAGTAGGTTGTCCCGTTTCCATTCAGATCAATGACTTTATCCAAGAAGTCAAGGTGGGGAATTTTGAGAAGGCTGCAGAAATCATTGCACAGTCTTCTGCCCTTTCCCGCAGTTTGCGGAAGAGTTTGTCCGCAGGAAACACAGTGTGAAGGTGTTTGTATCCGTGGTATTAAGGGAGAGCCTGTTGCTATTGGAAAGCTTGAGCGTTTCGTGGCTGACTGGGCCAGAGAGCATGGCTTCCAGGCTGCTAAAGCCGGAGAGCCGAACGGAAAGAAAGTAGCGGTAATCGGAGCCGGCCCTGCAGGACTTACCTGTGCAGGGAGACCTTGCCATGCTGGGCTATGATGTTACAATCTTCGAAGCCTTTCATGAGCCGGGCGGAGTACTTCAGTACGGTATTCCGGAGTTCCGTCTTCCAAAGACCAAGGTTGTAGCACCTGAAATTGAAAATGTAAAGAAGCTCGGTGTAAAGATTATCACCAATGTATTCGTTGGCCGTTCCATTACCGTGGATGAGCTTTTAAATGAAGAAGGCTTTGATGCCGTGTTCCTCGGAACCGGAGCAGGTCTTCCGAAGTTTATGAACATTCCGGGAGAGAGTGCAAACGGTGTATTCTCCGCAAATGAGTTCCTGACCAGAAATAACCTGATGAAAGGCTTATCTTCCGGAAGCGGACACACCGATGCGCGGAGGAAAGAAGGTCGTTGTTGTAGGTGGCGGTAATGTTGCCATGGATGCGGCAAGAACCGCACTTCGTCTTGGCGCAGAGGTACACATTGTGTATCGCCGTTCCGAGGAAGAGCTTCCGGCAAGAAAAGAGAAGTACATCACGCGAAGGAAGAGGAATTATCTTTTGACCTCTTACAGAATCCGGTAGAGATTCTTGTAGATGAAAAATGACTGGGTAACCGGAATCAAAGCTTGTTAAGATGGAACTTGGGGAGCCGGATGCTTCCGGAAGAAGAAGACCAGTGGAGATTCCGAATTCCGAATATACTATGGACTGCGATACCGTAATTATGTCTCTCGGAACTTCTCCGAATCCGCTGATCAGTGATACTACAGACGGACTGGATACAGACCGTAAGGGCTGTATCATTGCAAAAGAGGAAAACGGAGAAACCACAAAGACTGCAGTTTATGCAGGTGGAGATGCCGTTACCGGTGCGGCAACCGTTATCCTTGCCATAGGGGAGCAGGGAAGGCTGCAGCAAAGGGAATTCACGAGTACCTTTCAATAAATAAGATACCGCATGCTTTGCAAGCGATACTCATTATGATTAAGAAAAAGAACTTCCTGCATTGGCAAGAAGTTCTTTTTATTCATCAAATTGCTTGACATACTGTTATAAGCCTATATTTTTCATAGCTACCCGGATGAGTCAAAAAGCTGATTCGCCAGAAAGTCAAAAAGCTGATGAGCCCTTAGACAGCTCTCGTGTACTTCTTTAAAGAAAGCCTTTTTCCTCTTCGTTTAAGTGCAGGAAATCTCTCATAAATTCTTGCACGATAATCATTTAAGAGCTTTTTGTTTTCCTCATTCAGCATAGCGGGATTAATTGCATCAAGGTCAAAGGGAATCAGGGTGATGGTCTCAAAGTGGAAAAACTGACCATATTCGTTTTTCTCCCCTTTTCTGACCAAAAGCTCATTTTTCCAAACGGATGCCGTGTGAGCCTTCAATATAAGTCCGGGCTCATCGGTAATCACCATGCCCTCTTGCAGCTCCTCTGTTTCGCCGGCTCTGTACTTATAGCGGAAGCCTGCAGGGACCCTCATGAATGTTTAGTAGATATCCCACACCGTGCCCGGTACCGTGGTTATAGTTCAAGCCCCTATCCCAAAAGGGTTTTTCTGGCTAAAATATCTAAAAGTAAGGCCGGATGAGCCTTGCAGGAATTTTTGCACTTGCGAGCTGTAAATTACTGATGGCAACGATTGTGAAGTCGTCCTTCATCTTCTCAGAAACCTCTCCTAACGCAAAGGTTCTTGTGATATCCGTGGAGCCCTCATAAAAGCCCGCTCCGGTATCACTTAAATATAAAGCTTCCTTCTTTAAGCGCTACATCTGTTTCGGGAAGAGGAATAGTGCACGATTGCGGAATGAGGGCCGTATGCGGAAATCGGCTCGAAGCTGTCTCGAAGGAAATTTCCCATTTCACTACGAAACTCATCCAGCTTTTTCGGAAGCACTCATTTCCGTAATCTTGATTTTTGCCAAGGTTTTCCTTTAACCACTTATAAAACGAAGGTGCGCAATGCTGTCCTTGATTTCCGCTTTCTTGATATTTTCAATTTCTACCGGATTTTTGATGCATTTCATCAGGATAGACGGATTCCGTTTGTTGACAATTTTAATGCCTTCCGGAATATTCTTATAGATTGCGTAGTTCAGTTTATCCTTGTCCAGTAAAAACGGAGCAATCGGGGCTCAATTTTTACATCCTCATAAATGGCGTTATAGGGAAGGAAGGAAACGCCGTCCTTCTGAAGAAGACTCTTGATTTGTGCATCCAGCTTTCTCTCATCTATATAGAGTGAAACGCCGTCCTTTTTGATAATGGCATAGGATAATAGCAATGGGAAAAATTCGATATCGTTTCCGCGGAGATTTAAAGTCCAGCAGATATCGTCAAGGTGGAGAGGATGTGAGTATCACAGCCTGCTTCCGCCATTTCCGCACGAATCCGGCTAAGTTTGGAGCTTGCGCTTTCCCCTGCATACTTTTCTTCCAGATAAAAGGCGGGTTCTTCCGAAAGAGGAGGACAGTCGCTCCAGATTTCATGAATAAGATCCTCCTGATAATCTATTTTTGCTCCCTTCTTCTTTGCAATTTCCGCATATTCATTGCCTTCTCCGACAGAAACCACGCGACCGTCAAAGGAAAGCGTCTGTCCGGCTTCCAGGATATCCTGAAGGTACTCCTCTATAGTCGGTACATCCGGTTCATACATTTTCATGAGAGTAACGCCTGTTCCCTCAAGCTGCTTTGCGGCCTGCAGGAAGTAACGGCCGTCCGTCCAAAGCTTCGCCTCCTTAAGGGTAATCACTGCGGTTCCTGCAGAGCCTGTAAAGCCCGTGATATAGGCTCTTGCCTTAAAGTGCTCTCCGACATATTCACTCTGATGGAAGTCTGCTGTCGGAACGATATACACATCGATATTTTTATTCTGCATGCACTTACGCAGTGCGGAAAGTCTATCTACTACCGTCATATTTCCTCCTTATTTAAATACAGCACTGGCAGAAGAGGGAGTGTATCTTTTCTTATGCTTCTATTCTGCCGTGATACTATGCTTTGCTTGCCATTAGGTAAGACAGGGTTTATTGTACCGCAATTTTTCCTTTGCTAAAAGACTTTAGAAGGAGGATAAAGATGGAGATTGCATTTTTCCTTGCTTATATACACTATTATAGATAAATAAGATTGAGTTCTCTAAGGATGGGTAAAGTGCTTTTAAAGCTGTATTTTTCAGCAAAAATGGACTGCTTTTTCGAAGGTTTTAAAAATGAGGTGAAGAGATGATTTATGGTGCATTAGAAGCCGGTGGAACCAAGATGATTTGCTGCAGTGTGCAAAGAAGACGGAGAGATTTTTGGAGCAATGTTCTATTCCTACAACAGAACCGGACGAGACCATTCCGGCGATAATTTCCTATTTTAAAGATAAGAATATCGTCTCTCTTGGTGTTGCCTGTTTCGGGCCCATTGATCTGGATAAAAATTCTCCGACCTATGGTTATATTACCAGCACACCGAAGTTGAAATGGCAAAACTATCCCTTACTTCCGGTTTTAAAGGAGGCTCTCTCCGTTCCTATAGGCTTTGATACCGATGTGAACGGCTCGCTGTTGGGTGAAGCTTACATATGGGGACAGTAAAGGAATTGAGAATGCCGTTTACATTACGATAGGAACGGGAATTGGAGGCGGAGTTTGCACAAACGGACGCTTGCTTCACGGTATGCTGCATCCTGAGCTTGGACATATGAAGCTGGTCCCTCATGAGAAGAGATTCCTTCCGGGCTATTGTCCTTTTCATAAGAACTGCTTTGAAGGAATGGCATCAGGCCCCGCGATTGAGGAGCTAGATACGGGAAGAAGGCCGTAGAGCTTTGCGAGGATGCCTCAGTTTGGGAAATAGAGGCCTACTATATCGGACAGGCCCTTAGCAATATTATCCTGACATTAAGCCGGAAAGAATCATCTTGGGAGGAGGGTGATGCATCAAGCTCAGCTTTTTCCGCTTATCCGAGAGGAAGTTCGGAATCAGCTGAATGCTTATTTAAAAACGAAGGAGCTGGAAGCGATGGAGAGCTATATCGTTCCGGCAAGCCTGAATGATAATCAGGGAATACTGGGGTGCTTAAAACTTGCAATCGATGCAAAAACAAGAGATGGAATAAACTGAAGGACGGAAGATGAAAGATCTACAGAAAAAACTGATACTCACATATGGAAACGGAATCAAGTGGCTACTCATCGGTATTCTTAGCGGAGCAGTCGTCGGCAGTATAGCGGCCTATTTTGCCAAGGGGATTCAGATTGCCAGTCAATTTCGGGATACTCATCCCTAATTATTGCCTTTCTTCCTTTTGCGGGGTGTCTTGATTGTTGCTGCTTACCATATTTTTCGGTTCGAAGTCCAAGAGGTACAAATCTGGTCTTGGAATCGGTTCGGGAAGGACAGCACCTTCCATACTATATGGCGCCTCTTATTATTTTTTGCAACGGTGATTTCTCATCTCTTCGGCGCTTCTGTGGGAGAGAGGGAGCAGCTCTGAGGTGGGATCCTCTTTGGGTTCCAGCATAGGAAAAGCTTCTTAAGTTAAGGAAAAAGACAGAAAAAAAGAATCATGATGTGCGGTATAGGTGCTGCATTCTCCGGACTTTTTGGCACACCTCTTGCAGGCTGCTGTGCTGTCTATGGAAATCTGTACAGTCGGACATATGTACTATACGGCCTTACTTCCCTGCACAGTTTCTGCTCTAGTGGCACACTTCTTTGCAGAGCATGTACTTAAGGTAACGGAGCCGGAATTGGCTTTGAAAAATTGTTTCGAGATGGATTGGCGCTCTGCTTTGGCGACCATTGTTCTTTCGATATTTGCCTCTTTGGTGAGTATTCTTTTTATCGTTTCTGCGCATAAAGCTAAGGCATTTTTACGAAATATATTCGGAATCCTTATCTTAGAATTATGGTGAGTGGTGCGATGGTTTCTTGGGCACCCTTTTGCTGGGAACTAAGATGTATAACGGAACCGGAATGGATATTATCGTGAAGACAATCCATGAAAGCGGGTACCGAGTTTTTCTTTCTGGCTTTTCTCTTGAAAATCCTATTTACCGCTATTTCCTTAGGGCGGAGGATTTCAAGGCGGAGAAATCGTTCCCTCTCTTTTTATCGGAGCTACACTTGGAAATGCTTTGCAGAGCTTTTCTTCCCTTGGAACCAGGGACTATGCGCGGCTCTTGGTATGGCTTGTGTATTTTTGCGGGTGTGACGAACTGTCCCCTTTCAGCCTTACTGATTAGCTTTGAGCTTTTCGGCTTTCATGCTTCTTCCTACTTTATTTTGGCCATTGCAATAAGCTATCTTTGCTCCGGGAACTACGGACTTTATCATACACAAAAAATCCTCTTCTCCAAGACGGAAGAAGAGGAAATCAATGAAATGGCTCACTAATTATTTTTTGAATCGGTTCGCAAGGCTTAGGTCTTCAGGAAGAACTCTCATGTTGCTGACTCTGTCCTCCTCACCCGGTCTACTAATTTTTAGTTCTAAAATACTTCCTTCCGGAAGTCCCTTAGAGAATTCTATTGCCAAAAATTAGCTACCTTTAGGGTGATTTTGTTTAAAATTTTTCAATATCCTTGGCAAGTTGCATCATTTCTATCGGATTCATAAGCTATATTCCTTCCTTTTGTAATGACTTAAAGTAATTACGAGCGGTACAGGATGAAATTCCCTGATCGCTCGCAAAGAAAGTAAGGGAAAATTTGTATTTCCGGAAAAATTCTGTAAAAAGAGTTATGCTTCTCCCAGAATTAATTCCTTTGCATACAGCAGAGTCAAGACCCAATCGCAGAAGCTGTGCCATTCATGAAGCTTATGTCCCTTTCTGGAAAAATACATATTGATGAGGTTCTCATAGTTCATTGTGCAGGTTCTCATTTGCTCGTAAGAAGAAGGGAGTAATTGAATCAGGGTATACCAGTCTTCCTTCTTTTTTCCCTCTATATATTTCAAACGAATTCTCTCTAAGTCTGAAACGGTTCTTTTTCAAAGCTATCCAATCCCTCTTCCGTTAAATGGTCATGGGAGAAGTCCTCAGAGAAAAATTCTTTTCGCATGAATCTTTATGCATAGTGGAAGTGGAGTTTGCGACCGTGCTGATTTTGTAGGTATCGTATTCCTTCCACCAGTAAAGCGGTGCGGTAATATCTACGGAAAGAAAAAAATCTGCCGGATATACTTTCTATGGTCAGGTCCTGCAAGTCGAAGACGCTTTGCCGGGGAAAGGTCGTTGGGGCCCAAGATATATTCTCCGTTTTTCATCATAATGGGAATCTCCTTTTTGCCCAGGAGTTCATAGGGTTTCTGGCGCCTCGAATGGCATTTTCCAGATTCATCACACTGCTTCGTTCAAATTTTATCATAGTAATCCTTTCTCTTAATAGGAAAAATCCTGCTCTTGGTTCTGAAAAAGGAAATGTAAAGAATTTCCTGCCCGGAACTCCCCATTGTATCTTGATTTTTCTCTTTTTGGGAAGATGGAAAATACTATACGTGAAAAGGGGAAAAATACTATACATGAAACAGGGAAAGTGCTAGTATAAAAACCACAAAAAAACTTAGCTTGTTCTTTATCTATTTTATCTCATCTTATTTGTCTATTTTATCTCATTCTTTTTGGGCTGTTTTTCTTGTATTTTCTTTTTCAATATTTTTCATCAATAAGTTGTATTTCTAAAATCATTATTTTATAAAAGAAAAGGAGCATTTATGAATCCTGATTATTTTGGGCAAGAAGAAGCTTGTCCTCTTTCGGCTAAAGAAAAAGCGAAATACGCTATACGAAGATAAAAGCTGAACTTTTTAAAAGGGTAGGAGGCCGGAAAAAGCTTAAGCACTTTTTACTTATTTTTATTGTAATATCCACTATCTTTTTCTTTTTGCGCATAAAAAGAACAGGAGGATAAAGTAATGTTTCAAGGAAGGGCGGGAGAAGAAAGGAAAGATTTAATAGGAGATAATGAGGAAATAAGAAAAGAGGAACTGCTCCCGAAGCGGAAAAATCAACTGAAAATCAATTTACTGTGGAAAAATCAAGCACAGATCATTTCACTGCGGAAACATCAAATATAGATCATTTCACTGCGGAAAAATCAAGTACAAATCATTTCACGGCAGAAAAATCATCTGCAGAAGTGCCGTGTTCGGAAACGAATAAAATTTCGATAAAGTCAATATCAATACGGCGTCTTTGGAGGAGCTTCAGAGCCTTAAAGGTGTAGGGTCCCGCCACTGCAAAAACATCATCCTATATAGAGAGTATGGCGCTTTTTCTGATATTGAAGAAATTATGAATGTAAAGCGAATAGGAGACCTTTGCAAAGATTAAGGACTTCATTACAGTGGAATAGAAAGTTTCGAAAAAGAAAGGATTTTTCTTTCGACAGGTCCATTTGTAGCTAAATCTATAGAATCATTGTAGCTTTATCCCTTGTGCTTTTCCCTGTCGGACTATTATCATTCTTAAGTATCATATATATATTGCGTGCTTTTAAGCCGGTAAATAAAGGGAAGAATGATTTACAAGGATGGAAAATGGAGAGAATATTAGTGAAAGAGGAAATAAAGAGATAGAGATATGGAATGCGAAGGGGAGAAAAGATACGGAGAAGATTAAAAAGAGGCGATGCTCTTTGTACGACGCTTGCCTTTCTTCCTGCTTTTTCTTTATTTCCTTCCTCTTCTTCCTTGCGGAAGAAAGAGTGTACGGAATCAGTGACTACGGTCCTGTCTCCGTAAACGGAAATGGGACCGGAAGAGGAAGGACCCCAGCTATCAGTATATTGAAGACCTTCTCTACAATCCCTCCGGACCTAACACGGCTCCTTCAGGAAGTGCATCCCAGGAATTAAGAACGAAAACAGCTCTGCACTTTCAGTAAGCTTTGAGGAAATCTGCAAAATCTGGCCAAGCTTTCTCCGGGATCTTCTACAAAGAAGTTTATCCTCAGAGATTGATGCAAATTATGCAGTGGTATTTGATCTGGATAAGGGCAGTATCACTGGCAGATTCTTCCCAAACAATGAATCCTGCCTCTATGACCAAGGTGATGAGTCTCTCTCTTATTTCAGAAAAATCTTCCAGATCAAACAAGAAGCTCACTATCACACAGGATATTGTCCAGCTTTGTGCAGCAAAGAGAGCAAGTAACTGCGGTTTTCATAGTAGGGAGAAGAGGTGACGGTGAAAGATCTGCTCTATGGCGTGATTTTACCCTCCGGAGCAGATGCGGTGCTTGCACTATCTAAGGAAAGTGTATCCGTCGAGGCGGCATTTGCCGGGCTTATGAATAAAAGAGCAAAGGAAATGGGACTTTCCTCTCAGTGCTATTTTTCAGAATGCCACAGGGCTTTATCACAGTACTCATCATATGACAGTTAAGGATATGGGACAAATCATGGCTCTGGCCATGCAAAAATCCTACCGCAAGAGAGGTTCTGATGACAGAGAACTATCAAATGTCTCCGACAAAATAAACATGCGCAGGGATTGAAATTCTACAAATCTATTCCTACAAAGAATCAAGACGCTAGGACAGTGGCGGGACAGAGAATCGAAATGGCAAAAACGGGCTTTGTCAGCCAATCCAAGTTTTGTGTCGTCAGTAGCGGTGAGGGAAAGAATGGAAGAAATTTGCTTGTGGTTACAGAGCTCCAGCACCTGGCAGGCAGTCAGAGATCAGGCGACTTTATATAAGCTTTTTGCGAATATGAGAGAGAAAAAGTGTAGGAGGAGATTATGTCGATTAAGGTGCAAAAACAATTTGCTGGCAAAAATATATTTTAGAGACGGAAATATCTTTGTCATGGATGAAAAAGGGCGATTCCCAAAATATTCGTCCTCTGAAAAATTGTGATTTTAAATCTGATGCCACTAAAGGAGGACACGGAGTTGGATCTTCTTCGGGTACTTTCCAATTTCCCGATTCAGACGGAAATCACTTTGATGAAGCTGTCCTCCTATAATTCTACGCATACCAGTTCTACCCATTTAAATGCTTTTTATGTGGAGTTTAAGGATATTGAAAAAGGATTATTTTGACGGCTTGATTATTACCGGTGCACCGGTGGATGGAATTTTTCGAGGGTGGATTATTGGGAGGAGCAAAGCAAAAATGGATTGGTCCAAAACACATGTGTTTTCCAGCTTTCATATTTGTTGGGAGCTCAGGCCGGACTCTTTTCATCATTATGGGATTGAAAAAGCGTCTTTTGGAGAAAAAACTCAGCAGAGTGTATAAGCACAGGGGTACTACACCGAAAGAAGATGCTGATGAGAGGAATGGATGACGAATTTTAGTGCTGCCGAGTCCCGTTACACCGGCTTGGGACGAGGAGGCTCTTCGGAAGAATAAGGAGCTTTTATGTTGTGCGGATAGTGAAGAATGCAGCAGTTATCTCATTTTGGCCTGCTCTTCAGACAAATTTTTGTGACAGGGCATTCGAATATGACCGATATGATTCGATAAAGAATATAAGAGATCTTTTGAAGGGATTAAATCCGGATATTCCCGTCAAACTATTATCCGGAAAACAATCCCGAAAACTCCTGTCTTATCCTCGCGCGCTCCGGTTCCAACTGTATCTACAGTAATTGGCTGAATTTCGTCTATCAGGAAAACTCCGTACAATCTGGAAGAGCTTCGCCCGGTTTCTGAGGATAGCTATCTAAGGGATAATCACTGGAGTGAAAGAGACGGTACGGTAAGTCCAGGGTTAACTATTTCCATACTATATAATAAAGAAAATCTATATAAATACTATTTTTCATGAAGAAGGGAGCAAAAATGGATGCAGTAGAACGCTTAATTTCGTATTTAAAGATTGACACGGGAGTCTGTTCCGGACAGGGATGTGATTCCTTCAGCCAGAAGCAGTTTGACACTCGAGGGAGGCTTTTTAGAGAAGGAGCTGAAGGAAATGGGAGTTTCCGATGTCCGTCTTGATGAGCATTGCTATGTTTATGCTAGGATTCCTCCAACTTGAGAGTGGAGAAGAGAAGGAGAGACGCCTGCACTGGGATTAATTGCTCACATGGATACATCCCTTCCGCAAGAGGAAAAATGTTTCTCCTCGTATTGTGAAAAACTACGACGGAGGAGATATTGTTTTAAATGAAGAAGAAAAGCTCTCTCCAAAGATTTTTCCTAGGCTTTTAGAGCAAATTGGAGACGATCTGATGGTTACGGACGGAAAAACCTCGCTGGGAGCAGATGACAAGGCCGGTGTAGCGGAAATCATGGCTGCCGTAGAGTATTTACAGACTCACAAGGAGTTTCCGCATGGGGACATCTGCATCGGTTTCACCCGGATGAAGAGGTGGGCTGCGGTTCCGATCTCTTTGATGTGAAGGGCTTCGGTGCGGATATTGCTTATACGGTTGATGGCGGAAAGCTGGGCGGTGTAGAGTATGAAAAATTTTAACGGCGCTTCCGGAAAGCTGAAGATTCACGGCGTGAATGTACATCCGGTTCCGCAAAGGATAAGATGCTGGAATGCTCTTCTTCTTGCAATGGAGTTTAACAGTCTCCTTCCACCCTGCACACCGGCTAACACGGAGGGCTATGAAGGCTTTCATCTCTGTGACATGTCCGGAGAAGAGAGCCATACCGAAATGAATTATATTATGAGACCATGATAAGGAAAAATTCGAAGAGAAAAAGAAAAATTTCTCCCGAGACGGCTGAGAAATTGAACCAAAAGTATAATGCAAAGGGGAGCTTTTTGAGCCCTATTGTGAAAGACAGTTATTTCAATATGGCAGATATCTTAAAAGAGCATATGTATATTGTAGAAGTGGCGAAGTCCGCCTAACTGAGAAAGGGGATTACTCGATTGTGACACCTATTCGAGGAGGAACGGATGGTGCAAGTCTCTCTTATAGGGACTCCCCTGTCCGAACCTTTCTACAGGAGGAGACAACTATCACGGAATTTATGAATACTTGAATCTGAACCCTTCCATAAAATGATTGATGTACTGCTTCCGCATTACCCAAGAAGTGATTGGGAAAAGTAAAGGACCAGTCCGTCCGATAATTCTCTGAGCTATAGTCTATAAGCGAGAAATAGCCGGAATCAAAAACTTAAGAATGAAGAAAAGGTGTAGCCTTCGAGCTACACCTTTTATCTATCAGTTATATAAAATCACTTTTAAAGAAACTTCTTAGCTTTGGTCATTCAATGTTGAATTTTGTCACAACTTTCATTATCCAATTTTGAATTACTTTGTCAAAGAACTGTTTCAGTGCATTTTATAAGCTGTAATAAGGTTTAACTTTTTATTTTACTCATTCTATATTCAATTGTTATAAAGTAGCCATTGGTTTATACCACCTTTATTATTTCAGCCTTTTTATATTTTAAAATGGACTCGCACCATACTCTCTAAAAGATACAATGGTTGATGGAATATCTTTTTCTCTTTTTGGAAACGCCTTCGTCTTCCGAAAATTAAGAAGAAAAGTCTTCACAAACCGATAGCCTTGAGCTACACCCAACTTTTAATTTTTCTCTAACTCAGGTTTGCTTCCAAAAAGAAGTACTTTTTCTGGGTCCATGGGATTGTACCTCTCTTCTTGTTATAGTTCGTAAGCTTTCCTCTTACTACTTGCATAAACTTTTCTCCTTTCTCTTAGAGAAAAGGCTTTTTGCTTCGTTTTTCTATCTGACTAGAGAATAACATAGAAAATTTCTTTTGTAAAATAGAATTTCGGTAAAATATTATTTTTATTTATGACGAATATTAGATAAAAATGAAAAATGACGGAAGAATTTTTCTCTTAAAGAAAAAGAGAATGAGATAAAGACGAAAAACTCAGCTTAAAAAGAAGAATTATAATTGGATAAGTTAAAGAAGAAAAGAACAGACGAAGACGATATAGAGATTCTTGACATAATACAGAATAATTGTGCTAGAATAAAGCAATATAAAGAGTAGTATATAGTGGGAGAATAAGAGATGTTGTTTCATTTTATGAATTTTGAGAGAGAAGAAGAGCTGAGAGGACAGAGAAAGAAATTTGTCAATCAATAGTCTGTGGAAGAACGGAAAATAGCGGATTCATGGATTCAGCTTAGGCTTTTCTTTTCCTTACTTTCAAGAGGCAGAGACATTTTTACCTATGTGAGCATGAAAGAGGAACCGGAAGCAGAGAAATAATAGAAACTGCATGGAACATGGGAAAAAGGGTTTTGTCCCCGCTGTTTTCCAGGAAGGAGAGAAGGATGGAAGCAGTGGAAATTAGTTCTTAGGAAGAGCTATCTCCGGGAATGATGGGGATATTGGAGCCGAAAAGAGATAGAGGGCAAGTGAGATAAAGCACTTTTCTTTGATGCTTATTCCCTGTGTTGCGGCGGACAAAAGAGGAGGAGACTCGGACACGGCGCAGGATATTATGATCGCTTTCTGAAATGTGCTGAGGAAAAAGCTTTGTCTTTGCTATAAAGCACTGCTTTTGGCAAGGTTCGATGGGGAAAAAGGATATATTTATGGACTTCCTTCTGACAGGAAGAGGGCATATGTCTGTGTCAAAAAGAAAATAATCGGAGGATGGGGTAAATACAAGCTATATATGTAAAAAGATGCGACCTTAACGAAGTAAAGCACACATATCCTCCGGGATGGGGCATTCAAAATACATGGGGGTTTTCCGCTTACAGGATGAATGAAGTGAATACTATCGGGAATGCAGAGCCTGCCTTTCTATGGTATAGAGAGAGAGAAGGTGAAGAAGCACCAAGGCAATCCGTTTGTGGCTTCAGGAGATCTCACGCTCATATAGGCTGTCTCCCAGAGAGGAGTGGAAAAGATAGGGATAGATGCACTCGAATTTGGTGCGTTCTTCCTGTTTCCAGAGAAATTTCAGGAGAGAAAAGTTCTTTTTGGGAAAATATTGGCAGAAAGAGAATTCTTGTGACAGCCATTTGCTTTTGTGCAGTCTATAGAACAGAAGCATCGTCCTCCGCCTTATAAATAGGTGCAGAAATAAGAAGGGCGTTTTTCCTCTTTAAAAGTCCGAAGAAGCTTTTTCTCCTTCAAAGGCCAACTCGGGTTTCCTTTACAAATTGCACGATAAGTTCTTTTGATTCTTCCTTCCAACATTTCTTTGCCTAAGAAAAGAAGCAGTAAATCTATTTTTGGCAAGAGGATCAGTCCGCTGGTTTCTAAATCAAAGCGTTGAACCATGCAACTGACAAAGGGAGAAATCCTCTTTTCCTTGTACAATATAATACAGCTCCTGCAAGACTATCTCCGTAATGTCCGGGAGAAGGATGACAGGGGAATACCAGCAGGCTTATTTAGAAGGAGAGATCCTCATCCTCATAGACTATTTCCGGTGGGGAACGGTGCAGCAGATTCTTTTAGCATCTTCTTCAAAATGGAAATTTCAAAAGTATCACCTTCGAGAGGATCTCCACAGTGAAAGCCCCATTTGTCCAGTTTTTCTATGCCAAACGTTTTCTCCCATCTTCTTGAAACTGTACCCTTTTTAAATAAGAAAGCAGGGATGCTGTATATCCCTTGCTATGCAGCTTCTATGGTCCGGCCATGGAAGCTTTTTATCAATATCATAGTTCAGTTTTCGAATATTTTGCATACTCGTTAAAAGGAAAAAGTATCTTTTAAAGCCAAAAGTTCATCCTTTTCCGAAAGAAGGAGGGGGACTTCAAAGTCTTCCATGGTATAGCCGTCCTTCTTCGCATCATCCCTATATTCTCCTTTAGCTCCGGCCAGCAAGTTTCTACTAGAGGGATCGTTCCAAGCAAGTCCACCCTCATCTCCCGGATGATAAAGTCAGTCACCTTGCAAAGCAAATTCTGCGGTATCGGAAAGTACCAGGAAGCCGTGTGCAAAAAGCCTTCCGGAATATAGAACATTTTCTTGTTTTCCTCACTGAGAATGATGCCGAAAAATGCCTTCCGTAGCTGGAACTGTTTCTTAGATCTACAGCAACATCATAGACTCTTCCTTTTTAAAACCCAGTACGAGGCTTCCCTGAGGGATACTCTTTTTGAAAATGTAAGCCTCTCAGCACTCCCTTTTTGAGACATACTTTGGTTGTCCTGTACAGAAGCGAAGATTAAGGCCCGTCTTTAAAATCTCTTTCATTATAGCTTTCCAAAAATATCACTCGGCTATCCTTATGAATTGTGGGGGTAATGACAACTAAGCCTTCTATATCCGTTTTCTCACTTGAATCTGTCCCATGTATTTCCTTTCTATCGTAAAATTCTTATATTACGCTCTAATTTGACGACATTTTCTTGTGATTTTTATTTTTCAGCTCATATCATATCATAAAGAGAAGGAAATAAAATATTTTAAATACTTGACAAAATTGAAAAGCTTTTATTATATTGTCAATGTTGATAGTGATTATCAATTTTGTTTTATCTCCTTGAGCAGAGGAAAACAAAAGATAGTAGAAAGGGAAGGCTGATGAATTATTCAGACAGCGAGCAGAAGTCTTGGATCAGATTAGGGAGCATAAGGATCATCCCACTGCTGATACGATTTTTGCAGAACTAAGAACAAAGGATCCCAGTATTAGCCTGGCAACGGTGTACCCAGAAACCTGAAGCTTCTTTCGAGTTGGGAGAGATTAGAAGATTGACATTTGTTTCCGGTGCGGATCGTTTTGATCCTACGGTGAAGGCACACTACCATTTTGTGTGTGAGAAATGTGGAAGAGTCTATGATATTCCCATGAAGGTTGCGGAAGCTTTGGATTCAGAGGCGGAGACTTATGTTCCCGGAGCAATAACCGGTCATGATTTGGTCTTCCGAGGAATATGTGATGAGTGTAGAACTTTGGAGGGTTCGAAGCTTGGAACAGTAAACTAATAATATCAAAAAGGGAGAAAAGGTTATGAAGACATGGGTTTGTTCAGTTTGTGGTTATGTTTATGAAGGAGCACAGGCTCCGGAGCAGTGTATCCTGTATGTGAGCAGGGTTCCGACAAGTTCGTTGAGCAGAGTGAGAGCTTATGGGCTGCAGAGCATGTAATCGGTGTTGCTAAGGACGTTCCTGAAGACATTAAGAAGGATCTTAGAGCCAACTTTGAGGGTGAGTGCTGTGAGGTTGGTATGTACCTTGCTATGAGTAGAGCGAGCTTAGCAGAGAGGGATATCCTGAGGGTTGGTGATTACTACAGACAGGCTGCATTTGAAGAGGCAGATCATGCATCTCGTTCTCATGGAGCTTTTAGGAGAGGTTGTTTCCGCATCTACTAAAGGAGGAACTTAGAGGCTCGTGTAAAGGCTGAGAATGGTGCCACTGCAGGTAAAGTTGACCTTGCTAAGCGAGCTAAGGCACTTAACTTGGATGCTATCCATGATACTGTTCACGAGATGGCTAGAGATGAGGCTAGACACGGAAAGGGCTTTCTACGGTCTTTTAAAGAGATACTTCAATAAATAAGAGATTGCACTCACATTTGCTTTGTAATAAAAATAATATCGTCAAGGCTCAGTTTGGGTCAAAGGAAATAGAGGAAGAGTGCTTCCTCTATTTCTACTTATGAAGATATGCCGGTAACGATCAACCGCTTGGGCAATGTATTTATTTCATAAGAGACGGTTTTTGAATTGATTTGTTTCTCGACGAGGTATTGTAGTTATTTCTGCAATATTTCGTTATCATTTACGCTATGTTTAGCACATGGCGGCACAGTTGTAGAGGAGGATGCTTATGGCAAACTACAAGGGTACGGAAACAGAGAAGAATTTATGGGCGGCATTTGCTGGAGAGTCTCAGGCAAGAAATAAGTATACTTATTATAGCTCTCAAGCGAGAAAAGACGGGTATCAGCAGATTGCGGCGATTCTTGAAGAGACTGCTGCAAACGAAGAGTATCACGGAAGATGTGGTTTCAAGGAGCTTGCTGACTTGGCGGCGGAATCGGAGATACTGCAGCAAACTTAAAGGCCGCTGCTGAGGGTGAGCATTATGAGTGGACTGAGATGTACAAGAATTTTTGCGGAAGTTGCGGAGAAAGAGGGGCTTCCCGGAGCTTGCAGCGAAGTTCCGTTTAGTAGGAGCAGTAGAGAAGGAGCATGATGCGCGTTATCAGGAACTCTTACAGGGGGATTTTAGATAATACTACCTTCAAAGAGGATAAGCCGACGCTTTGGCATTGTAGAAATTGCGGATTTATCTATGAGGGTGAAGAAGCACCGAGGTATGTCCTTGCTGTAATCATCCAGAAGGCTTATTTCGAGAGAAAGGCTGATAACTACTAAACTGAGCATACTATACGCGTTAAAGAGTGGGAGGACTACATTGCAAAAATATGGCAATGTAGTCTTTTTGATATTTTCAAAATGTTCTAAAAATACATAAGCTCATAAGCGGAGGAGTTCTGCTAGTCTATTACATCAAAGAAGACTGAGCATTACTCTATTTGTCTATAAGCATTTGTTTTTGTAAGGAAAAATATGAAAAGCTTTTATACTTCTAAGAATTGACGCAGAGCTGACAGTTTGGGATAGACTTTTTAAGTGTTTTAGACTTTTATTTCTTTTGAAAAGCTTTTTACTCAGATATGGAAAGAGAGGATATAGATGAAGAAAACCTACAGTTTTATTGATTCTTGACGGCTATGGAGAAAGAGAAAGAGAGGAAGGAAATGCCATTGCCCTTGCTAAGACTCGGTTATGGACAGACTGAAGAAGGAAATTTCCCTATGTGGAGGGACAGGCCTCCGGCCTTTTCGTAGGACTTCCTGACGGCCAGATGGGAAACTCCGAGGTAGGGCACATGAATATGGGTGCCGGAAGAATCGTTTATCAGGAATTAACCTGAATCACAAAGTCTATTCAGGATGGTGATTTTTTGAAAAATAAGGCTTTAAAGGATGCGGTAGAGCACTGCTAAGAAAGAAGATTCTGCCCTACTTTATGGGACTGGTTTCCGATGGAGGGTACACTCCCATATTGAGCACATTTATGGCCTTTTGGAGCTTGCTAAGAGAGCAGGCTTAAAGAAGGTTTACCTGCATGCCTTCCCTGGACGGTAGAGACACTCCCCGATTCCGGGAAAATCCTTCCTTCTCGCTGTAGAAAAGAAGATGCAGGAGCTTGGCGTTGGAGAGATTGCAACAATTTCGGAAGATACTATGCCATGGATAGAGAACAAGAACTATGACAGAGTGGAAAAGGCATATCGCGCCATGGTGGATGGCACAGGGGAGAAAAGGCAGGCTCTGTAGAAGAAGCAATCGATGCATCCTATGCGAAGAAGGTTTACGACAATTTGTGCTTCCGACTGTGATTGAGAAGAATGGAGTGCACAGCGTTTCCGACGGTGATGACGATGATTTTCTTTAACTTCCGTCGGATGGAGCAAAGAGAGATCTGTCACGCAACTTCTGTGATGATGATTTCAGCTTCTTTTTGATAGAGGGCACAGAAAGAATATCTTCTTTGCCTGCTTTACAGTTATGATCCTACGATTCCGAATAAGCATGTGGCTTTTTGAAAGGAAGAGATTCATAACACCTTGGGAGAAGTGGTTTCCAACCTCGGGAAAGAATCAAGCTTCGTATTGCGGAGACCGAGAAGTATGCCCATGTTACATTTTCTTTAACGGAGGAAGAGGGCCCTATGAAAATGAGGACAGAATTCTAGTTCCCTCTCCAAAGGAGGTTCCAACCTATGATTTAAAAGCCGGAAATGAGTTGCTACACGGTTTACGGAGAAAGCTGACCAGGGAAACAATCAGGTCCGGAAAGTATGATGGTGGTAGCTAACTGCTAATCCCGACATGGTGGGACACACCGGTGTTCTCCCCTGCAGCAATCAAAGGCGATTGAGGGTAGTGGATGAGGTGCGTGGGAAAGGTCGTTTGAACCGTAGAGTCCATGCACGAAATCTCTTCATTTTGGCGGATCACGGTAATGCGGACATCATGAAGGACGAAAAGACCGGGAGAGCCGTACACGGCACATACCACGAATCCGGTACCCTTTATCTTGGTCAGTGAAGAAAAGCATGCTTTAAGAGGGTGGATGCCTTGCAGATGTTGCACCGACTCTTTTGGAACTCATGGCTATCCACAGCCAAAGGAAATGACAGGAAAGAGCCTTCTGAAAAAGTAGAAAAGCCGGATTAAAAATACCGGAAAAAGCTAAGGATGCGAGGGAAGCAAGTGTTTTGTTTCCTTTAAAATAGAGAGGAGTAGGCATGAAAATCGGAATCTGTACCGACTCGGGTTCAGGAATCACCCCGGAGGAGGGACGAGAACTGGGAATCAAAGTGGTTCCCATGCCCTTTCGAATGGGGGAAGAAGAGTATTTTGAAGACATCAATATGAGCCAGGGAAGAGTTCTTTCAGGAGAGCTTCTTTCAGGGGAACTGGTTTCTACTCTCAGCCCTCCATGGAGAGTGTTATGGGGGCTTGGGACAGAGCTGCTTAAGGAATACGATGAAATTGTGACATATTCCTTTAAGCTCCGGTCTTTCAGGATCTACGCAAACCGCTATTATGCTCTCACAGGGATGAGCCTTATCTTGGAAGAGTTTTTGTGCCGGATAGCCGTGGCGTTTCAGTAACACAGCGCATGCACTGCATTTTTGCAAAGAAAATTGGGGAAAAAGGGCTATAACGGAAAGCGATACAGGGAGCTTTCTAAACCATTCTACCGGAGAAAACGGGATCTATATCGGTGTACAAAACTTAAGCTACTTAAAAGAGGAGGAAGAATTACTCCCCGATGGCGGCTAGCAATCGGTACTTTGCTCAGATTAAGCCGGTGCTTGCCATTAACGAAGGCGGAAAGCTAGACTCCTATGAAAAAGTGAGAACGGAAAAGCAGGTTAGGGAAGCCATTATCGAGGGCTTACATCAGACACTTGAGCGCTTGGGAGATCCGGAGGCGAAGGATTGTCACATTGCAGTTGCTTATACGGATAACAAAGAGCAAGCAGAGAACTTTAGAGAGCAGCTCAAGGCGGAGTTTCGAATCGCTTTGAAGAAGAAATCATTGTGCGCCCGCTATCTCTTCTTATTTCCTGCCATATCGGAGAAAATGGTCTTGGGCTGCAGTTGTTAAAGAGACCTGAAAGGAGCTGAACTAGTCTACCAAGGGGCTGTAAAAAAATCGCTTTATGTTTTGTTTTACGCCCTACTTACTTACAGATAAAAGCGGGAGGTATCTCGTTTGATAGCTTCCTTTGCATATTAGCTGTCAGGCATTTCTGCAGGGAGCGATGAAGTTACCCGGCAGGGGGCTACGATTTCATATTTTTTCCGTCTGTTTTTGATTTGAATTTCTCAAGCTTTGCGGTTTCTAAGGGGATGAGCTGAAAGTGAGAACATTTTCTAAAGTGCTTTTTATGCGGATGTCCATAACGATTGTTCTTTCCGTAGGAAAAGAGGGCGAACTTTCCTTTTGTTTCTGAGAAGAAAAATTGAGAAGAGGAGGTTTTGGAGCCGTGGTGCGAGCTTTACAATATCCACGAGAGGGCTTTGCCCCTCTTTTCTATGTGAAAGCATTGCCTCTTCAGCTTCTTTCCGGCATATCACGGTAAAGACCATGGAGAAATCTCCATATTGAAGGACTACAGCCCAAGGAATGAGCATTTTGCTTCTTCCATGGGAGAATCTGTGAGCAGGGTAGTAACAGTGAAGGGAAAGAAAAAAGCTGATTTTCTCGGAGGGCTTCGTATCATAGGGAGGAAGCATGTCAGAGGAAGGAGCTATGCCGGAGGGAGGAAGTATGTCGGAGGAAGGAGCTATCGGAGGGAGGGAAGTGTGTCAGAGGGAGGGTTGTGTCAGAGACGAGTGATTTTATTACCATACACTATACTGTTTCCGTTTTTCCAATACAGAAAAGCCTTGCTCCATGCCTTCCGGCAAGGCGTTTTAAGAGATCATAGCGGTGATCATCTTTGAGCTATACCGGAAGAATCAGATTTTCAATCTGTAGTTTATTTATGTCTGAACGCGTGTTTTCCGTACTTCCCTCTTCCAAAATGAAAGCTTGAATTCCGCTCGTGTGATCGATATCGGAATGGGTGATTAAGGCATAATGAGATTCTATGAATACGCTTCGCCTTGCAGAAAGGGAAGAAGGGGTATTTTCCGGAAAAAATTTTTTGTCGGAGGAGGATCCAGTTATCAATTGTCATGACAAAATTTCCTTTTCGAATAAAGGAAGCCGTCGCTTGTCCCACATAGAAGTGGTGATTTCTAAGTCTTTAGGAGAGAGGGAAGAAGGACATGGGATAGAGCAGAGAAATAGAGAGAAGAATATTCTTGAAATGGCATATATCGCATAGAGAGAAATGTATGGAAGGATAGTTTCTTTGTCTTTCATTCTCTTTTTCTATTTGTCTTCTTCTTATTTTTAGACTGCAGAGGAAGAGGAAGAGTATATAAAAAGAAAAATATAGAGAAAGAGAGCGGGGAGGAAAGTTTTCCTAAAAAGAAGGGAAGAATAGGGGAAGCTGCAAGCTAAAACAAATCAGGGCCATGGAAAGACTTAAAAAGAAAAGACAGGCTTTGAGAAAGCAGTTTTACTAGAGGAAAGAAAAGAGGGGGAAGATGAGGAGAAAAGAATGAAAGAACACCCAGAAGAAAGATAAGAGGAGTAGGGGAGGAGGAGAAGATTTAAAAGAGGAGCATAAAGCGGAAGGAGGATTGCAAAAAGGAAAAAGTGGAAATAAGCCAAGATAGAAGAGAAAGAGTTCTTTTTCCTCCTTCCTTTATTCTTTGGGAGAAGCCATAAAAGTTCTGCAAATCTTTTCTTTTTCTCTTTGCTCTTTTCCATTTTTAGAGGGCTTTTCGTTTCTCCTTACCGTCTCGGATAGATAAGAGCAGAAGGAGAAAAAGACTGTAAAAGGAGCATTGAAAGCCAACAGGAGTAAAGAAAGAGGTTGCAGGAAAAGAAGAAGGAGCAAAGAAAGAGAAAGTGATGAAAATTCTGATCTTGCCCTCTCCGAGATTTTTCAAGAAAGTAGACAAAAACATAAGCATAGCACGGAGGAGTGGAGCCAGAAGCACACCGGTAAAAAGCGCAAAGAAAAGACAAAGAAAGAAGAAAGGATAGAGGCATGGCTAAGCTCCATTCCCAAAAGGCGGAGATAGCATAAAACAAGTAGCTCCAACAAAGAGATAGATGTAATCCGAAACTGCGAGGGATATAGTGCTATTCCGCTTCTTGATAGAGGTTTTCAGCTCATTTTTTTGAAAAGGGCTGATTTTTCTCCGAGGAAAAGAAGGCTTTTTAGAAAGGCACTTTGCTCTTCGGGATACAGTTCTCTAAGTCACGGGAGGCTTGTTTGTTTTAATTTGTAGAGAAGCTTTTAAGAAGGGGAAGAGTTCCTTTCGTGGACTTCCCTATTTGCCAGAAAAAGCTTCTATACCCTCTCCCTTACAATATTGTAAAAAGGAGAATTCTCCTTCATTCATTTGCAGGGGTTAAGCTCCATGAATTTTCCACGAAAAACCACCCCTATCCCCGGGATAGTAAAGAGACTCAGAGTCTTCCTCTGCAGTTTTTAAAGAGAACCTGTATTTTTGAAAGGCTAAATTGTTTCGGAGCTTCCCACTTCTCTTCCAGAGCTTTACTGAGATCCTTCAGCTTTTTCCCTAAAGGAGCTCCTGACCACAGATTTTTAAGGATAAGCTTGTAAGCGCTGTCATTTTCAGATAGAGAAGTAATCGTGCCCTCCAGTACAGTTTAAGGGCAGGACTCTTTCTACACATTCCTGCTGTTTTTTGAAAATGACCAAAGAGCGTTTTTGAAAATGAAGAGAAGAAAGAAAAAGAGAAAGAGGGAAAAGAAGCAGAATTTTTGTTTTTCTTTCGAAAGAGAACTTAAATAGAAAAGATAAAATAGAAGAAGGATGAAGCGGAGGGAGAGAGGCAGCTCAGGGACAGAAAGAGCATTTCCCAAAAAGCACGGAGAGTGCCAAAAGAAACAAGGGACGAGAAATAAACATGGGAGACTCCTTGAAATGGAAATAGAAAGATAAAAATAAAAATAGAAAACAGAAATAGAAATCAGGAAATAGAAAGATAGGAAAATAGATATGAGATGCTGTAAAACTTAGTTCGTATCGGGTAAAAATATTTTAGCTAATAATGGGGATATGAAAGTAGGAAAAGAATTCCGTACAGGAAAAGTACAAGGAATAGACCCAGAATGACTAATCCTATGGTAAGGAGCTTGTGCTTTTTCACAAAATCATACTCCATAGGGGCGGACAAGCTTGTCTTTGTGAAGTTGTAAAGAATATCATAAAAACAAACAGTGCATAAGATAAGCAGATATAGAAAAATGTCCATAGGCTTAAAAATGAAGATACTCCAAAGTGTTTTGTTGAAATAGCATCTATATTGTTACTGTCTAAGTCTAGCACAAGAGGAAATGAATTGAAATCGATACAGATAAATTTCATAAGAAAAATTTTATAGCA
>BNJT01000490.1_pt1 | contig 76401 bp, 64 predicted proteins | sample 8540491 | NCBI WGS metagenome assembly BNJT01 (sample SAMD00202455, study PRJDB9452) | human saliva metagenome | host: Homo sapiens | reverse complement strand
CAGGTTTCAGCTGCACATTGGGTTCGTGTACTGTTCCTGATGTCGTGTGATCGAGAGATCCGGTATGGGTAGGTTTGGGACCGTTGGGTATGTCTATCTGATGTGGGCTATTGTGCGGCGTGGGGTGCACTTTGGGCACTACGTGCTCGATGCCCAGCAGGCTGGTGCGCGTCCATGTGGCAATGCGGTATTGGATTCCGTTGATGCGGGTTTTGACGGCATTAACGGTGTTTTGGGTTTTAATGACAACAGGGGACGTCTTAACCCGATCAACCGTTCTGGAGATAACGGGGACTTTCATCGCCTGGTTGCCGGTGGCGCGTGCTACGGGCGGCCCGGCTTTGAAGAGCAGCCCTATGAGTGCGGCTGTGAGTGCTTCTTTCCCGCCTTCCTGAAGGGCGTAAGCCTGCACTTTATCCCAGTCGATATTGCCGTCGGGGGTGTGGAAATCCATGCCATCAGCGGCACCGTTGGCGGCACCAGAAATAAAACCAACACCGCCAGCCAAGAGGATACTTGTCGGCGCTATGAACAGGGAACCAATAACACCTACAAGAGCCAGAAAGGCGCAGACTCTGCTGCATGAAACGTTCGCCTTCTTGGCTCTGATACTTACGGTAATCTGCAACCGTCATGGGGCGCTCGCCCCGAGGGTCCACATACTCCAGCGGATTATTGCCTGCATATGCGTAAACGTCAGCAAACCAGGATGAACCAGCTATTGCGGCCTTCGGGTCTGTTGAGAGGAAAACGACGTGAAGGGCTGTCATAGACGCGAGCGCCTAGCATATCTAGACCGGCTACGCGCAGCGACCCTGCACCCGTGAACTCGAAACCGGTGGGCAGTCCCGGGCACCGGGGTAGCGCTTGCAGAGGGCACGCCCCAGTCTGTCGGCAGTCCGGGTGTGCTACCTAATGCCGAATCGAAGGTGCTGCCGGTCAACCCGGGGACGTTGAGGGTATGCCAAGGTGTCACTCCGCCGGGTATACCCGCCTGCGAAAAGCCGCCGTCAGAGCTGGGCGCGCTCGTTGCCCCAGCACCCAGAAGATGCGGAATATCCGACCTGGCATCCCACATGAGAGGCACTGTAATGCCCTCACCATCAGACACAGCGGATACCTCACCCACCGCATCAGAAATCAGTGAAGTGTGTGAAATACCTGCACGTGAGGAAATCGAGTCTGTTACCGATGTCAGACCGCCGTAGGCACCCCAGCTATATTCGCGAGAGTATGAGGCACCGGTGAGCTTATCGGTCGTGACTTCACCACTACGTTCGCCTGCCAGGTTGTAGGAGTAATCCGTGATGGTATGAGCGGCAAGCTCCCCAGCGTCGCCTCGTGCACCTGCGTATGCGCGAGCCTCAACGGCGACTAACTGGTTCGCTTCGTTATGGGTGAAGATACGCTCACCCTCCAGAACACGAGAGCCTGCAGCCGAGCGTTCAGATCCGTTAGAACTATCGAGAGCAAAGACGCGCTCGCGTACCATGACTCCGGCTGTGTACTCCCACTCCCACACGTGGGATGCTGAACGGGCGCCCACAAGCTGCCCGGCATCGTCATAGGAGTACAGAACAAGACCATCCGGTGAAGTATCAGATCCCGTTGAGTCCAGCCCAATCACGCGGCCGTTATGGTCACGGATTACTTGTGTGCGTTCAAGAACCTTTGATTCTTCAAACCCTCGGACATCGGTGAGCGCCTGTTCCCGCACATAGTCTGAGATTAGCCCGGTAGTGCGCTCGTGCGTCCAGGAAGACACCATATCTCCCACCCGAATCCGCGTGAGACGTCCCAGAGGATCGTAGGAGAATACTGAAGAGATAACGTCGTGAGCGGGCTGTCCCGTGGCGTGTGTTGTTACAGCTACCGTTCGACCGGCGCCATCTACGGTGCGTGTAGATTTTGCGTAAGGGGTTACTGACGTGATCAGATAACCATCGGCATCATACGAGTACGTCAGCGTATATGCGCCGGTTTTGATAAAGGTATTCAAAGCGTGAAGACGCTCGTGTATATCATCGTCTGCATGAGCGTTGCTTTGCTCGTCCGATCTTAGGAATCCTGAACGGCTGCGAGAAATCAGACGGTCGGAGGAATCATAGACAAAACGATGCTCAAGGTACGGCTTTTCGGTACCCGCAAAGGCGGAAGAATCGCGGTCCCTGAGTGCAGAAGCTGAGGCGTAGTCACGCACCGTCACGGTTCGATGACCAATAGATGATACTCCGGGGGAGTACGAATACTCCGCCGCGCACACACCATTGACGCTCAAAGACGCAAGCAGACCGCCACCCTGATAGTCGTAGGAGTATGCACGGGTTCGCTCACCATTATTTTCAGACAGCAGACGACCTGCGGCATCGTAGGTGTATGTAGATGTTATCTCTGCCGTAGAACCCGCGCCCTTAACGGTGCGGATAAGCTGACCTGCGGCGTCATAAATATACGTGGTGACCTGGCCGGTCGCATCCAGGGTGCGCACCATCTGCCCAGCAGCGTCATACTCGAAATGGGTGCGATACCCTAAGGCATCTACAGCAGTCACTAGCTGGCCGGCTGCATCATAGATGAATCTGCGGTTACCAGCGCTGTTATCACTCATGCGGATCAGGCGTGAGCACCGGTCGTATGCATACGTTGCCGTGCGAGCCCCATGCTGCACCCGTACGATCCGGCCAAGGGCATCGTACGTCGTATGTTCAGTTGTGCCGTCAGGATAGGTTCGGGCAATAATTCGAGATGCGGCGTCGTAGGTTAGCGTTGCGTACGCCCAAGCGGTAGGTTCTTCCCACTCCACGTTCTCGCTCACTGCCGGCTTCTGCTCGGGTACGCTTAGCCCCACACCTATACGCCGCAGACGCCCAGCTTGATCATAGTCGAATATTTGGGTGCGTCCCGCCGCAGATACCTCGCGTATCAGCCGGTTTGCCGCATCGTAGGTGCGGCGGGTGAGCCCGCCATGAGCATCAAGAGTTTCAACGGGATTGCCTGCGGCGTCATAGGCTGTAAACTCGGTAACAGTTTCGCTGTTTCTTGGGGATGCACTCGATGACTTTGAGTTTTGAGATGCACGTCTAACCGGCTGCGAAGAGTGGGTGCTGTTCTCGCCCTCAATAATCACCCGTCCCAGATAATCGACGTGACGGAATGAAGATCCGAGTATGCCGCCGGAGGACGTAGTTTCTTTGCCCGTTCTACGGTCTACAGCGCGATGTGTAACAACGCCAGTAGCATCCGTAATCTGGCTAATTTCGCCAGCCAAGTCGTAGTCAAACTCACTCCGGGCACCCAGAGGATCTGTCACCGCAATAAGTTGTGACAGGCCATCGTATTCATAGTTGGTTACGGCACCGAGGGCATTAATAGTCTTGACCATGTTGCCCCAGGCATCAAATACTGCGCGGTTGGTACGACCCAGTGGATCCGTGACAGCGGTGATTTGGTTGCCGTTATTGTACTCAAAGTGCGTGACATGACCGTAAGGATCTGTCAAAGAAACGGGCAGCTGACCCATAGGGCGCGATGTATCGCGTACACGGTGAGTGTCGCTTTGGCGTACAAAAGCAGGAACATCCAGCTCTTCGGGAGCAAGTTCAGGGTACGTGAGGGACCAGCGTGAACCGGCAGCATCCGTAACCGAGGCGAGTTGCCCGGCGGAGTTCCAATGCGTAGCGGTTACGTGACCTAGAGCATCCCTAACCTGCACTATTCGACCGTGTTTGTCGTACTCTAGATGGACTGTATCGCCAACGCCGTTTGTTATGCTGATCAGTTCTTGACGTGCGTTATAGGTGTATGTGGTACGTACACCGGTGGGGTCAGTAACGCTTAGAAGGTTGCCGTACTCATCCCAGCTATATTCTGTAGTATGCCCATTCCCATCGGTCATAGTGATGGGGTTTGGGTTTGCACCTGTTGATTCGTAGGTATATGACACTACCACGGGATCACCGGGGTTGAGCCGATCACGGAAATCACATACAGAGGTCGTGAGCAGGCGGTTATGTTCGTCCCAGGTGTACTTAGACAGTGCGCCCTCGGGGGTAAGTTGTTTCGCTAAACGACTGTGAGAGTCGTAAGAACGGCTTATCGTAGAACCATCGCGTTCAGTAACGCTGATGCGGTTGCCGAACTTATCGTAGCGCATGACTTGGCGGCTGCCATCAGCAGCCGTCATAGAGCTAAGACGTCCGTGTTCATCCGAGCGCCAAATATTAGAGCTGTCGCCGGTTATCGCGTCAGCAACAATCGTCATAATGCCCGGAGCATAGACGAAAGACACTTCACGGGAATGTTCAGTCAGCTGGTGGACCACACGTCCTTGGCCGTCATAGGTATTAGTGACTTCACGGTGGCCGTTCACATCCCAGACTTCTTCAATAAGGCGCTTAGCATTATGGGTGTAACGACGAATACCGTCGGGACGGTTAACCGCTGCTAGCAGATCATCATCGTCATAAATGTAGGTGACGGTATCAAGTATCTGCACATCATGATCTATAAGGTAGGTGCTGGCAGATTCAGGGCGAATACGGTTATCACGGGGTGAGTTGCCGTAGCGTATCTGAAGACCTCGTCCTGAGGCCGGGTGAACAATGTCAGTCAACTCTAACGCACCCGTTGCGGAATCCGATAAGTAAAGAGGCAGCGTTAAGGTTGCATAATGCCCCTCCATCACGCCTGTCCAGGCACCAGAAGGATCGTAGAAGTATCGAACGTGCTTGGAATTGTAAACAACCCAATAATATGCGGGTGCAGTAGGTGCGCTGACCTTGCGCCCAGCGTTCTCTGCCGTCTTGATTGCTTTTGTCGTCGCTGTGGAAACATAGCTGTAAAGCTCGTCGCCGGGAACAGTTTTGCTAAGCCAATACGATTCGGAAGGAACACGACCAAAACCGTCGCCCATACGAGGGAATGCAAGAGTCCGACCATCAGGCGTGTGCCATACAGCGCCCGTGTTACTCAACGTAAGCTGAGTATCAAGCGTAGAAGACCAACCGAGACCAAAGATGCCCGAAGGGGCTTCTTCGGGATAGGTAACGGCAACGCTGTTGTACATACGTTCAAGCTTGATGAGCGATGCCGCAGGAGCATGCTCGAAGGAGAGATCACACTCATGCTCAATGAAATTCCCTGTGGCAACATTTACGGGATCAAGCGCATATCCCGCTGAGTATACCGCGCCGGTTATTGTCGCACGAGAAACGTCAATACTCGGACGATCTGTAGAAATTTTCTGTTCCTTCAGATAATTCCGGATATACCCCGTATTAAGGTACTGCGGATAATCCAAAAAATCTGCTTCAGAATAAATAGGGCCTAACATTCCTTGAGAACCAGCCGTCGCGAAAGCTTCCGCAACAGTGAGAATCCAACGAACATCAGATTGGTTGGCATCAACCCATTTTGCGATCGAGTTAAAAAGGCTTACGGCATCAAAAACACCCCATGATGTATGCTCAGCGAAAGAGCTGTAGCTTTTCGTGATATTGGAGTAAAGCTCAGCAATTCTTTGATCTGACTTAGAGTTCTTTTGCGCAAATGTCACGAGGTTGCCGGGAATAGCCGAGGTAGTCTCGGTAGCATCCTGGGCGGCGTCCCGAGCTCTCTTTTCGGCGCGATGCGTACGGTTGCGCCCAATAACCTCTGCATTTCTGCCCGTATTACGGGATTTGATAATCGGGGCGCGTTCGTCGAACTTGGGACCTTCGTTATCTAGATTAGGCTGTGGTTGGGGAGGGTAATGAGCAGCGGGATCTTTCTGAAAACTTATAAATGTATTTCGATTATCATTTTCAATGTTATCTCTGATCTTCCGTTTTTCTTCCTCCCAGTTTGCCATAGCCTCACGGAATTTTTTACGATTCTCATTTTCTTGGTGTGCAGCATCAATATACTTCTGCAGGTCGGTAGCGGCATCGCCCAGGGCTGTAATCAGGTTTTTACATTCAGAGATGGAATATTTACAGTTCTGATCAAAAACTCGTGCGAAATGTCCTTTAAACTCACGTTGGGCTATGCCAATATACCGCTGCCGTTCCGGAAGCTGTATTTCTAACTTTCTTTTTAAATACCTGAATATACTGAGCAGAATATCGGCATGATTAAAATCGAACTCAACATCACGCTCTAGAACGTGCATGTTGTCGTATTCGCCCATAGTTTATGTATCTTCCGTGATGCGTGGCTGGAAACTATGCTGAACCTAAGTGAAAGGTTGAAGCTCAACTTATGTTACCAGATGTGAACCCCCGATATGAGCACAGCCTGTAGGGGCCTGAGGCGTTGCATGAGCCTGTCTAGTCATCTGGAATACTTGAGCCCCTCGAAAGTTTTCGAGGGGGCTCAAAACTCGCGCACTTCCATGCGCATGAACCGCGAAAGTTCTGGTGCTAATCAATAACCGGGCGGATGGTCTCAACCGAGACGATACCACCGTGCTCGGCGGTTGAGACCTGCAGGACTACCGCATCTCCTGGCTCCATATAGGGGTCTTCGGTGGGAAGAATTTTCGCCGAACCCTTCATGAGGTGGCCTTTAAGAGCTTTAAAAACCAGCGGAACGGGGCGATGCGTGCATAGCAGCGAAGGAACTTCCTTTACGAACAGCGATTCGGTCACTTTTGCCGTGCGTTTAGGATGCCCTGCCGCGCCGCTCTCCGAGAGGGACTTCTTCTCTTTGATCGCGATTGCATGGTCGTTCGCGTAGGGCGCCACGGTCTGCATGCACCGCAGCCACGGAGATGAAAGCAAACGGGTGGGGGAGTATGCCTCCAACAGGCGGCTATGCGCAAGCGCCTGGCGTTTACCGGTTCCCGCGAGCGGACGCTCGTCGTCGGCAGCAGTCCAGTTAGACCGCGGTTTTGCCTTGGCATGCCGCATAATGACGACCGGGCGAGTGTGCAGAGTACCGGCTTTATGGTGAGCAACGAGCGCATCCAAAGGCTCGTGGTCGGTGCTGTTGCTCAAGAGCTTGCGTGCCTCTTTGGGGGTTACCCAGCGGATTTCATCAACTTCGCCTTCGTCAGCGCGGGGATGCTCACCCACGGGCAGCTGCGCGGCCCAGTAGAACACATCCTTGGGGCGCCCCGAGACCATATAGTTGGTGACCGCCAGCGGCACGCCGAGGGTTATTCTGAGGGTGACTTCTTCGCCTACCTCACGAATGGCGGTTTCAACGAGTGATTCGCCCGCATCCTGTTTGCCTTTGGGCCAAGACCAGTCGTTATAGCGGGGTCGGTGAATCATGAGCACTTCAAGTTTTTCCCCGTGCAAGCGCCAGACGAGGGCACCTGCGGCAACGACAGGCGCTGTATTTTCGCGGGTGCGGGTGATGGCGAGTGAATTATCGTATACGTGGGCGGAATAGTACGTTGATTCGGTGGTCACGGGATCCTCTACGAGCTGGTAGTGATGATGCGGTGTACTCCCATTCTAGGGGAAAAATCTTCAAAGCCGTCACCGTCCCGTAACCTTGTGTTCACCTTCGTAGTAAAAATCCGAATGTTACGTGGCTTGGCGCCCTGCGGAGCGCAATTATGGGCATATAGTGTGGCTTTCAGACCGAAAATTCACTATAGTGCTACTTTTCGGTCTGAAAGCCACCTGCATACAGAAGTTACGGAAGGGGAAACGCTAAATCTTGTCGTGGTTCTTCCGAGAGCGCGAGCGCAGGTAATAGGACTGCACATCGCGCAGCGGGTTGCCGTCGGCATCAGTATCGAAACGCTTCCACGTGCCGTCACCCGAGAGGTGCCAGGTGCGGGATTCATCGCTCATGTAGACCGTGAACATGTCGAGCAGGTACTTGATATGGCGGGGGTCTTTGACCCTTACGAGCGCCTCGATGCGGCGGTCGAGGTTGCGGTGCATCATATCGGCAGACCCGATATAGACGATGGGCTCGCCCGCGTTCTCGAACGCGAAGATACGCGAGTGCTCCAGGAAGCGCCCGAGCACTGAGCGCACCCGGATATTCTCGCTGAGTCCGGGTACACCGGGGCGCAGGGCGCAAATACCGCGCACGACCACATCGACGGGAACTCCCGCCTGCGAGGCGCGGTAGAGGGAGTCGATAATCGCCTCGTCCACCATGGAGTTGCACTTGATCTGGATGCGCGCCTCTTTACCCGCCTTGTGGTTCTCAATTTCGCGGTTGATGCACTCGATGAGCCCGCTGCGCAGCGAACGCGGGGCGACGAGCAGCGATTTGTAGGTGGTTTTCGGTGCGTACCCGGAGAGCTGGTTGAACAGGCGCGAGACGTCCTCACAAATTTGCTCGTCACAGGTGATAATGCCGAGGTCTTCGTAGAACCGTGCGGTGGAGGGATGGTAGTTGCCAGTGCCGATGTGCGCGTAACGGCGCAGCTGGTTGCCTTCGCGGCGCACTACCAAGGAGAGCTTGCAGTGGGTTTTCAGTCCGACCAGACCGTAGACCACGTGCACGCCCGCGCGTTCGAGTTTGCGCGCCCAGGAGATATTGGCTTCTTCGTCGAACCGGGCCTTAATTTCAACGAGGGCGACAACCTGTTTGCCTGCTTCGGCGGCTTCGATCAGCGCATCGACAATGGGGGAGTCGCCGCTGGTGCGGTAGAGGGTCTGCTTGATAGCCTGTACCTTCGGGTCGGCCGCCGCTTGCGCAAGAAACGCCTGCACACTGGTGGCGAAGGAATCGTAGGGGTGGTGCAAAAGTACATCGTGATCGCGGGTTGCGGCAAACACGTCCGCCTCTTTGGCGGTTTCGGCGGCGTTAAGCCAGCGGGAGGTATGCGCAATATGCTTGGGGTAGTGCAACGCGGGACGGTTGGCGCGCACGATCGCGCCCATACCACGCAAATCCAGCGGCGCGGGGAGCTTGTATACTTCGGAGCCGTCGATATTAAGCTCAGAAATAAGCAGGTCAAGAATCGTGGGGTTGATCGTATCTTCAACCTCAAGACGCACGGGCGGGCCGAAACGGCGGCGCAGCAGCTCCTTTTCGAGGGCCTGCAGCAGGTTCTCGGCATCGTCCTCTTCAACCTCAAGGTCTTCGTTACGGGTTACGCGGAAGACATGGTGCTCAACAACCTCCATGCCGGGGAAGAGCGTGTCAAGGTGCTCTGCAATGATAACCTCTAGCGGAATATAGCGGGATTCCTTGCCGGTCGTGTTGGCGGCGCGGGGACCATCCACCGAAATCATGCGGTCAAGCTGATCGGGCACCTTCACACGCGCGAAAAGTTCCTTGCCGGTCTGCGGGTTACGAACCAGCACCGCAAGATTCAGTGAAAGCCCCGAAATATAGGGGAAGGGGTGCGCCGGGTCTACCGCGAGCGGGGTGAGAATCGGGAAAATATCGCGCAGGAATTCTTGGCGCAAACGGGTTTTAGCGTCTGCATCCAAGTCATCCCAGCCCACAATATGAATGTTCTGTTTTTCTAGTTCCGGGAGTATCTGCTCGTGGAATACCTGGGCGTGGCGCTTTTGTAAGCTGTGAGCGGCGGTCGAGATCGCTTCCATCTGTTCGTCAGGGCTCAACCCTGCGGCGGAAGGTACCGCCAGTCCGGTAGCGATGCGGCGTTTGAGCCCCGCCACGCGCACCATAAAGAACTCGTCAAGGTTCGAGGCCACGATAGAAAGAAAATTCAGGCGCTCCAGCAGGTACAGATCAGGGTCTTCGGCAAGCTCCAGCACCCGGGAATTAAAATCGAGCCAGCTGCTTTCACGGTCGAGAAAACGCTCGGCCCCAAATCGCCTTCGATGCTGGGCAAATCGAGTTTTTCACCCGCCTCAATGCGGTCGGCACGGGTATCGGCACGCTCAATCTTCGAGATATCGTTTCCGATGTGAATCAACCCGGTCAGCGGTGCCGGTTCGGTATTCTTTTTGGTATGCGGGTGGGGTGCCACAGGCTATTCCTTACTATGTTGAGGGACTAAGCTTACGATGCGCCGCTCGTCATCGAGCACAACGCAGAAAGAACGTTCGGTATGGGTATGAGCCGGTAAAGGATCCGCGCCCCATCCCGAATAAACGCTAGATGCTGCCGGTCGAGATAACCGCCGTGGTAACAGCGGAGAGCACGCCCGCATCCACACCGTTAGACGAACTCTTGCCGGATCCGCGTTCGGGGGCATACATGCGATCCACGGTCGCAACTGCGAATCCTAACGACTCGTAGAGCTTCAACGCAGGGGCGTTATCGGCGTCCACATACAGCTCGATTGCGTGCAGAGGCTCGCCGTTTTCGTCGGATGCAAGCGCCAAATACGCTAGGGCACGCAGGGTCACAGTGCGCCCCAGACCGCTACCCTGGGCGTTTGGACTGACCCCCACCACATAAATCTCACCCGCAGGCACCAGATCATCGAGCGGCTGCCCCGGCTCGGTCTGAGCGGTGGGAATTTTTGTCCACGTAAACGCCGCAATATTATGCGGGTCTTCCCGCTCAGAGATGAGAAAGAACCCCTCCGGGCGGAACCAGTCGCTGCCGGTGCGCTCGCGTAAGTCCGCGAGAGTCAGGCGACCTTGTTCGGGGTGCTCGGCGAAGGCTTCCGCGTTAACGCGAAGCCAGGGGTTTCGTCGGCGGGGGTGAAGGTGCGCAGCTCAAGCGAGTCGGGCAGGGTGCGCGCATCCGAGAGCTCGGCAAGATTCTCACGGGTTTGCTCGTCGAGCGGAAGTACCATTTTGTACAGCACGCGTACCGGGGTGAAACCTGCGGCTTCGGCGAGCTCATTGGCGGGACTCTCAATACCGGTGTCGGTTGCGCTTCCGTGTACCCAGAGATTGTAGTTGGCGGCCTCGCTTCCTAAATCCTCAATAACGCGAGCGAAGAAGGCAGAACCGAGCCCCTGCCCGCGCATCTGCGGGTGAACGGCTGCCTCAAATACACTGGGCTCGTTGGAGTCTTCGGGGGAGGGAACGGCAACGAGTACAGCCTGTAACTCGGGATTATCGGCGGCCGAAGTGAACGCGAAAACTTGCGGTTTAACCAGACTCTCACCGCGCACCGCTTTCGAGAGCTCCACCAGAGTTTGCTCGGAGAAAGCCGGGGTGCCGTCGTGCTTCTGTACGGCGCGTGCGAACTGCGTGAAATGCTCTAGAAGCTCAGCATTGAGGGGCATATTTTCGTAGTGCCCAGAGTCGAGGGTGAAGTTTTCGGGTGATGCCGCCATTCTCGCCTTCTTTCACATTGCCTACTGTTTAACTTTACCGGGTGAAAGCCTGCGTTTGAACCGGTTTGATGCAATAAGCGCAATCTTCAGCGCACCAGAAAAAGAAAAGTATTTCGCCGCGCCGTTAGTCTTCGGCAGAAGGATCATGATGCGTATTCTGCGCGTGGAACGAATACCCCACATTACGTACCGTGGTAATCATCTGTTCGTGCTCAGAACCGAGCTTTGAACGCAGCCGACGAACGTGTACATCGACCGTGCGCGTACCACCATAGTATGAATCGTAGCCCCAGACCTCCGAGAGTAGCTGCGCCCGCGAAAATACTCGCCCGGGATGCTGCGCCACAAACTTCAAAAGCTCAAATTCCTTGAAGGTCAGGTTGAGTGCTGCCCCGTTCAGATGCGCCGAATAGGTTTGTGCATCAATGACCAGATTGCCGATGCGGATAATCTGCTGGCTGCGATCATCCGTATCTTTGAGCTCGGGCGCCGTAACCAACAGGCGCAGGCGCGCATCCATTTCGGAGGGCGAAGCCTGATCCAGCACAATATCGTCCACCTGCCACGAGGCAGAAACAGCCGCCATTCCGCCCTCGGTCAGGACAATCATGAGCGGGATGGTGATGCCCGCGGTCTTCAGAAGCTGGGCGGTATTGCGTGCTTTGAGCAGGTTTTGGCGCGCATCCAGAATAACAATATCGTGTTCCGTGCCGATAGTACTCAGGGGCGAATCGAGGGGAAGCTCAATCACACGGTGGCTGAGCAGACTGAGGGCAGGAATGAGCTCTTGCGCTCGTGGCGCATCGCTCAGTAACGCAATGCGGTACATACATCCTCCTGAATCTGCAATCCTTACTCGCACGGTTTTGTACTATTTTACTCATGCCCTTGTGTGCTCTTTCAGGCACAGTACCTTCAACGGCGCTAAAACACGCAGCAGCGGTGCGCGTTAAAGTTATTTTTACCCAGGAGAGAGCGCCGTGATCCGTGCTTTAGCTCAGCTATCTATGGTATTTTTAAGGCATGGACAACATCTTGTACTTAGAGATCTTCTTCATCTGTTTGATGGCTCTCATCTCGGTATGCATCGCCGTTGGTGCATACGCAGTACTTAAGGGTCTCTTCGCAGGGCAGAAGTAGAGCGTAAAATTTTTTGAGCCGAGGAAGGCTCACGGTGCCCCCGGTTAACGCTGAGGCACCCCGGGCGGGGGTGCGCAGACAGTGCCGGGGGCTTTTGCATGCCCGGCTCTCGTGTATCCCAGCCTATGGCGAAATAGCACACGTTTTGAACCACCGGCAGTAGAAAATCCCTAAAATAGAGGTCATGGCAATTGAAATTCCAACCAACCTAACCCCTGAGCTCGTTCCCTTCGCGTGGCTTCTGGGTACCTGGGAAGGTACCGGAACCATGTGGTACGAAGGACAAGAGAACACCCCCTTCGGGCAGATTATTAACTTCACCCAAGACGGTCTGCCGTACCTTGAATACCGCGCCGAGTCTTTCCTGCTCGACGATAACGGGCAAAAGCTGCGTCCTATCACTATCGAAACCGGTTTTTGGCAGATCGACCGTCCCCTTACGGATGCCGACGGCGGGTTCGGGCTGGTACCCAAAGATATTGTCCCCGCTTTTGCCGATGCGGAATCGGTTGAAACTCTGCGCAACGAAGATGATGGGTTCAATCTGATCGCCACCATTGCGCACCCTGGCGGAATCAGTGAAAACTACGTAGGCATGATTAAGGGACCGGTTGTGCGCATGCAGACCGGTAACCTGCTGCGCGACGAAATATCGCACGACTACGCCGGATCCGTGCGTCTGTGGGGCCTTGTAAACGGCAACCTCATGTGGGACTGGGAGATCGCCGATCAGGAAGGCAACCTGCATAAGCACGCCTCGGCGGAACTGCGCAAGACCTCTTCCATGAGCGGTGATTCGCTGGGCACAGGCATGTTCGGTTCCCTTGATGACGGCGCAGAAGAAGACTCCGCCGAAAACTAGGACTACTCCACGCAGAGTAAAACCCGCATACCCGCCGTTCCGCTGCGGTGTGCGGGTTTTGCAGACCGCCTGACCGCCACTCACGATAAAAACAGCATGAGAGGAACATCATGAGCGCCGCCGAAAATACCGCCGCCGATGCGCCCGAATACACCCCCACACTCAGCCCCCTCATGCAGGTACACGGTGCCTTCGCCGCAGACGGCCCGGATACGGGCATCGCAGCGCATTACGGCAATCCCCTCACCGAACAGCGCGCCCTAGCCCGCGACCGTGGAGCCACAACGGGGGACCCCGTAGTTGTGGACCGTTCCTCCCTCGGCGTCGTGCGAGTCTCGGGGCCCGACCGCGCCAGCTGGCTCACCTCCCTCGCATCCCAGATTTTGACCGACATGAACCCGGGGGACAGCCGCGAATTTCTGCTGCTCTCCCCGCAGGGACGCATCGAATATGCACCCGCCGCCGTCGAGGACGGGCAGGCGCTCTGGCTCATCGTCGAAGGTGCACAGGCGGAGCCGCTGACCGACTATCTGAACCGCATGAAGTTCATGCTTCGCGTTGATATTGAGAATATGAGCGGAGATTACGCCGTTATCGAGACCGCCCGAAGCCCGCGCGGGGAACAAGGCGCTATCCATCCGGTCTTTGCGGATGCGCTGATCTGGCGCGACCCGTGGACGGCGCTCGTCGAAGGAGGCTACCATTACAGCGCAACGCCTGATGCGCATCCCGGCACCGACTACGAACGGTACCTGAGTATTATTCCCCATGATAAGCTCACCACCCTCACGGAAGGCGCTCAGCTGGCGGGCGTCTGGGCGGCGGAGGCGCTGCGCATCGAAGCCTGGCGCCCGCGCGCAGGTACCGAAATCGACAACAAAACCATTCCGCAAGAGCTGGACTACACCCGCACCGCCGTGCACTTCGAGAAGGGATGCTACAAGGGACAAGAAACCGTCGCGCGTGTGCACAACCTGGGACACCCGCCGCGCCGACTCGTCTTTCTCGACCTTGACGGCTCTGAGCACACCCTGCCCGCAGCGGGCAGCGAACTCTTCGTAGAGGGCAAACCCCGTGCGGTGGGGCGCATCACCTCGGTGGCACTGCATCACGAGGCAGGCCCCATAGCGCTCGCCGTCATCAAGCGGGCCGTGGACCCTGCGGCACCTCTGCGTGCGGTAGATACCAGTGAGGCTTCAACCGATGAAGCCCCAGCTCCTGCGACCGAATACGCTGCGGCGCAGACTCTCATCGTTTCTCCCGAGGCTGGCGAAATCGCCCGCAAATCCCTTGCGGGGCAGGACTTCCTCAAACGCTAACGAACCTTCGAGCGTATAAAAACGCGGGTGCCCGGCCAGAAACACTCTGACCGGGCACCCGTTGCGTTCTGTGATAGGCGGACTACCGCCGAACCCTTAGCGGCCGAAGAGAACCGCAGCCTCGTCCCAGCGCTCGCGAGGTACCGCCTTGAGACCGTCCAGAGCCTCCTCAAGGGGAACGTACTTGATTTCGGTGCCCTGAACCGAGACCATCATGCCCCACTTCTTTTCGTGCACCATATCGACGGCGCCCATACCCAGACGGGTTGCCAGCACGCGGTCGTAGCCGGTGGGTGCGCCGCCGCGCTGAATGTGGCCCAGAATAGTGTTGCGGGTTTCGATACCGGTGCGTTCCTCAATCTCCTGGGTGAGGTATTCACCGATACCGCCTAGGCGGGGGCGACCGTCCTTTTCCGTGCCCTTATTGGCTAGAACTTCGTCAAAGCCTTCGGGAATAAAGCCCTCGGCAACCACGACAAGCGGGGAACGGCCACGATCGTGCACTTCTTTCACCCAGTGGCAGATCTCGTCCATTGAAACCTTGACTTCGGGAATCAGAATAGCGTGCGCGCCTGCAGCCATGCCGGAGTGCAGTGCGATCCAGCCTACGTGGCGGCCCATCACTTCGGCGACCATGCAGCGGTGATGCGATTCGCCGGTGGTACGAATGCGGTCCATAGCCTCGGTCGCAATAGAAACAGCGGTGTCAAAACCGAAAGTGTAGTCGGTGGCGCGCAGATCGTTATCGATGGTCTTGGGGACACCGATGACGGGCAGACCCGCATCCGCCAGACGCTTAGCACCGGCAAGAGTGCCTTCACCGCCGATAGCAATAATGGCGTCAATCCCGTGGCGTTCCATCATAATTTCGATATTTTCGGGTCCACCGTTAGGTCCATCAAAGGGGTTGGTGCGCGAGGTGCCGATAATAGTGCCGCCGCGGGACGCCAAACCGCGTACTTTCTGCCGCGGAAGGTCCATGAAGTCGCCTTCGACTACGCCACGCCACCCGTCACGAAAACCGACGAATTCGTAGCCGTACTTCTTGACACCGTTGAGAACTGCGCCGCGGATAACGGCGTTGAGACCGGGGCAGTCGCCTCCGGAGGTAAGCAGACCGATTTTCATGATGGCTCCTTATGTCTGCGCGTGTTGGGTGTTCTGCGCGTGGGTAAAAATATGGTCTCCGCCAGCGTCGTGCAATGGATGCGCGAGCTCGGGAGACCATCCTCTTAGATACTATTTTAGCCGCGTTTGGGTTATGTGGGTAGCTGTGGAATTACTTGTGTTTTGCCACGAAACGGCATTAAAGTTCAGGTTTTAAATACTCAAAGCGCGGAAAAGCGTCTTATCGGGAGAGAACCATATGTGCGGTGGTAGCTCAATGCTGCCGAGAGAGTGTGTGGTATCTGGGGTGTAACCCAGAAAAGCAAGACATTAGGCAAGAAAGCCGTTTCTCTGTTCGCTCCATGGGATAACCAAAGCTCGGGTAATAATCATGATCGTGAGAGTTGAGCCCCTCAGCCTGAACCCCCTAAGCATATGCGAGGCACCCGCCGGACTTTGCGTACACGTCAGAACGGGTGCCTCTGCATGAGATGTATGCGGTGCGATCAGAAGTGCTTAACTACTCTCTGAGGACCGCAAAAACGCCTAGGTTTAGCGTGCGGAACCGAGTAGCTTCTGCAGGCGGGCAATGCCCTCCGCCAGGTCGTCGTCGCTCAGCGCGTAGGAGAGGCGCAGATAACCGCTAGGGCCGAAGGCCTCACCGGGAACCACCGCAACCTCCGCCTCTTCGAGGATGAGCTCGGCGAGTTCGGCAGAGGTCTGGGGGTGTTTGCCCGCAATTTCTTTGCCGAGAAGCCCGCGCACATCCGGGTAGGCGTAGAAGGCGCCCTTGGGGCTAGGGCAGTGAACCCCATCGATCGCGTTTAGCCCGTCTACAATCTTGGTGCGGCGGCGGTTGAACGCGGCATGCATTTCCTCAACGTCATTCTGCGATCCGGTGAGAGCCTTTAGAGCCGCACGTTGCGCGATATTGTTCACGTTCGAGGTCAGGTGTGACTGAAGGTTGGAAGCCGCCTTAACTACATCTTCGGGCCCGATAAGCCAGCCCACGCGCCAACCGGTCATAGCGTAGGTTTTCGCCACGCCGTTGAGAATAACGCAGGTATCGGCAAGTTCGGGAACAACCTTGAGTATAGAAACGGAATCCATGCCGTCGTAGGTCAGGTGTTCGTAAATTTCATCGGTCAGCACAAAGACGCCTTTTTCAAGCGCCCACTGGCCGATCGCACGAGTCTCCTCCTCGGTGTACACCGCGCCGGTGGGGTTAGAAGGCGAGACAAAGATGAGCGCTTTCGTAGCTGGGGTGTATGCCGCCTCCAGCTGTTCGACGGTGACCTTATAGTCCTGGTCGCTTCCGGCAAAAACCTCGATCGGGTTGCCGCCCGCCAAACGGATGCACTCGGGGTAGGTTGTCCAGTACGGGGCAGGGAGCAGAACATCGTCGCCGTCATCGATCACGGTAGCGAAGGCTTCATAGACCGCCTGCTTACCACCGTTTGTAATAAGTACTTGAGAAGGATCGATCTTAACGCCGGAATCGCGCAGGGTTTTATCCGCGATAGCCTGTTTGAGCTCGGGTAGACCCGATGCGGGGGAGTAGCGGAAGTTTTTAGGATCATTGAGGGCTTCGCGGGCAGCATCAACAATATGTGCGGGCGTAGGAAAATCGGGTTCACCGGCACCGAAACCAATTACAGGACGTCCGGCTGCCTTGAGTGCTTTAGCTTTGGAATCGACGATAAGGGTTGCTGAGGGTGCGATTGCGCCGATACGGCTGGATATGCGCGCCATATGTGAATGTACTCGCTTTCATAGTTATTCCGCCGTGCGCCTTCGAGAGGGCTCTACGCGGCAGGCGGAATCGTGAAGTATCTCTCCTAAAGTGAAACTCGGCGGTGCGTGTGTGAGGCACGTCGAGCTCTTCTTATAAGCATAGAGAACATTGAGGGGGTGGAGAAAGTGTATGTGCAAGATTTTTTGAGTACGAAACCCGAAAAGCACAAAATATTGCCTCCAGTACTGTGTAGAAAGTTGCCAAAGACGCGGGGCTTAGGATAGAGTTATGTCAGCACCCCATGAGGGTGTTTTAGTTTGCCTCCTCGTGGGCCCACGGCTACGAGGCATTCGAGGATGTAAACATGTGGAGTAATCCACGACCGACGAAGTTTATGCTTCGAAGGGCGGTGGCTCAATTGGTAGAGCAGCGGTCTCCAAAACCGCAGGTTGCAGGTTCGAGTCCTGTCCGCCCTGCTAGTGCCTCGATGAAGTGTTCTGGCATCGTATAGGATGCGCAACTAGACGTAGAAAGGGGCAGCGAAAATGGCTAAAACTGCCACTGTGAAGACCACAGATACAGATATTTCTGATGACGTTCAACCTGGCGTCTTTGGTCGTATGTTCCGTTTCCTCCGCGAAGTTATCTCGGAGTTGAAAAAGGTTACCACCCCCACTCGCAAAGAACTCGCTATTTACTTCTTTGGCGTTCTCTTCTTTGTCGTTTTCATGATTTTGTTCATTTCGGGGCTTGACTGGGTTTTCGGTCAGGGATCCTTCTGGGTATTCGGTAACGGAACTCTGTCACCTAATCAAGGCGGGCGATAGTCTTTATAAGGCGCATCCGCGCTTATACCCGTACTATTTATTGAGCCCCCGTGTGGGGTTAGATTCACGATGTAAAGAAAGTAGGAGCGACGTGTCCGAGCAGGAACAGGTACCCGAACTTGAAGAGACTGAGTCAGTCGAGGCTGCGGTTGATACCGAGTCTGTTGAGGCAGAAACCGCCGATGCGCCCGTCGCTGCCGAGAACGCACCCGATGAGAGCACTGTAAGCCCTCTCGAAGAGTTCAAAGCGAAGCTGCGCCGCCAGATCGGTGACTGGTACGTGGTGCACACCTACTCGGGTTACGAGAACAAGGTGAAGACCGGTATCGAGACCCGCATCCAGAACCTTGAGGCCGAGGACGAAATTTTCGAGGTTCAGGTTCCCGATGGAGACCGTCGTCGAGTACAAGAACACGGTCAAGAAGACTATTCGCCGTGTGCGTGTTCCCGGTTATGTGCTGGTGCGTATGGATCTGACCGACCACTCGTGGGGCGTGGTGCGCCACACTCCCGGCGTAACCGGTTTCGTAGGTCAGGATGCATACAATCCGGTGCCGCTGCGCATGGATGAAGTTTTCGACATGCTCCTGCCCGTGTTCGAGGAAGACCAGCAGAGCAAGGGACTGCCGACCCCGCAGCCCGTAGTGGAATCCGATTACACGGTGGGCGAGAATGTGCGCGTGAAGTCCGGCCCGTTCGAGGGCATGGATGCTACTATCTCCGAGATCAAGCCGGAGTCGCAGCAGGTCGTAACCCTGATTTCGGTCTTCGAGCGCGATACTCCGGTGACCCTGGAATTCAACCAGATCGAAAAGATCTAATCTTTTGTTTTTCACTATATGAAAGGCTCTTTATATTGAATAAAGAGCCTTTCATTATGTTTAAGAGAACTCTAAAAATTTAGGATACTCACCGAATAAACGTTATATATTAGCATGATAAATTCCTTGCATCTGGAAGGGTGAAATGGCAGGGTGGGTAGTGTCTGCCATAGAGAATACTCCCGCCTTGAAAATCGCTTCGCCATGTGAGCGGACAGAGATAAGGAGAAATAGATGAGTTATGAGCTTTTGACGAACCGTAAAACCGAGAATCGTCATAAAAATTACCGCCAGGTCAACGATATTTTCTTCCTTGTTGTTCACTGGTGGGATGATAAAAAAGGACTGTCTTTTGATAGCAATGTGAATTTTTTGTGCAAAAATAACAATAAAGTTTCCGCACACTATGTTTCGGAGGGCGGTCGCGTAGCGCAGATCGCAGAAAACGAGGATGTAGCGCTTCATGCGGGTAACTGGAATATGAACGTTGCTTCAATCGGAGTCGAGAACCGCCCTGAGGCCGACTCCGATGACTTTGCAACCCTTGCCGAACTTATCGTAGATATTGAAACCAAGATTGGACATACGCTCTATATCATCGGACATCGGGATGTCGTTAGTAGGTTATGTCCCGGCGTGTACTATCCCCGCATTCCAGAGCTGATTAATCGTGTAAATACCATCAAATCTCAGCGCGGAAACGCTCCTGCTCCTTTGACCGAAGAACAACGTGCAGATATGCTTTCTCGACTGCAAAACATTAAAAATAACCCTGGGTAGCTGTAATCGTGAGCGGTGGTGGAAGCCCCATTTTCAATGCTCACCGTGCTTTAGTCGTAACATCATGCTCATAGATACGAAGGTGTACCGTTGTCCGCAAAAACGGTACACCTTCGAGCTCTGTGATAACCAAGAGTTTTCCTGAACCTGCGTGCACTCCAAGCTAACCAGGTCAGGTGCGCACTTCGTCTCTGCATCCTAGAGAGCAAGCCCTCGGCTAAAAGGCTCGTTGCAAGAAAATCCAGTGGATTAAAAGCGGCTTTAACGCTAGAATATTCGTTTGTGTATGCGCATGCTCACGCTTTCATGCGCCCGCACGGGTGACCGCGCCACGGTCACCGTCTGCTGGCGTACGCTCCTGTACGTCAGTTTCCCAGCTAAGAAAAGGACCTAACATTGGCTCCCAAGAAGAAGGTCACCGGCCTTATTAAGCTGCAGATCCAGGCAGGCGCCGCTAACCCGGCTCCGCCCGTCGGCCCGGCACTGGGCTCGCACGGCGTGAACATCATGGAGTTCTGCAAGGCATACAACGCTGCTACCGAATCGCAGCGCGGTAACGTGATCCCCGTTGAAATTACCGTATACGAGGATCGTTCCTTCACCTTTATCACGAAGACCCCTCCGGCTGCTGAGCTTATCAAGAAGGCTGCTGGCGTTGCTAAGGGCTCGGCTGTTCCCCACACCACGAAGGTTGGTTCTATTACCGAGGCTCAGGCACGCGAAATTGCTGAGACCAAGATGCCCGACCTGAATGCGAACGACCTAGACGCCGCAACTAAGATCGTTGCCGGTACCGCTCGTTCCATGGGTATTACCGTCGAGTAATTAAGCCGTTTTCGGCACCGCGGTTTTCCGCATTTTAACTTGTAAATGCCCACGTTTGAGCGTGGGATGTGGCAGAGTCGAGCGCGGCTCACGAGACCACAACTGCATAAGGAGATAAGCAGATGGCAAAGCGCAGCAAGGCGTACAAGGCGGCTGAAGCCAAGATTGAAGAGGGTAAACTCTACACCCCCGCTGAGGCAGTAGCCTTGGCGAAGGAGACTTCCTCCGCTAAAACTGATGCAACCGTTGAGGTGGCTCTGCGCCTCTCGGTTGACCCCCGTAAAGCCGATCAGATGGTTCGCGGCACCGTGAACCTGCCCCACGGCACCGGTAAGACCGCTCGCGTGGTTGTTATCGCAGCTGGCGATAAGGCTGCCGCAGCTGAGGCAGCGGGCGCTGACTTCGTGGGGTCGGACGAACTGATCGCTAAGATCGCTGGCGGCTGGACCGACTTCGATGCGGCAGTTGCAACCCCCGATATGATGGGCAAAGTTGGTCGCCTAGGTAAGGTTCTGGGTCCCCGTAACCTCATGCCGAACCCCAAGACCGGCACCGTGACCATGGACGTTGAGAAGGCTGTTGCAGACATCAAGGGCGGTAAGATCGACTTCCGCGTTGATCGCAACTCGAACCTGCACTTCATTATCGGCAAGGCATCTTTCTCCGCCGAGCAGCTGGAAGAGAACTTCAACGCCGCTCTGGAAGAGATCAACCGTTTGAAGCCTTCCTCGGCTAAAGGACGCTACATCTCGAAGGCTACCGTTGCGACCACCTTCGGCCCCGGCATTCCGGTTGATCCCGCATCCGTAGTTTCGGCTGCAGCCTAAGGCTGGGATTCTAGGAAGCCTGTGGGCTTCTCAGACGTGAAAGAACCCGCCGCCCATGCGTACTGCACGCACGGGCGGCGGGTTTTCTCTCTATTCTGGCACCATATCCCACAAGATTTGTAGAAGAACCACCCAGCCTGAAGCAGGCTTAGAGGAACACGCTTCCGATCCATATTTCCGCTCCCATGGTATTTCCCAGCGGTTCTGCCGACATATCTATTCTGGATGAAGCCGCCGGGAATAAACGGAGCTTCTTTCCCCTTATGTTTCGTGGCGTTAAAACGCTGACACACGATCTTCGCATCGCTCTCGAAGGGGCGAGCGCCGCCGTATACTGTGCATATACCCCGGGAGGATTACATGAGTACTGCCGCCGCGCATCCCGTACCTTTGGGTACGCCCACCACCACAAAACCGTTCCCTATTCCGACGAGCTATTTCGGTAGCGCTGGGAACGAGTGCGCTGGGGTTGTCGTGGCGGTACGGTGCCACCGCAAATTTGGTACCGTCCTGGGTAGGAGAGAGTATACTGGCGCTCGCCTCGGCAACCTGGCTGGCGCTGATCGCGGCGTTTGCCGTCAAACTTATAACCCGTCGCGATGCGCTCCAGAGCGAACTTCGAGACCTCGTGATGTGCTGCTTCTTGGCGCTGGTTCCGGTCACCACCATTGAGGTTGGGATATCCGCGTACCCCTATGCGGCACCGCTCGGGTATGCATTGATTCTTATCGGTGTGCTGGGGCAGCTGGCATTTTCGATGTATCGCACCGCCGGACTCTGGCGTGGAACGCACACGGTTGCGGCGACAACCCCGGTCATCTACCTACCAACGGTTGCCGCGAACTTTGCCTCCGCGTCCGGGTTAGGGGCGTTGGGGCACCACGACTGGGCGATGCTGTTCTTCGGTATGGGTCTTCTCTCGTGGTTTAGCGTGGAGGCTGCAATCCTGGGCCGCCTGCGCACCGAACCTGCATTGGATCCTGCAGTACGCGGCATTATAGGGGTTCAGCTTGCCCCTCCGTTTGTGGGCGGTAACGCCTATCTGGCGGCTAATGGCGGGCACGTGGACTGGGTTTTCCTAGTGCTCACGGGTTACGGGGTGCTTCAGCTGCTGTTCCTGCTTCGCTTAGTGCCGTGGGTTCTCAAGGCCGGGTACACCATGAGTCTGTGGGGATTCTCCTTCGGATTGGGCGCTATGGCGGGCACCGGAATGCACCTGGTCGCGGTTTCTCAGCTCGTGCAGCTTGGCTGGGCGCTGTGGATTCTTGGCACCGCACTGATCGCGGTGCTTTGGCTCGGGATGCTGATGCTGGCGATACGCGGCAGGCTTTTAGCGCGGTAGCTTCATCGAACACGGATCCTCAGGAACGTGCGGGCTGTAGCGCTGCTTTTCGGGTAGAACGCCAGGAGGTCATAATAGAAGCATGACAACTCAAGGTTCAACACCTCAGCCTTCCTCAACGACGACTCACGGGGGGCTTCAGATTCGTGGTGTCGCGAAGAGTTTTGGGACGGATACTCATGTTCTGCGTGAGATCGACCTTGAGGTGGAGCCGGGCGAGATGGTGTCGCTGGTGGGTGCATCCGGAACCGGTAAGTCTACGCTTTTGCGCATTATTGCGGGGCTTGAGGAAGCCAACGCCGGGCGTATTACCTATGCGGGTCAGCCGTTGAGTGCCGGGCAGGTAGGGTTCGTTTTTCAGCACCCGATTCTGTACCCGCATCTGTCGGTTCGTAAGAATATTCTTTTTCCAACTACCCTGCGCGGCTACCGCCAAAAGGCCGATAAAAATTACTATACGGATCTTATGGATGCGCTCCAGATTGGCGAGCTTCAGCACCGCAAACCCCAGGAACTCTCAGGCGGGCAGGCGCAGCGTGTGGGTATTGCGCGCGCCCTCATTCGCAAAGCACCTGTGATCCTTTTCGATGAGCCGCTGGCGAGTGTTGATGAAGAACTGAGCGCAAGTATTCGGGCGGATATTGCGCGTCTGCACGCCGAATACAAGTTCACGGGGCTGTATGTGACGCATGATCAGAATGAGGCGCTGCAGCTTGGGCAGCGCGTGGCGGTTATGGACGCCGGTTACCTGGTGCAGGTCGATACTCCCGAGCATTTGCTGGCAAATCCACATACGCTGCAGACGGCGCGGTTGACAGCATCGCCAGCCCTGAATGAACTGACTCTCACGGAGGGGCAGCATCTTCCGGAAGGGGCTTCACTCTATGTGCGTGCAACCTCGCTGCGGCGCATGGAGGTCAAAGCTGAGAATCCCGTGGAGAATACGATACCGGTGCAGGTTCAGGGGGTACTCCCGCAGGTGGGCGGTACACTCTACCGTGCTGTAACCCAGGCAGAGGTGACTTTATATACCGCGTCGCATGACGGTTTGGCGCGAGTGCCACTGCAGGTTTCCGGTGGGCAGTCCCTCGAATTTTTTGAGCCGGATGCGCTCGCCCTGCCCGTCCTTACATCGGGGGAGCGGGTACAGGTGCAGGTTCCCCCGCATCATTGCTTTATCTTTGCCGACGGCACGCGGCACTATCTGTAAAGCACAAGGTCCTAGAACTTCACCGGCCTCATGGACATAATGAGCTAAAGCGACCAGAACAGGCATGGTCAGAAAATTGTTTTTATGAACGACAGGCCAAAGAATGATTTTTCGTATAGGTACGCTTTCTGGGAAGGAAGAACTTGCTTTTGCCGATTTAACCTGTCATGATGATTAGACCAAAGACCGCCGGTCTAGAGCTATGTGCTGTGCAAATTTCGGTATCTTACCGTCACGAAATACAGCATAATCTCTGATAAGAGCAGATTTCCTATCGGGAAATCGCCGCCCGCGCAGGTGCCCGATGTGACAGTTGCATCCTATATGGATGCATTTTCATGCTGTCTGCCTCGTACGTCTGCGCGTCGGGGCATTTTTTATTGCCCCAAATACTGCACTTATTCGGCGACCTTACAAGAATCGGAAGAAGGAACTACCATGGCGACTCAGGAAAAGATCGCTGCAGTATCCGAGCTGAAGGAACTCTTCGAAGCCTCGAACGCAGTCATCCTGACCGAATACCGCGGTCTCACGGTGGCACAGCTCAAGGAGCTGCGCCGCGCACTCGGTGCTGAGACCGAATACGCCGTGGTGAAGAACACGCTTGCTGCTATTGCAGCAAAGGAAGTTGGCATCAACTCGTTTGAGGGTCAGCTTCAGGGTCCTTCCGCGCTGGCATTCATCAAGGGTGACCTCGTTGATGCTGCTAAGGGACTGCGTGACTTTGCCAAGGCAAACCCCCAGCTTATCGTGAAGACCGGTTACTACGAGGGTGAAACCCTGACCGAGGACGATGTGAAGCGCTACGCTGACCTCGAATCTCGCGAGGTTCTGCTGTCCAAGGTTGCCGGTGGCGCAAAGGCTGCTATTGCCCGCGTTGCCCAGGCTGTGGATGCACTGCGCGTCAAGCTGGAAGAGCAGGAAGGCGCAGCCCCCGCTGCAGCCGAGGAGGCTTCGGAGGAAGCATAAGCTCCCCGCACCTCACCGCGTGAAAACGCACCAAAACTTCAACCCGCCCGCCCGGGCAGGGTACTAATAAACCAGACCGCGGGCAAGACCCGCACCTGATAGTGAAGGAGCCACACATGGCTAAGCTGTCCATCGAAGAACTCATTGCAGCTTTCAAGGAACTGTCCCTCGTAGAGGTTTCTGAGTTCGTTAAGGCATTTGAGGAAGAGTTCGACGTTACCGCTGCAGCTCCCGTTGCAGTTGTAGCAGGCGGCGCTGGCGGCGGCGACGCTGCTGAAGAGAAGTCCGAATTCGACGTTATCCTCGAATCCGCTGGCGACAAGAAGATCGCCGTGATTAAGGAAGTTCGTGCCCTGACCTCCCTCGGCCTGAAGGAAGCAAAGGACCTCGTTGACGGCGCACCCAAGCCCATCCTCGAAGGTGCTTCCAAGGAAGACGCTGAGAAGGCTAAGGAGCAGCTTGAGGGCGCAGGCGCAACCGTTACCCTCAAGTAATCGATTTCTTCTCGATTCTTATTACGCTGGGCGGCGCATCCACTACGGATGCGCCGCCCAGCGGCTTTTTAATCCTTAAACACGAAACGTGTTGTTCTTACAATACGCAGGAAGGAATCTAACCCCGGAGAAACCTTTAAGCTGTATGCCAGCTGTGGCGATGCTGAGTCTGCCTGTACATCGGACAATAAAAGGCGCATGACCCTAGGGAAGGCGTTCATAGGCTGGTATGATAAACGCTTGAACCCCCACGTAGAGGTATATTGCCAACAGCCGGGGGAGCAGAGCACAGATATCTGAGAGTTGGAAAGACCGAGACCATGAGCCCGAAGAAAACCAAGACCTCAAAGAACGCATCGAAAACACGCCCCGAACGAGACCTAGCCCTTGAGGCACAAGACGTTCTGGATACCTTCGGCGCTGCTGTTCGATCTGACCGCGACTATCCGGCGCTGCATTTAGCGCCTCCGGTAGGAAGACTGAATGACCCCAACGGGCTGGTCTATGATGGGCACAACTACCACGCCTTCTACCAGTACTCACCGCTTCACCCTGAACGCAAAGTGTACTGGCGCCACGCCGTGAGCACCAACCTCGTAGATTGGAAAGACGTGGGGACCGCGCTGGTTCCGAATACCCGCTACGACTCCCACGGATGCTACTCGGGCTCGGGTATTCGTGTGAAGGGCGGTTTCGAGTTCTTCTACACGGGCAACGTCAAAGACTCCAAGAATAAGCGTGAAGCCTACCAGATTCTTGCCACCGCGGGTAAAGATGCGAGCCCCGTTCGCCAGCTTCCGCCGCTTATTTCTGGTCCTCACGATGGCTACACTGCTCATTATCGTGACCCTCACGTATTTGAGCGTGACGGAAAATGGTGGATGGTCATCGGCGCGCAGCGCAAAGATAAGACCGGCGCCGTGGTCGTGTACACCTCAAAGGATCGCCGCGACTGGAAATTCAAGGGCGAGCTGGGTATCAAGGCTAAAGAGCTTGAGAAATGCTACATGTTCGAGTGTCCCTCTCTGCTGCAGCTGCGTGACGAAGTCACCGGCGAGATACGGGATGTGCTCATCTTCAGCCCGCAGGGTTTGAAGCCGATGGGGGAGAAGTACCTCAACATCTACCAGAGCGGTTATATTGTGGGTAAGTTCAACCCGAAAACCCTCAAATTCAAGGTAGAAACCCCCTTTACCGAGCTGGATGCGGGTTTCGAATTCTACGCCCCGCAGACTATCTCGGGCACCGGAACCTCAGCGGCTCAGGATGCTCCTCACGACGAAACTGTGATGATCGCTTGGTTCGGCAATGCCGAGCAGGACGACCAGCCGTCCTGGTCGAAACGCTGGGTGCATATGATGACCTTCCCCCGCGAACTGCACTTGCGAGACGGTAAGCTCTATCAGCATCCCGTGCCTCAGCTTGACGACGCCATGCCGCTTCAGCCAATCGAGCCAGACGAGAAAGGCAAGCTCAAAGAGCTTAAGGATGCGCGCGTCTTCCGTCTGCGCGGCCGCGTGAACGTTGCCGACGAACGCGTGAAAATCAAGATTAAGGATACGCACGGCGTGGCGCTGAGTATCGTACTGGATCAGGAATTCGTGCAGATGGATCGCGGCGGAACCCGCTACACCGAGGGAGGCAGCCTGCGCCGCCGTACCCTCAAACGTGCTAAGACCCGCCAGTTCGAGCTGCTCGTCGATGGCTCGGCCGCCGAACTCTTCGTGGGCGGTAAGCTTGCGGCTTCGCTGGGTGCAGAGGTATTTAGCGCCCGCACCTTCTTCAAAGGTGAGAAACGCCGTGTTCGTCTGACCGGCGGGAAGGTTCTTTCGCTTGAGTATGCTCGGAAAAACTAGCCCCATTAGGGAGTTTCATAAGTAGAAAAAATATATTGGCAGGAGCCTGGGATTTCATGGTCCCAGGCTCCTATCTTCGGGTACATTGCATACTAACATGTCAAGCGATTGACATATCACGAAACGGTGATTTTTCACCGCCTTTAACACAGACAGCACCTCGGGGTGCCAATCCAAAGGAGAGTAGCGTGGACCACAAATCAGTGGCAGAGCGCGTGCTGCAGGATGTCGGAGGCGTGGACAACATCCGCGCGGCGGCTCACTGTGCAACTCGTCTGCGCCTGGTCTTGAAGAACCAGGATTCCGTTGATCAAAGTGCTATTGACAATGACGAAGACCTTAAAGGCAGTTTCCTGAATGCCGGACAGTTCCAGATTATTGTGGGCCCCGGCGATGTCAACGAAGTCTTCAAGCATATGGTGGCATCGGGTGCCCCCGAGGTCAGCAAAGATGATCTGAAATCTATTGCGGCAAATCAGGGAAATATCTTCTCCCGCTTCATCAAAACCATTGCCGATATTTTTATCCCCCTGATCCCGGTACTGGTCGGCGGCGGTATGCTGATGGCGCTTGATAACGTCCTTCGCGCCAAGAACATCTTTGGGCCAAAGCCCCTGATTGAAATGTATCCCGCCTGGGAAGGCTTCGCAGATATTGTGAATCTGCTTTCGGCGGCGCCTTTCGCTTTCCTGCCCGTGCTCGTGGGATACTCTGCAACTAAGGTCTTTGGAGGCAACCCCTACCTTGGCTTAACGATGGGTGCGGCTATGGTTTCACCCGCGCTGATGAATGGGTATAAAGTTGCGGCATCGCTCGCCCACACTGAGGGTACAGACCCCATGAAGTACTGGGATCTTTTCGGTCTTCAGGTGCAGCAGGCGGGTTACCAGGGAACCGTGCTTCCTATCTTGCTGGTTTCCTTTATCCTTGCGAATATCGAGAAATTCTTCCATAAGATTCTCAAGGGCACAATCGACTTTATTTTTACCCCCACCCTGACCCTGCTTATTACCGGCTTTGTCACCTTCCTCCTAGTGGGACCGCCTATGTTCCAGCTGGGTACTTGGCTGGGCGAAGGAGTGAACTGGCTATACACCGCCGCAGGTCCCATCGGTGGGCTGATTTTTGGTGTGCTTTACGCGCCCATCGTAATAACCGGTCTGCACCAGTCCTTCCCACCCATCGAAACTTCGCTCTGGGCAAGCGGAGGTTCCTTTATATTCGTGATTGCATCGATCTCTAACGTTGCCCAAGGCGCAGCAGCGGCAGGCGTCGCGCTAACCACCAAGAACAAGAGATCAAGGGCGTGGCCTCAGCTTCGGCTCCTTCGGCATTCCTGGGTATTACCGAACCCGCACTTTTCGGTGTGAACCTGGTATTGCGTTGGCCTTTCTATATCGCGATAGCTTCGGCTGGTCTTGGCGGAGCATTATCGGCAATTTTGGGTGTTAAAGCATCGGCTCTTGGATCTGCCGGATACTTGGGTATTCCCTCCGTTAATCCTCAGGTTGGAGCCGGTTGGCTTGGCTTCATTATCTGTTTGCTGGCGACGACCGCTCTTGCCTTTGCCGCCTCATATTTCTGGGGTCTGAAGGCGGCACGCAGCGAGGCTTCCTCGCCGGATGCTGCCGTACTCACTGCGGACGGTGCTTCTAAGACTAATACCGTCGCGGCGGCAGCTCAAGAGCCCGAGATTGAGGGTGAGAAGACCGAACTCACCACCCACCTGGTTGGGACCGTCGTGCCGCTAGCCGAGGTGAAGGATGCGACCTTCGCATCCGGTGCGCTCGGCGATGGAACCGCCGTGGAACCCACCGAAGGTAAGCTGCTGGCGCCCGCCGACGGTAAGATTACCGTGGCGTTTCCCACCGGTCACGCCTACGGCATGCGCACCGAAGACGGGCTGGATCTGCTCATGCACATCGGTATGGATACCGTCGAGCTGGACGGCAAGCACTTTACCCCCAAGGTTGCCAAGGGCGATACCGTCAAACGCGGTGATATTCTCGCCGAGTTCGATATTCCCGCCATCAAGGATGCCGGGTATGTGCTGGTGACCCCGCTGGTCATTACCAACGCGAAGAAGCTCACCACCGCCGTACGTGATGCACAGACTTCGGGTGCCTCGGTTGCTGCCGGTGACAACCTGCTTCAAGTTGGCCTCAAAGAGAAAACTTCGGCATAGATTTCACTGAGCGAGACATAAATTTACGCTCAGAGGTGCATAAAGTGCGTGGCACCCCATCATGAAAATCTCTGATGGGGTGCCACGTTTTTCGTTGTGGTGACAATGGTTTCGCAGAATTCCGCGTTACATTGAACGGGGTGTGACGCTGTAGGGAAATGTGTCGTACCTCCTTGTTCGCTTCTGGTGAGTTAGATAACGTTATATATGTCAGTGTTTTCTGCATAAAAATGCAGAGATTGAGAGGGGATGAGAACCCAGCCCAGCCGATAGCCAGTACCCAACCACATGAAAGGTGATCATCATGAATACCACCCCGTACACCGTCCGCCAAGCTCGTCCAGAAGAAATATCGCAGGTTCTTGATACGCTCACCGAGGCGTTCCTGAACGACCCCTATATGTACAAGGTCTTGGGCGAAAAACCGCAGGAAGATAAACTGCGCGCACGCTTTGAAGTCCAGCTCGAAGGCACCTATATGCCTCGCGGATGTGTAGACGTCGCCGTTGATCTCGACGGAAAGATTTTGGGTACTGCCCTGTGGCTTTCCCCCGAAAATCAGCAGACCGATGTCAAACAAGAGCTTCGAGATAACGCGAAGTTCATGAGGATCTTGGGACCGCGGACTATGCGGCATGTGATGGCTGAGAACCGTGAACTGCACAAGTACCGTCCGAAGTTTAAGCACTGGTATCTGCACACGATTGCGGTACGAAAGGCAGCTCAGGGTCTTGGGGTTGGAACGGAGCTCCTGCGCCACGCGATTGACCGCTTTGACGGTACCGCCGCATATTTGGAGGCATCCACCCCGCGCAGCGCCGCTCTGTACGAGCGTCTTGGGTTCATTCCTATGGGCACCTTCGCCTCGGGAGACCCCTATATGGGCATGCTGTACCCCATGAATCTTGAAACCGCTCAGGATGATGAGCACAGCGTATCTGTCCGTGAAGAAGACTCTCACGACGAGGGACATTTCATGATGCGGGAGCTTGTCGGCTCCTCCTCATAGAACGTACCCAATTCATCGCCGCGTGTCTTGAGCACTCGCAATTCTAACGTTGTGAATGCTCAAGACACGCATTTTTATCTGAAGTACTTGAGAGAAAATACCCTTAAGCTGGAGCGGTCGTTTGGGCATATTAGACACGTGATACGGCGTATGCACAACGCTCAATCTCGTGCAGGTCGCACCGTGCCGCCCAACCGCAGGGTTACCGGCAGAATATCCTCACCGCCCCTAGCGTCTGCGGGTTCTGCATCTTCCTCGGTCTCGGCTGCGATCGCCTCCGTTAAACGCCGAACGGCACGCTCGGCAAGAGCATCAATCGGCTGCACCACGCTCGCAAGTTCGGGCAGAAGCGTGTGGACCGTATCCGTGCCGTCAAAACCTATAACCTGAAATTCCTCGGGCACCTGCACCCGGCGGCTCTGAGCCCAGGAAAAGGCGAGCGACGCATAGGTATCATTCGATGCGAAAACCGCCTCAACGGGTTGGGCGCCGCGATGCGCATCAAGGTATTCGTACAGCATGTTGCGCTGATGCTCCGCTGACTCGTGAAATCCAAGCTCCAGAAAATCCGGTGATAGCCCAGCAGCGGTGAGTGCATCCGCATAACCTCTCTGCCGCAAATTCTGTTCACTTAGGGTCGAGGTAATGTGCAGTATACGCCGCGCCCCAGTGCCGATCAGATGCTCGGTCGCTTGCCGCGCCCCCGCATAATTATCGGAACGAATATTGGGGTAAGGGACCGGTTTCGGGGCGATCGATAGCCACCAGCGGCGCCTGTACTTGAGGAAGCTGCGCGACGGCCTGCGAATGAGAGCCGGTAATAATTCCGTCCACCTGATGGGCAAAAAGCATATCTAAATAACGGTGCTCAAGTTCTGGCTGCTCATCGCTATTGCACAGAATCACCCGGTAACCCGCGTTCGCCAAACGCGACTCCAAACGGTACACCATTTCCCCATAAAAAGGATGCGCCACGGTCGGAAAAATAAGCCCGATAATATGCGAACGCCGTTCCTGAAGCGAACGGGCAATGGCATTAGGGCGATAACCTAGCTCGCGGATAGCCGCAAAAACCTTGTCACGAGTCTTCTGGCTCAAATAGCCGCGGTTATTCAACACTCGCGAGACCGTCGTGGGCGAAACCCCAGCACGGGCGGCAACATCGCCGAGTTTGGGCTGTGCCATAGCGCGTCCTTTCGCGTGTCAGATAATCTCCCAACACTATACAGCCTCCCGGATGCACCGAGAACCCTGTGCGAGCACGTGTTTACAGTACGGAATATCTTCCCTCATGCGGCAAGTTTTTTTACTGAGCGGGGATCGGGGTACTGAGGTAACGCGGCCCGTACAGCAGAACGATGTGCGGGCTAGAAAACAGGCACGAGAATTGCGTGCGTGCCCGCCCGCTGGCCGGTCGCATCCACGAGAGCGAAGTGGGTCGCCTGAGCCAGCCCTGAAAGCATATGAGAGGCTAGAGCGTCCAGAGGATACGCCTTACCTTCAGAAACCCGCACCGGCATGAGACGATGCTGAGAACGCTTGCGCAGAGGCGGAATATCTGTAGCGAGTTCGGCCCGATCAAGCGCTGGAATCGGCAGACCGCGCAGCCCCGCCAGGATTACGGGAAGATACGAATATAACGCCGTATACGCCGCTAACGGGTTACCGGGAAGACCCAGCACCAAACGCTCCTGTCCCGCATTCATACCCTCAGTGGGCGCGGGAATCTTTGCCGCCAACGCTGGATGCCCCGGTCGCACCTGCACCGACTCGAAAATATACTCGGCACCAATATCGGTAAGCGTCTGCCGCACCATGTCTACCCCGGACGTGCTCGACCCGCCCGTAAAAATCAGGATGCGCGCGGTCGAAGTCGTCACAAAGGTGTGGAACTCTTCAGCGATATCCGCCAGTCGCGCGGAAGGACGCACCTCGCACCCGGCGGCGGCGAGAGAGACTTCCAGAAAACCGCCGAACGCATCCCGAACCTGACCAGGAGAGGGCATGCCGAAGGTAATAACCTCGTTCCCCGTGAAAGCGCACCGCACCGGAACGTTCTTAAGCACGGGAAGCTCGTCAAAACCATTGACTCCCAAGAATGCCGCGCGCTGCGCCGTAATAAGATCGCCGCGAGAGCTTAGAATCGCGCCGGGAGAAAGCTCCGCGCCCGCATACCGGATATCCGTTCCGGGCTTCGGGACGGTATAACCCTCCGCCATGTCAAGATAGTGAATTCCCGAACCGAGCGCACCAGCACCCTCGTACCGGTAGGGAATGCTCCTCACGCACAATCGCCTCGGTTCCCCTCGGGCAGAAGCCCGCCCGTGAGAATCGGGGTTGCCTCCCCAGCGGTAATGGGCACCGCCAGACGGTGAACGTTTGTGCGCGCATCCTCGGGGTAATCCGGCGATACGAGACGCCAGGGCGGCGCACCGGCGACCGCATACCCGTCCATCGCCGAAGAACTATAATGCGGCACAGGCATGCGCGCCGTCAGGTCTTCCGCCACATACCTGCCGATGGTCGCCTGCAGGGGGAGAGCCTCGGTGCTCAGCGTTGGGGTGAGCGCGCTCGCGGCGGCGTGAAGCAGTTCGCGTGCTTCATGCCAGGAAACGGCGGGTGGATGGTGGTGAGACATGGAATCCTCTGCTGAAGTTGATGGGTTATTAGTAGTCGAGCCAGCGTGGGGTGCTGTAGCCGAGTTCGTGCGCCTGCTCCCAGGTATCGACGTCGGCAGTATGCGCGGGATCGAGCTCGACGGCGACCGGGGCAAGACGCTTCACGAAAGAGCGCACGGAGGCGTTTGTGCTGCCCTCTGCAAAGACTTCGCGTAGGGGTGCGAACCGGTAGATGCCAACGAGCGGTTGGAAGACTCCCTCCGCTACGCCCCAGTACCCCAGAGCTTCGGTCGGTGCGTCTACTGTGTGCGCGAGAAGTTTCTTCACTGCGGGCGCTATCTGCGGGGTATCTACCCCCAAAATAAGGCACCACGCGGGAGGGGCCTTCTCGCGCGCCGCATAGGCTGCCGCGAGTTTTTCGAGTCCGGCATGAAGCGCCGCCGCAGGACCGGAATAGGGAGGGTCTTCGCGCGTATGCAGTGCATCCGATGGCACCGGCAAGGTTTCGGGGCCTACGACTACGCGCAGCTGTGCCTGCCCGGCGGCATCAAGCGCGCGTTCCAAAAGAGTGTGGGAACCATTGGAAAGTCCGGCCTTCGGGGTGTGATTGAGACGCGAAGATTTACCGCCCGCCACAATAATGGCGCAGAACGCGGGAATCTGGGCGGCGCGGGTCACCGAATGCTGGGTTCGTGTACCGTTATCCGGCGCACGTAATGGGTCATGCGGTGTGTGCACAGAGGTGAGACCTTCCGGGATGATGGCAGCAAGGGTAGCGTGGTGCGCATCCTGGCGGAAAACATGAAGCAACCGTCAAAAGCGAACGACAGCCCATAAGTCTGAGTTTACCCGCCAGCAAAGGGCGGCAGAACGTCTACGCGCGCATTTTCGGTGAGCACGGTATCGAGTTCGGAACGGGTACCGTCGATCAGGAACGAACACTGGTGCATAACCTGCGCGAGCGTCATGCCGGAGGCAGTTTTCCCGGTAAACGCCTCACCCAGTTTTTCGACGAGCGCACGCAGGGTCGGCTCGGCCAGGTCTGTAAGGCTCACCTGTGTCTCGGCAACGCCGGATGCGGCACGTGCGGCGGCGAAGAAATGTATCTGCACGTTTTAACCTCCGATAGCGCTCATCGAGCGGCTTGCTTGAGCGAACTCTTCAATATCGAAATCAGCGTCTTCTTTGCCGTGAGCGCGCGGCTTGAACCACATACCTTCGCGCCACCGCAAGGCGATATCGCGGTCGCTGGCACCCGAACGCAGCAGGTCGAGCAGGTCGGTTTCGGAATCCGAGAAGAGGCAGGAACGGATTTTGCCGTCGGCGGTCAGGCGAGTGCGGGTGCACGCCCCGCAGAATGATTCGGTGACCGAGGCGATAATGCCCACGCGCCCAAGCGATGCGGCATCTTCGCGCGGGAATCCGGCACTGTCGAGGGCGGTACCCAGCGGGTAGACTTCCCAAAGCTGGGCGGGGGAGTCGCCGCGTTTTTCGGCGACCGTGCCCAGAACGAAGTGTTCGGAGAGCATCGTGCGAATCTGTGCCGCCGTAATCGTTCCTTCACGCGTCCATTTGTGATCGGCATCTAGCGGCATCTGCTCGATAAACCGCAGCTGGTAGCCGCCGTCAAGCGCCCATTGCAGAAGTTCGGGGGCCTGAGCGTCGTTGATACCGGGCATGAGCACAGCGTTAATTTTGATAGGTTTTAGACCCGCTGCTGCCGCGCCGTCAATACCTTTAAGAACCGACCCCAGCTTATCGCGGCGGGTCAACTCGGCGAAGGTTTCGGGGCAGATGGTATCGAGCGAGACGTTAATACGGCTCAACCCGGCATCGGCGAGCGCCTGCGCACATTTTTCAAGTCCTATGCCGTTGGTGGTGATCGCCAGCGGAATCGTGGGGTGTTCGCGGTGAATTCGCCCGATAATATCGACGAGGTCTGCGCGCACCAAGGGCTCCCCGCCGGTAAAACGAATTTCTTCGACTCCAAGTTCACGAATGGCGATGTCGGCAAGGCGTGCAATTTCAGCGGATGTCAGCAGATTATTTTTTTAGGCAGCCACTCCAAACCTTCGGCAGGCATGCAATAAATGCAACGAAGATTACATTTATCAATCAGTGAAATCCGCAAATCGGTGGCGATGCGCCCCCACCTATCTAAGAGCGGACCGCGGTTTGTAATATATGGGGTCTTGCGTGCGGGTTTATGTAAGGGCTTTTGGGCGTCACCAGAATTTTCGGGCGTAACAAAAGCCGTGTTCGCATCCTGCTCAGAAGCTAAGGTGTGTAACACGGGGCCCGCAATAAGCTGTGTCCGGCCTGAACCGGCGGTGTATGCCATGGAATGACCTCAAAGAAAATTCGTATATTAGAGGTGACAATTAGATTATTCCATGTCTGCGGGTATGGGGGATAGTGTGCGTACCTTAAGTTACATCGAGCGCAAACGTACGGCACATTATTATCGCGGCGGGAATGCACGTTATCGTGCGTCATCGTAGAAAAGAGACATACACTATGAAAACAGCTTTGAAGGTCGCCAGTGCCAGCGCGGCACTTTTCGCCTCCGTTGCTATGACTGGATGCGGCTCCAACTCCTCCAACACCGATGCATCTGCCTCTTCTTCGGCAGTATCCGGATCCGTATCCGGCAAGGTTGAGGTCTATGCGGCTGCTTCCTTGCGCAATGCGGGTACTGAGCTGAAGGAAGCGTTCGAGAAGGAAAACCCCGGCGTTGAGATCACCTACTCCTTCGAAGGTTCCTCCAAGCTGGTGCAGAAGATCGAGCAGGGCGCAAGCCCTGATCTCCTGATTACCGCCGATACCCAGAACATGGATAAGGCGGCTAAACTCGACGAATTCAAGGATGCCAAGCGCGAGGTTATCGCCACCAATAAGCTGGTGCTGGTCACCGCCGAGGGCAACCCCGGCAAGATCAATTCGTTGGACGACTTGAAGAACACTGAAGGCGTTGTCGCCGTATGCAAAGTGAACGTACCCTGCGGTACCCTGGCGGACGAAGAGCTCAAGAAGCACCATATTGAGCTTAAGAACGCGACCACCGAAGGCAACGTGAGCGAGGTGACCACCAAGGTCACTACTGGTAACGCGGATGCTGGCTTCATCTATACGACCGACCTTGCCGCCGCTAAGAAAGACGGCAAAAACCTGGGCTCGGTAGACCTGCCGGATGTTCCCAGGAACGAGTACCCCGCAGCACTGACCACCAAGGGTTCTTCCTCCGATGCTGCGAAGAAGTTTAACGAATGGCTCTCTTCGGATGAAGCCCAGAAGATTCTGGCGAAGTACGACTTCGAGTCTCCTCAGGCAAACTAGAATCTTCAGCGCATAACAGCTGTCACGTAACGGTCGCCTCCTGAAAGAACCTTGCGAGATTCTTGCAGGAGGTGGCTGTGTCGCCGCAGATTCCGAAAGACGTACCCGTGAAAAACATACCGCTTTCACCGCCGTTCCCCGTTATTTTGCCGTTCCCGCGCTCCTGGGTTTCCTGCTCATTCTGGGTCCGCTTGTGGGTTTGCTGTACAACATCCCCTGGATGCGCCTGCACGACATTATCGACAAAGAAGTTCTCGACGCCGCGCGTCTCTCGCTCACCACTGCCAGTATTTCGACGCTGATTTGCGGGCTTTTAGGCGCCCCCCTAGCGCTGGTGCTCTCTAAAGTTCTCAGCCGCTCTCGCCTGAAAAAATTTGGGGGAGTACTGTACGCGATTATTTATACGCCCGTGATCCTCTCCCCGGTGGTTTCGGGTTTGGGACTGCTCTTCTTCTGGGGACGTAAGGGCATGATCGGTGAACATCTGTACCACTTGGGCATCATAATTCCTTTTACACCCACCGCAGTTATTCTTGCCCAAACTTTCGTGGCTCTGCCTTTCTTCGTGGCGACCGCCGTGACAACCCTGCAGGCTATTCCTGAAGAATATGAGCAGATAGCTCGGGTGGAAGGGGCAAAATCCTCCGAAATCACCTATAGGGTGCTCCTTCCCTTAGCAGCACCGGGAATTGCCACCGCTTTCCTGCTTTCCTTCGCACGTGCGCTCGGCGAATTCGGCGCCACCGTCACCTTCGCGGGTAATGTGCAGGGCAAAACTGAAACTATTCCGCTCGGTATCGAGTTGGCGATTGCCGGCGGAAGCATGAGCTCCGCATTGGGTAACGCCCTCATGCTCATAAGCCTGTACGTGTGCATCTTTGGGCTGCTTGGCCTATTTTCCGTGGTGAAGAAACTGCGTGCCAAAGCCTCTTACAATAGCTAGTAGATAATTCATCACCATTTGGGAGTACAGATGCACAAGCCCCAGTTCGATGGCACCCCCACCACCGAAGAGTATCGCGCCTATCTGGCGCTTTTACTGCGTGATACTTTTATCGGTCGCGCCGAAAACCTGCCGCTGGCGCGTGCTACCGACCGTATCCTTGCGCAGGATGTGCTGGCCAGGCTTGATGTACCGAGTTTCGATAACTCCCAGATGGATGGTTACGCCCTAACCGCCGAGGGCGCCAGCCGTGAGAACCGCATCTTTACGGTGGGGCGTGAAATTCCGGCGGGGCGGCCGCTGCAGCGTTCGCGCGCATCCGACGATTTAACCTACCCGATTATGACCGGAGCCCCCATTCCTAAGGGATATGTTGCGGTGGTGCCGGTTGAGCATTCTGAGCGCATCGAATATCCAGACTTACCCGAATCCTTCGGGCGTCCCAGCGAAAAAATTAGGCTCCCTAAAGCGCCCAAAGGGCAGTTTATACGTCGACGTGGCGAAGACGTGGTAGCTGGGCAAATCATGGCGCGCTCTGGCGAGCGCGTGACCCCCGCACTGCTGGGTACACTCGCCGCGCAGGGGTATACCCGCGTGACGGTTGCCTGCGGACCGCGCGTGCTGGTGTGCACCGGCGGCGACGAGATTCGCCCCACCCTCACCGAAGACGGTGACGATACGGCCACAGAGCTCGCCTACGGCCAGATTTATGATGCTAACGGTCCCATGCTCACCTCAATGTTGGTCGAGGACGGCGCCGTGGTGCGGCGCATCTCGATCGGAGACGATCCGGAGCTTCTGATCGAGCACTTGCGGGAAGAATATGAGACTTTCGCACCGGATATTATTATCACCTCCGGCGGGATCAGCCACGGCAAATACGAGGTTGTGCGTAATGCCATCGCTATGGCACCGTCTTTGGGGCTGCCAATTCCGCTTAGTTGGTTCGGACATGTGAGCCAGCAGCCCGGCGGACCGCAGGGCGTGAACGTGCTGGATTTCAACGGGCATCGCCTGCCCATGATTTCTTTCCCCGGCAACCCCGTCAGTACCCTTATTTCCTATGTGCTGATGCTTCGCCCCTACCTGCGTGCGGGCGGACCTTACGGCACCCCGCACGAGGTGGCCTCGCGCATGGCGACTCTCGAAAATGCCCCGCGCGGCGTGCTCGTCATTGATAAACCGCTGACGGCACCGGCCAATAAACGCCAATTTTTGCGCGGTAACCTGGCGATGGTTGAATCCGAACCGGGAACCTATCGGGTGGAGCTATACCCCGATGTTTTGCCCGGATCGCATTTGCTGCATCACGCTGCGACCGCCGATGTGCTCATCGAGCTGGCGCCGGGCACCACGTACACTGGGGGAGAAGCGGTGCGGTACCACCGCATCCGGCTTACGGATAACTGAACGTGACTGAACCCTCACCCCAACACAGATCTTAAGGACATATCGTGACTGAGAAGAATCTTCACCCCGATGCGGCACAGCCAGCCCAAGACTTGACTCATGTGCGCGCCGATGGGTCGGCCCATATGGTTGATGTGACTTTGAAAGACGTCACCACACGCACGGCGCTCGCTGAGGGAACCGTGCACACTCGTGCCGATGTGATCGCCAAGATTTTTGATGCCGACTTGCCTAAGGGCGATGCCCTGCCGGTTGCGCGTGTAGCGGGTATTATGGGCGCTAAACGCACCCCGGATATTATTCCGCTGTGCCACCCGCTGCCGCTGGGTAAAATTACTCTGGATTTTGAGCGTGGCGAGGACTTTGTACGCATTGTGGCGTCGGTGAAAAACACGGGGCGTTACCGGGGTTGAGATGGAGGCGCTGACCGCGGTCTCGACCGCAGCGCTGACGATTTTCGACATGATTAAGGCGGTCGATAAATACGCCGTGATCAGCAATATTCGGGTACTAGAGAAATCTGGCGGAAAATCCGGTGACTGGGCTGTTTAGCGTTTCCCACTTTGCTATTTTGTGAAGCCCAGAAGGAAAACCTATGAACAACAGCATGAGAGGGAGCACATCGTGAGTGCAGAAGAAATCCAGCTTCCCGAGAATCTGACCGGGCTTGTTATCGTGGCGTCTACTCGCGCCGCCCGCGGTATCTATGAGGATAAATCGGGGCCTATCGCGGTTGAATGGCTGCGTTCGCGCGGGATTAAGACCCCGGACGCCGTCGTGATCGAAGACCGGCAGATTATCGACTACTTCAACTCCCTCATTGCTGATGGGAAGAAGAATAATAACCTGCCCACGTTTATTCTCACCAGCGGCGGTACCGGGCTGAACACGGACGATCAGACCGTAGAGGCGGTACGCCCGCATCTGGATAAGGAAATCCCCGGAATCATGCACGCTTTCTGGGCGAACGGCCTGCAGAACGTATCTTCCGCAGTGCTCTCACGTGGGGTTGCGGGCGTGATCGATAAAACCTTCGTGATGACTCTGCCCGGGTCGCGCGGCGGCGTTAAAGATGGAGTGAAAACCCTAGACCCACTCGTGGAACATATCTGCCGCCAGATGGAGGACTATCATGACCACTAAGCCGCAGGGGCTCGACCACAGCGGGGCGCACGGCGCTGAGCCCACCGGTTCGGTTGTCATTTTCACCGATATTACCGAGGAAGCCTTAGAGCCGCTTGCCGCCGCCGCGAAGGCTCAGGTTATGACAGAGGCCATGGGCGCCCATTGTTGTATTCGACGGCATTGTACGCAACCATGATCACGGCAGTGCGGTGCGCGGGCTTTCCTATAGTGCGCATCCGCAGGCAAAAGAATATATCGCGCGTGTTGTGCAGTCTGTAGCGGATGAGCTGGAGGGGGTTCGTCTGTGGGCAGTTCACCGCGTCGGTCCTATCGCTATAGGAGAGTCCGCGCTGACCGTGCTTGCCGCTGCGGCACATCGTGGGCGGGCCTTCGAGGCCTGCGAGGCGGTGGCTGACCGTGTGAAAGCCCAGGTTCCCATCTGGAAAGAACAGGAGCTGACGGACGGCAGCACCGAATGGGTGGGCATAGACACCTAGAGACTCAACACGTATTCCCGCGAAAGATACCATCAGGATGAGCTTTATCCCAGACCCCGAGACCGCGCCGGATCCCGTAACTCAGCTGAGCGCGGCCGAACGTGCCTTCTATGCGCGTCAGCTGATTCTGCCCGAGATCGGCATGGCGGGGCAGCTGAAGCTGAAGGCGGCACGGGTTGCGGTGCTCGGTGCCGGCGGGCTTGGTGCCCCCGCCCTGCTCTATCTTGCGGGAGCCGGGGTGGGCGAGATTATCATCATCGACGATGACTCCATTGAGGTCTCAAACCTGCACCGGCAGGTCATTCACACTTATGCACGGTCGGGAAACTCGAAGGCAGAGTCGGCTGCCGAATCGATGCGCGCGCTCAACCCCTTCATCACGGTGACCGTTATCCGCGAACGCCTCACCGACAGTAATGCTTTGACTCTTCTCACTGGCGCGGATGCGGTGCTTGACGGCAGCGATAACTTTGAGGCTCGTTACGCGGTTTCGGCTGCGGCACAACAGTTGGGTATACCGCATATTTGGGCGGCAATCCTGGGTTTCGACGCACAGCTCAGCGTATTCTGGGCAGGTCACGGGCCGGTCTATGAGGACCTCTATCCGCAGGCTCCCGCACCGGGAAGCGTTCCTTCGTGCAGTACCGCCGGGATTATTGGGGCGCTCGCCGGGGTAGTGGGCTCAGCGATGGCAATGGAGGCTATTAAGGTCATCACGGGTTCCGGCAACCCGCTGCTAGGTGAGGTTGGGCTATACTCCGCATTAACAGGAAAATGGGAATATATACCTCTCTTAGCTTCGATGCAAGCAAAACCTAAGAAATCGGCAGAAACTCACCCTCAAGAGAGTCAAGACACTAAAAATCGCTTAATATTTCGTCATAATTCAGGAAAATTGACGGGTAACCATCACACGCAAAAGTTAGAAGACATAACCCCTGTTCAAGTCCGGCAGCTTTTACAGCACGAAAAAATGACCCTTATAGATGTTCGTGAAGCTATCGAGTTTTCTTCTTTTGCGATCGATGGGGCGATTAATCTGCCGCTGACAGAAATCTTGGATGCTGCCCGCGAAGGTCAGTCTTGCCGCGAAAATCCGCGAAAAAATTGACCCCGCATCGAAATATCTTGTGGTCTACTGCACGGGATATACACGGGCGTTGGAGGCAGCACGGGATATTGCTGCCACTACAGATACTCCCGTGCGTGTTTTAGTAGGTGGAATTTCCGGATGGCTTACAGTCTGAATAACCCTATGAATTTCCTGGATTAGAGAATATTTTTATATCGTATTTGGCATACCAATTTTTGCGATATATTGGCTGTATGGAACAAGCATCACAGACCAAAGGTCCGGATGGACCCCTTACCGATCAGCTGATCAAATTCGGTAAGTTCTTCTCTCGCTGGGACGAGACTGATGACGGTCGTGCGGTTTTCCGTGAAGGCGGTCGCAAAGGCGATACCTTCTACCGCGACCGCTGGAGCCATGATAAAGAAGTTCGCTCAACCCACGGTGTGAACTGTACCGGCTCCTGCTCATGGAAGGTGTATGTCAAAGACGGCATTATCACCTGGGAAGCACAGCAGACCGACTATCCCACAGTCGGTCCCGACCGCCCCGAATACGAACCGCGCGGATGCCCCCGTGGCGCTGCATTCTCGTGGTACACCTACTCGCCGACCCGCGTGAAATACCCTTATGTACGCGGTCTGCTCCTCGAAATGTACCGCGAAGCAAAAGCCCTGCACAGCGACCCGGTTGAAGCATTCCACTCCATCGTCTCCGACCCCGTCAAACGCAACCGCTACATCAGCGCGCGCGGTAAAGGCGGATTGGTGCGCTCCACCTGGGCGGAAGCGCTCGAAATCGTAGCCGCCGCCCACGTGCACACCATTAAGTACTACGGACCCGACCGCTGCACCGGCTTCACCCCGATTCCCGCAATGTCGATGGTCTCCTTCAGTGCCGGTGTGCGCTTTATCCAGCTCATCGGCGGTGTGATGACCAGCTTCTACGACTGGTACGCCGACCTTCCCGTGGCATCGCCGCAGGTCTTTGGCGATCAGACCGACGTGCCTGAATCCGGTGACTGGTGGGATGCTTCCTATCTGATCATGTGGGGTTCAAACATTCCCCGTCACCCGTACCCCGGATGCCCACTGGGTTGCCGAGGTGCGCTACCGCGGCACCAAGGTTGTCTCGGTCAGCCCTGACTATGCCGACAACACCAAATTCGCCGACGAATGGTTGCCCGCACAGGCAGGTACCGACGCTGCGCTCGCAATGGCTATGGGTCACGTGATTCTCAAGGAAAATTACGTGGATCAGCGCGTGGAGTTCTTCGAGGACTTTGCCCTGACCTACACCGACCTGCCCTTCTTGGTTACCCTCGAAACTCGTGAAGACGGCACGAAGGTTCCCTCGAAGTTCCTGACCGCCGCATCCCTGGCGGGGGAGCAGCACCAGGAAAACGCCGATTTCAAGACCGCCATGATGGATCGCGAAACCGGCGAGGTCTTTGTTCCCAACGGTACGATGGGTCACCGCTACTCCGAATCTGATCAGGGTAAATGGAACCTTGAATTGGACGGGCGCAAACCCATTCTCTCGATTCGTGATCTACCGCAGGGCGAGTCCGCCGCTGTCGAGATCAAGATGCCGACCTTCGATAACCCCAAGGGTCACGGCGACATCATGACCCGCGGCGTGCCCGTCACCTACGTTGAGGGTCAGGAAGTTACCACCGTCTTCGACTTGATGCTTGCTACCTACGGTATCGGTCGCCCCGGACTGCCCGGCGACTGGGCCAAGGATTACGAAGACTGGTCGATTCAGAACACCCCGGCATGGCAGGAGCAGATTACTTCGGTTCCGCCGGAGGCTGTTATTCGCGTGGCGCGCGAATTTGCGCAGAACGCTATTGACTCTCACGGTCGTTCTATGATTATCTTCGGTGCCGGTATTTGTCAGTGGTACCACGCGGATACAACCTACCGCGCTATCTTGGCTCTGCTGAACCTGACCGGCTGCCAGGGCCGCAACGGCGGCGGCTGGGCTCACTATGTGGGTCAGGAGAAGGCACGTCCGCTCACCGGTTTGACCAATATGGCAAACGCTTTGGACTGGAGCCGCCCGCCGCGTCATATGATCGGCACCGGTTTCTGGTACATGCATACCGACCAGTTCCGCCAGGACGGTTACTCCACCGATTACCTGCAGTCCCCGCTGGGCACTGGCGAGCTCAAAGGGCGTACACACTGCGGATGTTGTCGCGCGGTCCACCCGTATGGGCTGGATGCCGTTCTACCCGCAGTTCCCCGAGAACTCGCTCGACCTCGCCGATAAGGCAGAGGCGGCGGTAGCACGCGGAGAAGCTAAGGATAATGCCGATTATGTGGCACAGCGCCTGAACTCCGGCGACCTTGAATTCTCTGTCGAAGACGTCGATAACCCCGTGAACTGGCCGCGTACCCTGATGCTGTGGCGCTCGAACCTCTTCGGCTCCTCCGCTAAGGGTGAGAGCTACTTCCTCAAGCACCTTGTCGGCAGCATGGACAACGTGCAGGGCGCCGATCACGAGGAATCCATTCCGCGTGAGGTCACCTGGTACCAGGAAGCACCGCAAGGCAAGCTCGATCTGCTGGTCACCTCGGACTTCCGCATGACCACCACGACCCTGCTGTCGGATGTTGTGCTCCCCACCGCTACCTGGTACGAGAAGCACGATATTTCCTCGACCGATATGCACCCCTTCCTGCACGCGTTCTCGCCTGCTATCGACCCGCCGTGGGAAGCACGAACCGATCACGATACCTTCAAGGCTCTCTCGTATGAGTTCACACGCCAGGCCAAGAAGCACCTGGGCACCCGCAAGGATATTGTTTCGGTTCCGCTCCTGCACGATACCCCCGGTCAGATCAAGCAGCCCGGCGGTCATGCACCCGACTGGAAGAGCACTCCCGGCATGTCAGGTGTTCCCGGTAAGAACATGCCGAACTTCATGACCGTCGAACGCGACTACAGCGCGATGTACGATATGTACACCTCTGTAGGCCCGCTCTTCGACAAGGTTGGTGCCACCACCAAATACGTGACGTACGATCTGAAGGACGAAGTCGCTCAGATGGCGAAGGAATTTGGTGTGATGGACTCCGGTAAGGGCGCGGGTCGTCCTGCGCTGGATACCGACACCAAGCTCGCCGAGTCGATTCTGCGCATCTCTGGTACCTCTAACGGTGAGGTGGCGCTTAAGGGCTTCAAGGAACTTGAGAAGCAGACCGGTCTGCACCTGATGGATCTTGCCGAGGGTAACGAGGAACGTAAGATTACCTTCCCCATGACCCAGGCAGCCCCACAGCCCGTGATGACCTCTCCCGAGTGGTCCGGTTCGGAAACCGGCGGCCGCCGTTACGCGCCGTTCACCGTGAACATTGAAAAGAAGAAGCCGTTCCATACCCTAACCGGTCGTATGCACTTCTTCTTGGATCACGACTGGATGCACGAAATGGGCGAGGCACTGCCGATTTACCGTCCCCCGCTGGATATGACCGGGCTCTTCAAGGAACCCGAAATCGGTACTACCGACGGCGTTTCGGTTGCAGTGCGTTACCTAACCCCGCACAACAAGTGGGCTATCCACTCCCAGTACTTCGACAACCAGCATATGCTGACCCTCTTCCGCGGTGGTCAGACTGCCTGGATGAGCCCCCAGGATGCCGAGAAGATCGGCGTCAAGGACGGCGAATGGATCGAATGTGTGAACACCAATGGTGTGTTCGTGGGTCGTGCGGTTGTCTCGCACCGTATGCCTGAGGGCGTGTGCTACGTGCACCACGCTCAGGAGCGTATGATGACGCCGAAGACCGAAACCACCGGCAAACGCGGCGGTATTCACAACTCGATGACCCGCATCCTACTCAAGCCGACCCATATGATTGGCGGCTACGCACACCAGGCATTCGCCTTCAACTATCTCGGACCGACCGGCAACCAGCGTGACATTGTCTCGTACATTCGCCGTCGCAAGTCGCAGGAGGTTACATTCTAATGCGTGTTATGGCACAAGTTGCAATGGTGATGGCGCTTGATAAGTGCATTGGCTGCCACACCTGCTCCGTGACCTGTAAACAGGCATGGACAAACCGTTCCGGTACCGAGTATGTGTGGTTCAACAACGTTGAGACCCGCCCCGGTCAGGGCTACCCGCGCCGCTACGAGGACCAAGAAAAGTGGAAGGGCGGCTGGGTGCTGAACAAGCGCGGTCGTCTGGAGCTCAAGAGCGGTAACCGCTTCCAGAAGCTCTTCTCCATTTTCGCCTCGCCGATTCAGCCCGAGCTCAGCGACTACTATGAGCCCTGGACTTACGACTACCAGAATCTCACCACCGCACCTCTAGGTCGATGACTTCCCTGCGGCTAAGCCGGTATCGATGATTACCGGTCAGGACGCCAAGATTCAATGGGGCCTGAACTGGGACGATAACCTGGGCGGCGCCCCCGAGCACGGTCACCTTGACCCGCTTGTGGAGAAGGTGCGCAAGAAGGCTGAGGACAAGATTAAATTCGAGTTCGAGCAGACCTTCATGTTCTACCTGCCGCGTATTTGTGAGCACTGCCTGAACCCGTCCTGTATGGCGGCATGCCCCTCCGGCGCTATCTACAAGCGAGCCGAGGACGGCATCGTGCTGGTCGATCAGGATCGCTGCCGTGGCTGGCGTCAGTGCATCACCGGCTGCCCCTACAAGAAGGTGTACTTCAACCACAAGACGGGTAAGGCAGAGAAATGTACGTTCTGCTACCCCCGTATCGAGGCCGGCATTCCGACTGTGTGTGCCGAGACCTGCGTGGGTCGTATGCGCTACATCGGTATCTTCCTCTACGATGCAGACCGCGTGACTGAGGCAGCATCCGTTGCCGATGAGAAAGACCTGTACGAGTCGCAGCTTTCGCTTATGCTCGATCCTTCGGATCCCGAGATCATTCGTTTGGCACGCGAGAACGATATTCCCGAGGCGTGGATTACCGCAGCCCAGAAGTCGCCCGTGTACAAGCTGGCGAAGGAATGGAAGGTTGCGCTTCCGCTGCACCCCGAATACCGCACCATGCCGATGGTCTGGTACGTTCCGCCGCTGTCGCCGATTGTGGATCTGCTCAAGGACCAGGGACACGATGCTGAGAACAGCCAGAACCTGTTCGGCGCGATCGAGGCGCTGCGCATCCCCGTTGAATACCTTGCTGAGCTGTTTACCGCTGGCGATACCGAGGTCGTGACCTTCGTGCTCAAGCGCCTAGCCGCAATGCGCGCCTATATGCGTGACATTAATTTGGGCGGCGAAGGCAATGAGGAGATCGCAAACTCGGTGGGTATGACCGGTGCACAGATGTACGAAATGTACCGTCTGATGGCGATTGCTAAGTACAACGAGCGTTATGTGATTCCTCCGGCTCATATGGAAGATGCGCATAACCTCGAAGAGATGGGATGCTCGCTGAGCGTTGATGGTGGTCCCGGCATGTACGGTGACGCATTCAACGACATGGAAGGTCGCCCGACCCCCGTCTCAACTGGCGTATATGAGAGCTCTAACAAGGTGAGCCTCTTTAGCTGGGATGGGAACTCGCGTCCGGATGGTCTGTTCCCGAATACCACCGGAAAGAAGTAAGTAGTGGCTGGATTCTTTTCCAAGCTTATGGGCAAAGCCGATTCCGGGAATACCCCGGAATCGGCGCAAGCCGCGCACGATAACATTGATCCGTTTGATCGTGACTATGGTGCAGGTGAAGACCGAGACTCGGTGATTTACCAGGTCAGCGGCATGCTGTTGAGCTACCCGACGGAAGAAACTCTTGATCTTCTGCCGGAGTTTACGCGCTTGGCGCAGGCAACTGAGAATCCCGATTTCGTGCAGGCCGTGCAAACCGTTGCGGATTGGCTTACGGCTCGCGAGCTTGAAGAAGTTCAGAGTGACTACGTGCAGGAATACGACCTCTCCCGCAGGCACGCTCTGCACCTTTCTTACTGGACGGATGGCGATACTCGCCGTCGCGGCGAAACCCTTCTTCGATTTAAGAAAATGTATCGCGATTCGGGGATGCTCACCCGCCTTAACGGGGAACTTCCCGACTATTTACCTCTCGTCTTGGAGTTTGCGGCGCTGGTGGATCGTCGCCAGGGTCGCGCAGCGCTTCAAGCATACCGTCCCTCATTGGAGCTGCTTCGTTTAGCGCTTCGGGACGGAGACCTCCCACATTATGGGTTATTACAGAGTATCTGCAATACCCTCCCCGGTGTCTCTCCCGAGACTCAGGAACAGGTGCAGCAGATGGCGGGTTATGGCCCGCCCGTTGAGACCGTTGGTCTGAGCGGGTATGCCGATCCGCGGCTGACCCAAGTTAACCCTAATAATATTTAGACCCCTCAAATTAGGAGTACATCGTGTACGCACTCGCATCCGAGCACGCAGCACATGCGGTGCCTGTCGGCGAGCCGGGGATTGTAGACACCCTCCTGTGGGGCGTGCTTCCCTATGTCACTATTCTTGTTCTGATCGGCGGCACTATTTGGCGTTACCGTACCGATCAGTTTAGTTGGACCACTCGATCATCACAGATTTATGAATCCAAGATGCTGCGTCTGGGATCGCCTCTATTCCACTATGGTCTAGCCGCCGTGTTTATGGGACACGTGGGCGGTCTAGTGGTGCCTAAGATGCTCACAGACCTCGTGGTGGACGACCATACTTATCACATTGTCGCTTTGGTGGGCGGTTCCGCAGCCGCTGCAGCAACTATTCTTGGTTTGTTCCTGCTTCTGTGGCGTCGTCGTCGTAACGCACAGGTTTTCTCTGCAACGACGATGAACGATAAGTTTATGTACTTTGTGCTGGTCGCCGTCATTCTGGCGGGTACCGCCGCAACTTTAATTTCCGCTTTTGACCCCTCTGGCGGTCTGCCCCCGGTTAATGGGCATGAGGTGGAGTTCAACTACCGCACCTCCATTGCGGTGTGGTTCCGTTCTATCTTCTACTTCCACCCGGAGGTAGCGTTGATGGTGAATGTGCCTGTCGCCTTCAAGATTCACATCATTGTGGCTATGGTGCTGTTCATTATCTGGCCTTTCACTCGTTTGGTGCATGCACTGACTATGCCGCTGCACTACCTGTTCCGTCCCTACACCATCTACCGTTCTCGCGGCAATGAGCGCGTGGGCGCACGTCGTGGTTGGGACAACCCGCAAGAGGCGCTCCCACGTGAGCGCGTCAATCGCTAACAATATACACACAACACATAACAACACAAAGAGGAATCATGAGTGCTCCCACTGCTGAGAGTTACGACCTAAAAAAGGGGCAGCTTTTTAACCTGCTGCTGGTTACCTTCGCCTCGACCGTTGGGTTCTGGGCGTGGACGATTGTCGGTCCGCTTGCGAAGTACTACGCCAAGCCGGATCAGATGCATTTGAACCCGGGAACCACGAGTTTGCTGGTTGCTATGCCTATCTTTATTGGTGCGATTGGGCGTATTCCGGTTGGTGGTCTAACCGATAAGTACGGTGGGCGCATCATGATGAGTCTGGTACTTGCCGTCAGCGCTCCGCTGGTGCTCTTGGTCGGTGTTGCCGGTTCGATGAAGTCGTTCCCCCTGATGCTGGTCTTCTCGTTCCTGCTGGGTATCGCCGGTACCGTGTTCGCGGTGGGTATTCCGTTTCAGCTCCGCTTGGTACCCGCCCGCTCGTAAGGGCTTTGCAACCGGTGTTTTCGGTGCTGGTATGGTCGGTACCGCTCTGTCGGCGTTCTTTACCCCGCGCCTGATGAACCTCGTGGGTTACATGAATACCCACTACATCATTGCGGCTCTGTGCGCGGTAACCGCCACCGTCTCATTCTTGTTCCTGCGTGATTCACCGGCTACCGCTAACCGCGAGGTTACCCCGCTGATGCCGAAGATCATTCGGGCGTTCAAGGTGAAGTCAACCTGGCAGCTGTGCTTCCTGTACTCGGTAGTATTCGGTGGCTTCGTGGCGTTCTCGAATTACCTGCCCGACCTACCTGAACAATATCTACGAGTTTCAACGCTGAAGCTGCTGGTGCTCGTGCCGCAGGCTTCGCGGCGGCTGCCGTGGTCGCTCGTCCCTTCGGCGGTATTTTGGCAGATAAGTTTGGTCCGAAGATCATTACCTTCATTGCGCTGGGCGGCGTATCGGTTTTGGCTCTGGTTACCGCATTCCAGCCGGATGCTGAGCACGTCTACGGTCCCATCTTCTTGGCGATGGCAGCTCTGCTGGGCTTGGGTTCCGGATCGGTCTTCGGCTGGGTTGGCCGCGCGGCTGATCCGAAGAACGTGGGTGCGGTCTCCGGCGTGATCGCTGCTGCCGGCGCCCTTGGCGGCTTCTTCCCGCCGCTGGTGATGGGCGCAACCTACGATGCTGCACATCGTAACTACTTCATCGGTCTAACTCTGTTGGCTGTAACCTCAGCTGTGGCTTTTGCCTCGGCATTCTTGGTCAAGCATGGCGGTAAGCCGGAACATCATAAGGCTGATGCCGCAGCGAAGTAGTAGCTGAGTTTTTCACTCAATTGCTTGTTTCCAGGGCTCTGGCCGTTCCCTACTCTGGGGGAGCGGCCAGAGCTTTTTACGTGAGTTTCGTACCCTAAAACCAAATTATGGGGTGGTGATCACAATTTCGGAACAGATGGCTCTGAATGCAGATACCTCTAATTTATTGATTGCGATGCCGGTTTTGGCTGCCGCCGGTCGTCTAGGCGGTTTCTTCCCGCCGCTGGTAATGGGTGCAGCCTATGACGCTGCCGCAAACAGCTACTTTAACGGGCAGATGCTCTTATCTGTAACGGCTGCCGCCAGAGTGGGGGGGGGATGACGCTCCTGGTATGCGGCGGTAAGAAATCATTCGCTGTGCCGTAACAGGTGGTCGCATGTACGCCGATAAACCCTTATAACATGCGTGTCACAGGGCATATGTAGCTAGAAGTTTGAGCCCACAATATGGGAAAATTAGTACTGTATATACACAACAGCACTGTTGTGAACCGCTAACGGTTTGCGCCGATTAGGAGAAGATATATGTCTTTCATTGACCGTCATCTCGGCCCCCGTTCCGCAGACGCTGAGCAGATGCTCAAAGCCCTGGGATACGATTCCCTGGGAGCTCTGATGGACGACGCTGTCCCGCCTCAGATTCGCCTTCACGGCGAGCTTGATCTTCCCGATCCGTTGACAGAGCAGGATGCACTCGCCAAGATCGCCGAGTATGCCGCCGAGAACAAAGTTTATACGCAGATGATTGGCGAAGGCTATTACGATGCCGTAACCCCCGCCGTTCTACGCCGCAACATTCTTGAAAACCCCGGATTTTACACCTCGTACACCCCCTATCAGGCTGAAATTTCGCAGGGTCGTCTGGAAGCTCTGCTGAATTTCCAGAACGTGGTTATGGAACTCACCGGCCTGGATATTGCGAATGCTTCCCTACTCGATGAGGCAAGCGCGGTTGCGGAGGCGGTTGTGATGATGCACCGCGCCAACCGTAAGGTTAAGAACGGTTTCTTCGCGATTGATTCTCGGTGCCTGCCGCAGGTTCTTGCTGTGGTACGCGGTCGTGCCGAACTTCTTGACATTCCGTTTGTGGTCACCGATTTCTCGGAGGGGCTGCCCGAGGGCGATCTGTACGGTGTGGTGCTTGCATACCCCGCATCCGACGGGGAAATTCGTGACATTGAACCGCTGGTGAAAGCGGCCAAGGAACGTAACGCCCTAGTGACCGTGGACGCCGATTTGTTGGCGCTCACCCTGCTGAAGTCTCCGGGGGAACTCGGTGCTGATATTGCCGTGGGCAATACCCAGCGTTTCGGTTTGCCCTTCTTCTTTGGTGGTCCGCATGCCGCCTACATGGCCGTGCATAAGGGTATGGAACGCACTATGCCGGGCCGTCTGGTCGGTGTGTCGCAGGATTCCGCCGGTAAGCCTTCGTACCGTTTGTCTCTGCAGACCCGCGAACAGCACATCCGTCGCGAGAAGGCTACCAGTAATATCTGTACCGCCCAGGCTTTGCTGGCGATTGTTGCCGGTGCTTACGCTGTGTATCACGGTCCCGAGGGGCTGCGCGCTATCGCCGAACGTCTGCATACTAACGCGGCTCGTGTAGCGACAGCCCTGGAAAGCGCCGGATACGGTATTGCCTTTGAGCATTTCTTTGACACTGTGGTGGTTGAGGCACCGGCTCGCGCAGACGATCTTGTAGCCAAGGCGCTTGAGGCTGGCATTAACATTCGCCGTATCAACGAAAACCGCGTGGGTATTTCGGTTGGTGAATCTCATGATGACCGGGTTCTGGAGCGTCTGGTAAAGGCATTTGGCGCAGAACTTCCCTCCGAGGCAGATGCCAAGTTCAGCATTCCCGCAAATCTGCTCCGTACCGATGAGTACATGCAGCACCCCGTCTTCCATAAGTACCGTTCCGAGACCGAGATGATGCGTTACCTGCGCCACCTCTCTGATAAGGATTTGGCTCTGGACCGCACGATGATTCCTCTGGGTTCGTGCACTATGAAACTCAACGCGGCTGCGGAAATGGAACCGATTTCCTGGCCCGAATTTGCGAATATTCACCCGCTTGCACCCGCCGATCAGGCTCAGGGCTGGCATAAGCTCATCAAGGAACTTTCCGACTGGCTGGTCGCTATCACCGGATACGATGTCGTGTCTTTGCAGCCGAACTCCGGTGCAACCGGTGAGTACGGTGGTCTGCGTGCTATTCGTGCCTACCACGAGGCTAACGGCGATCACGAGCGTGATACCGTGCTTATTCCGCTTTCGGCGCACGGCACGAATGCCGCATCCGCAGCGCTTGCCGGGCTTAAGGTTGCGGGTGTGGCGACCGCATCCGACGGCTCGATTGATGTTGATGATCTGAAGACGAAGATCGAGAAGTACGGCGATAAGATCGCTGGCATCATGATTACTTATCCCTCGACGCACGGCGTGTTTGAGCCTCAGGTATCTGAGGTTTGCGAGCTTGTGCATGCCGCGGGTGGTCAGGTCTACGTGGACGGCGCAAATCTGAACGCGCAGATGGGCTTCGCACAGCCGGGTAAGTTCGGCGGCGATATTTCCCATCTGAACCTGCACAAGACCTTCTCCATTCCACACGGCGGCGGTGGTCCCGGCGTTGGGCCTCTCGCTGCTCGTGAGCATCTGGCGAAGTACCTTCCCGGCGATGCCGCGACTGCGGATGCCGAAGGCAAGCTGCCTAGCGGCGCGGCACTTCCGATTGCGCAGGCGTTCTTTGGCTCTGCCGGTGTGCTTCCTATCAGCTGGATGTACATTGCTATGAGCGGTGCTGAGGGCTTGAAGAAGTCCTCGGAGTACGCGGTGCTGAACGCAAACTATGTGGCGAAAAAGCTCAACGATAAGTTCCCTGTGCTCTACACCGGCAACGCAAACCTGGTGGGTCACGAGTGCATCCTAGATATTCGTGAGCTTACCGACCGCTCCCATGTGACCGCCGAAGACGTGTGTAAGCGTCTGATGGACTTCGGTTTCCATGCGCCTACTCTGGCGTTCCCGGTTCCGGGAACTTTGATGATGGAGCCGACCGAATCGGAGTCGAAGGAAGAACTCGATCGCTTTATTGAGGCGATGGAGACTATCTACGGCGAAATTCTTGAGGTTGCCGAAGGCAAGGTCGCAGTGGAAGATTCTGTGCTGCGCAACGCTCCGCATACGGTGGATGTTGTTTCTGCCGACGAGTGGGACCGCCCGTATAGCCGTACCCAGGCTGCCTTCCCGGTTCCTTCGCTTCGCGCCAACAAGTACTTTACGCCTGTGGGTCGTATTGACGGTGCGGGCGGAGACCGTCACTTTCGTCTGCGAATGCCCTCCGATGGAGGCATTCGATCTTGAAGCTCACGCCGAGTAGCTTCGACGATTCGATGAACTTCTGTGCGTCCCGCGTTTCTTCGCCTGTTTGTTAGGAGGCGGGGGAGCGGGGCGCCCGGAAGGCTTACCGTACACACATAAAATAGAATGAATGTTCTTAAAAACAAGAATAATCGTTCTGGTATAAACCGTTCTGCACAAAGCAGTGTATCTGACTATGTACTAAGGAGAAACATGTCACCCAAGAAGACCGCACTCTACCCCGTCCACGAAAAGCTAGGAGCCGCATTCACCGACTTCGGCGGCTGGGATATGCCGCTCAAATACGCCAACGATGTTGCCGAGCATCAGGCTGTGCGCACCCGCGCCGGTATTTTCGACCTCTCCCACATGGGCGAGTTCCGCATCACCGGGCCCGATGCCGCTGCATTCCTCGACTACGCTCTGGTCTCCAACATGTCCGTACTCAAGCCTGGTCGCGCCAAGTACTCGATTCTCGCCAACGACAAGGGCGGCGTGATTGACGACCTTATCACCTACCGCTTGGGCGACGAAGAATTCTTGGTTGTGCCCAATGCCGCCAATATTGATAACGATTTTGCGGCCATGAGCGAGCGTCTGGGTAATTTTGATGTGAAGTTCGTCAACGAATCTGACGACACCTCCCTGATTGCTGTGCAAGGACCGCGTGCCGAAGAAATTCTACTTGCGGCTGGTGCCTCAGGTGAGGATGCGGTACGCGAGCTCAAATACTACGCTTCCGTTCCGGTCACCATCGCCGGAGTAGATGTACTTCTGGCACGTACCGGCTACACCGGCGAGGACGGTTTCGAGCTCTTTGTGCCGAACGCCAACGCTGTGAAACTGTGGGATGCGCTCGCCGCCGCTGGTGAGCCCTTCGGCTTGACCCCGGCAGGTTTGGCGGCACGCGATTCGCTGCGTCTGGAAGCTGGTATGCCGCTTTACGGTCACGAGCTGGGCCTGGATATTACCCCCTTCGAGTCCGGCTTGGGTCGCCTAGTTGAGATCGCTTTGGAGAAGAAGACCGTCGATTTCGTGGGTCGTACCGCCCTGACCGAGCTGGCGAAGTCTCCGTCAGAGCGTATTCTGGTTGGGCTGAAAGCCCAGGCAAAGCGCCCGGCACGTGCGGGTTCGTTCCTCGTCGATGCCGAGGGTAATCAAATCGGTGAGGTAACCTCCGGTATTCCTTCCCCGACCCTGGGTTACCCGATAGCAATGGCACTGGTGAAGCGCGAATTCTCCGAGGTCGGTTCCGAGGTGGACGTAGATATTCGCGGTAAGCGTGCAACTTTCGACGTGGTCTCGCTTCCGTTCTATAAGCGCGAGAAGTAAACACTGCTTCATATCAGGTAACCCGAGCAAGAGGCATAGGGCGGGTGAATGTGCTGAGGTATATTTACCCGCCCTTCAGCATGCCTGTGTCGGTATATCGACTCGAAGTTTATCGCACAGGCAAGCCCGGGCGCGCACGCAAACATAATGTCGCCTTAGTTTATCCATGACGTGAAGTAAGCTAGGATGAACTCAGCAGGTTGCAAGGTGCTCGGTGAGCATAAACCTCAGGGAAAACCAGCAGACGATGAAGGCTGCATACCGTCTTCGGGCGGTTACATCGGGAGAACCTACAGGTGTACTCCCAGAAGCTAATCCCAACAAACGGACGAACCGCCGCATATAAAACCTGGCGGGCAAGCGCATACTCACACAGATGAAGGAATAATGTGGCACTAGATACTGGCGTTCCAAGTAGTGTGCAAAAACAAGCCGAAGCGCTCGAATACGATATCAGCGTGTTCGAGCTCTTTAGCATCGGCATAGGTCCTTCCAGCTCCCACACCGTAGGGCCGATGCGCGCCTCCAACCGTTTTATCGCCGAACTTATTGACACCAACCTGCTCTCATGCACCACGAAAGTGCATATTGACCTGTATGGATCACTCGCCGCAACCGGGGCAGGGCACGGCACCATGAGCGCGGCGCTCAAAGGGCTGTGCGGGCATGTGCCCGAAACTATCTGCCTCACCGAGGCAGACGCCATGATCGAGCGCAATAGCGTGGACGGTACTCTGCCGCTCGCCGGGTATCCTTCCAGTATGTACGGTGCGACGGCTCCCTGCGGCGAGGAGGGCAAAGTTTACGGACCGGTTCTGAACTACCGAGAACTCGATATAACCCTGCGTCCCCTAACAGTGCTTCCGCGCCACACAAACGGTATTAAGATCGCCGCATTCGAGGGCGAGAAGATGCTTTTGGAGCGCACCTATTTTTCCATCGGCGGTGGATTTATTGTCGAAGGTGACGAGCCCGCAACCGGGGGAGCTTCCCTGGAACACCCACCCTACCCGTTCGGTTCCGGCGCCGAGCTCCTAGATATGGCGAACGAGACCGGGATGAGTATTGCCCAGCTCAAAATGACAAACGAGTGTTCGCTTCGCAGCGAGACTGAGGTACGCCAAGGAATTCTGCACATCTACAAGGTTATGAAGGAATGCATCGGGTCTTCACTATCGCGTGTCGGTTACCTGCCTGGACCCCTCAAGGTACGCTGCCGCGCCGGGGCATGGCACCGCGACCTAATGACCGAAGACCCTAATAAATCGCCCGAATACGCCATTGACTGGGTGAACCTAATCGCGCTCGCCGTGAATGAAGAGAATGCGTTTGGTGGCCGCGTGGTGACGGCGCCGACGAATGGTGCATCCGGCATTATTCCGGCGGTTTTGCACTATGCGATGAACTATACGCCCGGAATACGGCATTGCGGTCGGGGCAAGCGTGAGGATGCGGTGATCGACTTTTTTTCTTGGCCGCCGCCGCAATCGGGGTGCTGTATAAGAAGCGTGCCTCAATTTCCGGTGCCGAGGTGGGATGTCAGGGAGAGGTCGGCAGCGCCAGCTCGATGGCCGCTGCCGGTCTTGCTCAGGTTTTGGGCGGTACGAACGAGCAGATTGAAAACGCCGCAGAGATTGCGATGGAGCATAACCTAGGGCTGACCTGTGACCCTGTGGGCGGGTTGGTGCAGATTCCGTGCATTGAACGCAACGCGATGGCCGCGTCGAACGCAGTCACGGCGGCACGCATGGCGCTGCGCGGTGATGGTGCGCATCGTGTTTCCCTAGACCAAGTGATCGAAACGATGCGCCAAACCGGCATGGATATGTCACACCGTTACAAGGAAACCTCAATGGGCGGCCTGGCGGTTAACGTGGTGGAATGTTAGCTCCAAAATGGTAGGGGCGCTCGCCCGGAAGCCGCAGGGGCATTCAGGGGCGAGCGTTTTCTTTATCTTTATTGTGCAGTCGGCTAGAACACCGGTCGAGTGGTTACCGGTACGGCGAAAGACTGGCGGTCTCCCACCCAACCGTTTGTTGGTACCATGCTCTCCAGGGCGGCTAAAGTCTTTTTTTGCCTCTAGGTGGTAGCGCATAGCCGCGGCATTTTCCTGTGCCCTCTGCGCATTGCGTGTTCCGGGGATAGGAACAACATCGTCGCCCTGCGCAAGAAGCCACGCCAGAGCCAGCTGGGCCACGGTCATGGAGCGGGACCGCGCAAACGAGGCGAGGGCATCAACTTGGCGCATATTAGCAGTGAGACTGGAACCGTTAAACCGCGGGTCATTCGCCCGGAAGGGGCTGTCGGCAACACTGGTGGTGTTGAGACTTCCGCCAAGCAACCCACGGCCCAGAGGGCTATAGGGGACTAGGCCCACACCCAACTGGCGTGCCGCCGGCACAATATTTACCTCAGGTTCACGCCACATGAGCGACCATTCGAATTGCACGGCGGCAATCGGATGAATAGCGTGGGCACGGTGCAACTGGTCAGCTGTCACCTCAGACACTCCAAGATGGCGTACTTTCCCCTGGGACACCAGCTCGCTCATTGCACCAATTGACTCTTCGATTGGCACCTGCGGGTCTACACGGTGCAGGTAGTACAGGTCAATCGTTTCAGTTCCGAGACGACGCAGCGACTCGTCACAGTAACCTGCAATGTGATCCGGGTGGGCATCCAGGCGGACACCGTGATCGCCCCGCGCAATGCCGAATTTAGTTGCGATCTGCAGATTGTCGCGGGGCACGCCACTGGACGCTATGGCGCGACCTACCAACGCCTCGTTATGGCCCTGGCCATAGCTTATTGCGGTATCAAGCAGCGTAACCCCAGCATCAAGAGCAGCATGAATGGCCGCGATGGACTCGGTATCATCAGCAGACCCGTACCCCTGGGACAGACCCATGCAGCCAAAGCCTAAGGCTGAGGTCGTCAGAGTTCCGAGGTTCCGGGTGGCTGGACTATCTGTATGTTGATGTAATGTCATATGAAAAATTTTTCCACCCATACTTCTATATGTCTAAGACAAGGTTTTTATAGAAGTCATAACGTTTTATTATGGATAGATGGAACTACGCTACCTGGAATCCTTTGAGGCAGTCGTGCGGTGCGGTGGGTTCACCAAAGCTGCTGCTGACCTGCATCTGGCACAGCCTGCTATTTCCGCACACGTCAAAAGGCTGGAGAAGGAGTTAGGGGTCACGTTATTGAACCGTTCCCGAACTGTGACCCTCAGTGCTGCCGGGGAACAATTTTTACCCTATGCTCGGCTGGCGTTGGCGAACCTTGAAGAAGGCAAGCGGCTGATGCAGTCTTTCCACTCGGTTTCAGCGGGTCATGTGCGTGTGGCCGTCACGCCACTCACCGGTAATTTGATGTTGCTGGTCTGCTGAGTCGATTTCGTGCACGTTACCCACAGGTGACGATTTCATTGTCTACCGGGCTTATTGCAGAACTGCTGGGTAAGTTAGAAGCGGGTCAGGTTGATGTGGTGATCGGGCCTGCAGGTGCTGCCGATGAACGTCAGGGATGGCAGCGAACCGAAATTACGAGTGAACGGTTGGTACTCATCACGCCGCTTGCTGGCAGGGGTCATGTAAGTACACTGGCTGATGTGGCGCATGAGCCATTTGTCTGCTTACCCTCAGATAGCGGTCTGCGCCACCTGCTGAACGAGGCATTCGGCGTAATCGGAGTCGAACCGCGAGTGGATTTTGAGACGCACAGTCCGGCCAGCATCCGCGAGATGGTTGCGGCAAACCTGGGATGCGCCATAATCGCGCAGTCTATCGTTGAGAAACAGGGAACAGCAGTGCGGGTGCATCATATTCCAGGTCTTCCCCCGCACCCACCGATAAGTGTTATGTCGGAAGAAGAGCCCGCTCCGCCTACCGCGCGGTTTCTTGAAGAATTGGAGACAACAATTCGAGAACATACTCGCTAAAAAGACCTGATGGGGCGCGGTGATGAAATAATGAGAGTTTACATAGGAGGAAAGCGATGGCGATGAAACCTAATAACACCCACGACCCCAATATCATAAATTTCAATTACGATGCTGACGAAGAGCTCTATGTGAGTGACCCAGTGGACGTGCCTGCGCTCAAGAAGGCATCGGTAACGTTTAGTTTCGATATGAAGACTCTTGACTCTGCCGGGTGGCAGCGTATTCGTGCCGCGATTGACAACCTCCGCTCATCCCGATACCGATATTTTTGCCCAGGCAACTCCTTATGTGTACCAGTTCTACCGTATGTATTTTGATATGGCGGATGAGCACGACTGGGAACAATACTTGCCGGATATTCCCGAATCTCAGGTGTGGACTCTTGTGGATCCCATCTGGGATCGGTGCACGGTTGCCTGGGACAATAACAATGTGCTGATTGTGGTGGAAGCCGAGACTGAGTGGGATGTTGAGCACGGTATGATGATGGTGCTCCAAAACGGCACGAAACTGGTGAAAGTGGGTATGGCGGTTGAGTCTTACACCAACCCTGACGGCAGTATTTTCTTGCGCGAAGAATAGGTTTAGCAGGGGAGCGTAAGAGGGCGTTCATGCGCGATTTCAAAAGCCTAGGAGATATACTGCGGAAGCTTCTGGAAGGGCTATAAAAGCTCACTTGAATCCGGCGCTTGCATCTGCTGTACGGGTGTGGTAGACAAACGCGTGAGCATAGTGTATTGTTAATATTTACGCTTTCCCTGACCTTTGTGCCTTCATATAGCGGTGGGCACGGGCTGAAGGTGACGTTAAACCGTTCGACATCTACTAGCTTTGCACACCGTTTTCGGGGTCTTCATCATGATGTCTTACGGCTCTGTCGCCGGGAGGCAGATTGCTAACAGACATGTCTGTGGAAGGATCCCCATTTTGGTCGCTTCGAGCACCTCTAACCATGACGCCGCTAACGGTGCGGAAAACAATTCCGACCGTCGTATCTCATTCGCAAAAATTAGTGAACCGTTGAAGGTTCCCAACCTGCTGGCTATCCAGACCGACAGCTTCGACCGCCTCGTGGGTAACGAACGCTGGGCAAAGCGTCTGGAAAACGCCCAGGCAGCAGGTGACACCTCTGTACCTGAGAAATCCGGTCTTGCTGAGATCTTCGAGGAGATTTCCCCGATTCGTGATTTCCAGGAAACCATGCAGCTGTCCTTCTCGGATCCGGAATTCTCCGATCCCAAGTACACCATGGAAGAGTGCAAGGACCGTGACGCAACCTATGCGGCACCCCTGTACGTTAAAGCTGAATTCATGAACCTGACCACCGGTGAGGTTAAGCAGCAGACCCTCTTCATGGGCGACTTCCCGCTCATGACCGAATCCGGTACCTTCGTGATTAACGGTACCGAGCGTGTGGTCGTTTCCCAGCTGGTGCGTTCACCCGGTGCATACTTCGAGAAGGCACCCGACCGCACCTCCGATAAGGACATCTACTCAGCACGCGTTATTCCTTCGCGCGGTGCATGGTTTGAGCTTGAAATAGACAAGCGCGATCAGGTGGGTGTGCGCCTGGACCGCAAGCGTAAGCAGTCCGTGACCGTGCTGTTGAAGGCTCTGGGATGGACCGAGGCAAAGATTCTTGCCGAGTTCGGGAACTATGATTCTATTCGTGCAACCCTAGAGAAGGACTCCGTCTCAACCCGGGACGAGGCTCTGCTCGATATCTACCGTAAGCTCCGCCCGGGCGAGCCCCCGACGGTGGAGGCCGCACAGGCGTTGCTCGACAACATGTACTTCACCCCGCGCCGCTATGATCTGGCGAAGGTTGGTCGTTACAAGGTGAACCGTAAGCTCGGTGTAGATGTTCCTCTTGATTCTCCCGAGGCATCGGTACTCAGCCAGGACGACATCGCTCAGATGATTCACTACCTGTGCGCTCTGCATGCTCAGGAGAGCAGCATCCCCGGTAAGCGTGACGGCAAGGAAATTTCCGTTAAGATCGATATCGACGATATTGACCACTTCGGTAATCGCCGCATCCGCACTGTGGGCGAGTTGATTGAGAACCAGATTCGCACCGGTCTTTCTCGCATGGAGCGTGTGGTGCGTGAGCGTATGACCACTCAGGACGTTGATTCCATCACCCCGCAGTCCTTGGTGAACATCCGTCCCGTGGTGGCAGCGATTAAAGAGTTCTTCGGTACTTCGCAGCTTTCGCAGTTCATGGATCAGAACAACCCGCTGGCTGGGCTAACCCACAAGCGTCGTCTTTCGGCGCTGGGCCCCGGTGGTCTTTCCCGCGACCGCGCGGGCATGGAAGTGCGCGACGTGCACCCCTCGCACTACGGTCGTATGTGCCCCATCGAAACCCCTGAAGGCCCGAACATTGGTCTGATCGGTTCGTTGGCAACCTACGGGCGTATCAACTCTTACGGCTTTATCGAGACCCCCTACCGCGTGGTTGAAGATGGTAAGGTCACCGACAAGGTGCGTTACCTGACTGCCGACGACGAGAAGAGCGTTATTATTGCGCAGGCAAACGCCCCGCTGACTAACGAGCGTACCTTTGCTGAGGACGAGGTTCTCTGCCGTGCAGGCGATGGTTCTGGCGAAGCCGTGCTGGTTGCCCCCGGCGCTGTGCAGTACATGGACGTTTCCCCGCGTCAGATGGTGTCTGTGGCAACCGCTCTAATTCCCTACCTTGAGCACGACGACGCAAACCGTGCGTTGATGGGCGCTAACATGCAGCGCCAGGCTGTGCCGTTGTTGGAGTCCGAGGCTCCCGTCGTTGGTACCGGTATGGAGAAGTACGCTGCGCTTGACTCCGGCGATTCCGTGCTGGCGAAGAAGGCTGGCGTTGTATCCGAGGTATCGGCCGATCTGGTATTGGTTCGCAACGATGACGGTACCACCAGCTCGTACCCGATCATGAAGTTCTCCCGCTCGAACCCGGGCAACTGCTACAACCAGCGTGTTGTGGTAAAGGCCGGTCAGCGTGTGGAAGAGCGTGACGTTATCGCGGACGGCCCTTCGACCGACGGCGGTGAGCTCGCTCTGGGTAAGAACCTGCTCGTGGCATACATGCCCTGGGAAGGTCTGAACTATGAGGATGCGATTATCCTCTCCCAGCGCATGGTTTCCGAGGACGTGCTGACCTCGATTCATATCGAAGAGCACGAAATCGACGCTCGTGACACCAAGCTGGGTCCCGAAGAAATTACCCGCGATATTCCCAACGTTTCTGAGGAAGTTCTCTCTGCACTGGATGACCGCGGTATTATCCACATTGGTGCCGAGGTTGAGGCTGGCGACATCCTGGTCGGTAAGGTAACTCCCAAGGGCGAGACCGAGCTGACCCCTGAAGAGCGCCTGCTGCGCGCAATCTTCGGCGAGAAGTCCCGCGAAGTTCGTGACACTTCTCTGAAGGTTCCCCACGGTGAATCCGGTACCGTGATCGGCGTTCGCATCTTCGACCGCGAAAGCGACGATGAAGACGATCTGCCCCCGGGCGTTAACAAGCTTGTGCGCGTGTACGTTGCGCAGAAGCGTAAGATTACCGACGGCGACAAGCTCGCAGGTCGCCACGGTAACAAGGGCGTTATTTCCAAGATCCTGCCGGTCGAAGACATGCCCTTCTTGGAAGACGGTACTCCCGTTGATGTCATTCTGAACCCGTTGGGCGTGCCCGGTCGTATGAACATCGGCCAGGTGCTTGAGGTTCACACCGGCTGGCTCGCTAAGCAGGGTTGGAAGATTGAGGGTGACCCGGCGTGGCTGAAGAATATGCCGAACTTCCCGAAGGAATCCGGACCCACCCGCCTGGCGACCCCCGTGTTCGACGGCGCTCATGAGGACGAGCTCTTCGACTTGATGGATCACGCGAATCCGAACCGTGACGGCGATCGTCTGATTACTCGCTCCGGCAAGGCACGTCTGATTGACGGTCGTTCGGGTGAGCCGTTCCCTGACCCGATTTCGGTGGGCTATCAGTACATCCTGAAGCTGCACCACCTGGTGGACGACAAGATTCACGCTCGTTCCACCGGTCCTTACTCGATGATTACCCAGCAGCCGTTGGGCGGTAAGGCACAATTCGGCGGTCAGCGCTTCGGTGAGATGGAAGTGTGGGCGCTGGAAGCATACGGCGCCGCCTACACCCTGCAGGAAATCTTGACCGTCAAGTCTGACGATGTGGCCGGTCGTGTGAAGGTTTACGAGGCGATCGTCAAGGGTGAGAATATCCCCGAGCCGGGCATCCCCGAATCCTTCAAGGTTCTTATTAAAGAAATGCAGTCACTGTGCCTGAACGTCGAGGTACTTTCTACCGACGGGAAGACCATTGAAATGAGCGACTCGGAGGAAGAAGGCTTCCGGGCAGCAGAAGATATGGGCGTGAGCCTAACCCACGAGGAGCCCAGCTCCGTGGATGAGCTCTAATCACAGCCCCTCCTTCGCGGGCAGGGCGTAGTCACGCATGATTTTCGCCCCGCCCATCAACCCCAAGTCTTCGAAACTACAGAAAGAGATTAGGACCGATATGTCCAACGAATCTTCGCTTGGTTTGATGCGAATTGGTCTTGCCACCGCCGACGATATCCGTCGTTGGTCTTACGGCGAGGTCAAGAAACCCGAGACCATCAACTACCGTACCCTGAAGCCGGAGAAGGAAGGCCTCTTCGACGAGCGCATCTTTGGTCCCACCAAGGACTGGGAGTGCTACTGCGGTAAATACAAGCGCGTGCGCTTCAAGGGTATTGTGTGTGAGCGCTGCGGCGTTGAAGTGACCCGCTCTAAAGTGCGCCGTGAGCGCATGGGCCACATTGAACTGGCTGCACCCGTCACCCACATCTGGTACTTCAAGGGCGTTCCTTCACGCCTGGGCTACCTGCTTGATTTGGCGCCGAAAGACCTGGAAAAGGTCATCTACTTCGCCGCCTACATGATCACGAGCGTGGACGAGGAGGCTCGTCACGAGGATCTGCCGAACCTGCAGGCGGCACACGACCGTGAAAAGCGTGAGCTGGAGTCTCAGCGTGACGCCGATATTGCCGCTATTTCCCGCGAAGTTGAGCAGGAATTGGCTCGTATTGAGGCCGAGGGCGGCAAGAAGACAGCCGAAAAGCGTAAGCTGCGCGATAATGCAGAGCGTCAGATGGCTTCTGTTCGCAAGCGCGCTGACCGTGAAATTGAGCACCTGGAGAAGGTCTGGGATCGTTTCAAGAACCTGAAGGTTGCTGACCTTGAGGGTGATGAGGCGCTCTACCGCTCCATGATCGATAAGTACGGCCTGTACTTTGAGGGTGCAATGGGTGCTGAGGCTATCAAGAAGCGCCTGGAAACCTTCGATCTAGAGGCCGAAGCTGAGGCCCTGAAAGAGGTCATTCAGACCGGTAAGGGTCAGAAGAAGACCCGCGCGCTCAAGCGTCTGAAGGTTGTAAACGCCTTCCTGACCACTAATAACTCCCCGCTGGGTATGGTGCTGGATGTTGTTCCGGTTATTCCGCCGGAGCTGCGCCCGATGGTTCAGCTCGATGGCGGTCGCTTTGCGACTTCCGACCTGAACGACCTGTACCGTCGTGTGATCAACCGTAACAACCGCCTCAAGCGCCTGCTGGAGCTTGGCGCCCCGAGATCATTGTGAATAACGAAAAGCGCATGCTGCAGGAAGCTGTGGATTCGCTCTTCGATAACGGTCGTCGTGGTCGCCCCGTGACCGGTCCCGGTAACCGCCCGCTGAAGTCGCTCTCCGATATGCTCAAGGGTAAGCAGGGTCGTTTCCGCCAGAACCTGCTCGGTAAGCGCGTGGACTACTCCGGCCGTTCCGTGATCGTGGTTGGTCCGCAGCTGGAAATGCATCAGTGCGGTCTGCCGAAGCAGATGGCGCTGGAGCTGTTCAAGCCCTTCGTCATGAAGCGCCTGGTGGAGCTTTCGCACGCGCAGAACATTAAGAGTGCTAAGCGTATGGTTGAGCGTTTCCGCCCGCAGGTGTGGGATGTTCTCGAAGAGATCATTACCGAGCATCCTGTGCTGCTGAACCGTGCACCTACCCTGCACCGTCTGGGTATTCAGGCGTTCGAGCCGAAGCTGGTTGAGGGTAAGGCTATTCAGCTGCATCCGCTCGTGTGTTCTGCGTTCAACGCTGACTTCGACGGCGACCAGATGGCGGTTCACCTGCCGCTCTCGCCCGAGGCCCAGGCTGAGGCACGCATCTTGATGCTCTCCTCGAACAACATCTTGAAGCCTTCGGACGGTCGTCCGGTAGCTGTTCCTTCGCAGGATATGATCATTGGCTTGTACCACTTGACCACCACACGCGAAGGTGAGAAGAACGAGGGTCACGCATTCTCGTCGATCGCTGAAGCTCTGATGGCGATGGATCGTCACGATATTGAGCTGTACACCAAGATTAAGGTGCGTCTCTCTGGTGATGAGTTTGTAGCGCCCGAGGGTTGGGAAGCCCCTGAGGGTTACACGCCTGGCGATCCGATTCTGCTGGAGTGCACTGTCGGTCAGATTCTGTTCAACCAGACTTTGCCGAAGGATTACCCGTGGTTCTCTGGCGTCGCAGATAAGAAGGGGCTGGGCAAGCTCATTAACGATCTTGCTGAGAAGTACCCGATGGATATCGTGGCGCGTACCCTGGATAACCTCAAGAACGCTGGCTTCTACTGGGCTTCGCGTTCGGGCGTGACCGTCGCCGTTTCTGATATCGCGACCCCGGCGACTAAGCCCGCGATTATGGAACGCTACGAAAAGCAGGCCTCCGCGATTGAGGATGAGTTTGATGTCGGTATGATTGGCGACGACGAGCGCCGTGAGGAACTCATCAAGATTTGGACCGAAGCTACCGATACGGTCGCTGAGGCTATGCGCGAGAATCTGAGCGACAACGGTGGTCTGAATACCATCTACCGTATGGTGACCTCCGGCGCACGTGGTAACTGGATGCAGGTTCGTCAGATTGCGGGTATCCGCGGTCTGGTGTCTAACCCGAAGGGCGAGATTATGCCCCGCCCGATTAAGTCCTCCTACCGTGAAGGGCTGTCGGTGTTGGAGTACTTCATCGCAACTCACGGTGCTCGTAAGGGTCTTGCCGATACCGCGCTGCGTACCGCTAACTCGGGTTACCTGACCCGCCGTCTGGTGGACGTTTCGCAGGATGTGATCGTGCGTGAACACGACTGCGGTACTCGCCGTGGTCTGGTACTTCCGCTGATCGATGCCGACGGCAACCTCCACCCGGATGTTGAGACTTCTATCCACGGTCGTACCTTGGCAATTGATGTCAAGGACTCTGACGGTAACGTCATCGCATCCGCTGGTGAGGATGTTTCGGATGTGCTGATCGAGAAGCTGTTCAAGGCTGGCGTGAAGGAACTGCGTGTTCGTTCTGTGCTGACTTGCGAGTCCAGCATCGGCGTATGTGCCCTGTGCTACGGACGCTCGATGGCATCGAACGTTCTGGTTGATATTGGCGAGGCTGTGGGCATTATCGCGGCTCAGTCCATTGGTGAGCCCGGTACTCAGCTGACTATGCGTACCTTCCACACCGGTGGTGTTGCATCGGCTGACGATATTACCCAGGGTCTGCCCCGTATTCAGGAGCTCTTCGAGGCTCGCACCCCTAAGGGCGTGGCACCGATTTCTGAGGTTTCCGGCCGTGTGACCATTGAGGACACCGAAAAGTCGTACAAGATCGTCGTTACCCCGGATGATGGTTCCGAACCGCAGTCTTACACGGTTCTTCGCCGTGCGGCTTCGAAGCTGCAGACCGGCGACCACGTTCAGGTGGGCGATCAGCTGGCTGCTGGTGCGGTTGATCCGAAGGAGGTTCTGCGTATTCGCGGTCCTCGTGAGGCGCAGAAGCACCTGGTGAGCGAGGTTCAGGGCGTGTACAAGTCTCAGGGCGTAGAGATCCACGATAAGCACGTTGAGGTTATTGTGCGTCAGATGCTCCGCCGCGTGACCGTCATTGAGTCTGGCGATACCGAGCTGCTGCCCGGTGAACTCGTGGACAACATCGTGTTCCAGAAGGCTAACCGTAAGGCGCTCGTTGAGGGCAAGAAAGCCTGCCGCTGGCCGTCCTGAGATGATGGGTATCACCAAGGCTTCGCTGGCCACCGAGTCCTGGCTGTCTGCCGCATCCTTCCAGGAGACCACTCGCGTTCTCACCCAGGCTGCGATGGAGGCTAAGACCGATCCCGCTGCTTGGTCTGAAGGAGAACGTCATCATCGGTAAGCTGGTTCCCGCCGGTACCGGTTTGGCTCGCTACAACGATATTGAGGTTGAGCCCAGCCAGAAGGCGCGTGAGGAGCAGATGCAGGCGTTTGATGGCTTCGGCTACCAGAGCGCGTTCACCCAGCTAGGTGAAGATCCCGTACCCCTACGCCAACAGCGGCTACATGGCTGTTCCCTTGGACGAGTACGGTCGTGGTCTTGAGTAAGACTCACATAATGGGTTCGTAAACTCGATCGTGAATCGGACCTAGTAGTCCTAGATGATGGAGGCGGTCTCGGGAACTTCCCGAGACCGCCTCCTGACGTTAGCTAGGGGAGAGGACTACTCTATTTCAGTATCAAGTGATGAATACCATAATGTATTTACTATGCTGGGACGGTGTTCTCTCCGAGTTCAGCTAGATTAACAGGATTTTAACCTGTATAGTCTTTATCCGAAGTACCTAGCCTCGGCGTGGAATTCACCACCGTGATTCCTTGTGATAGTTAATCGTGAGGTCTTGGGTCAACGAATCAATGGCAGTATGGATACCGTCCTTTGGTGTTGCCTGTGTGCTGACACCTAAATGCCATTTTTAAGTGTGCCCAAAAACTTTTTCATCAGAAATAAGTTTAAAACTCGCTGAGAGCAAGAACCCGTGTGCCTAGATGGGCTACGGGCTTCTGTAACCGAGAGCATTTCGTGGCAACACAAAATGCCAGTAAGTTCCCAAGGACTTGAAGACAGATAAGTCCACATAGTAACGGAGAAAACGTGCCTACTATTCAGCAGCTGGTCCGTAAGGGCCGGACTCCCAAGGTCGTTAAGACCAAGGCGCCCGCACTGAAGGGCAACCCTATGAAGCGTGGCGTGTGCACCCGTGTGTACACCACCACCCCGAAGAAGCCGAACTCGGCACTGCGTAAAGTCGCTCGTGTCAAGCTCAACGGTGGTATCGAGGTTACCGCATACATTCCCGGTGAGGGTCACAACCTGCAGGAGCACTCGATTGTGCTCGTTCGCGGTGGCCGTGTGAAGGACCTCCCCGGTGTTCGTTACAAGATCGTTCGTGGTGCTCTGGATACCCAGGGTGTTAAGGGTCGCGGCCAGGCTCGCTCCCGCTACGGCGCTAAGAAGGAGAAGAAGTAATGCCTCGTAAGGGTCCCGCTCCCAAGCGTCCCCTCGTAAACGATCCTGTTTACGGTTCTGCACTGGTTACCCAGCTCATTAACAAGGTTCTGTTGGACGGCAAGAAGTCCGTGGCAGAGCGCATCGTATACGGTGCTCTTGAGGGTGTTGAGAAGAAGACCGGTTCTGATCCGGTTGTCACCCTGAAGAAGGCCATGGACAACATCAAGCCCTCGCTTGAGGTTCGTTCCCGCCGTGTTGGTGGTGCAACCTACCAGGTGCCGGTCGAGGTCCGCCCCGGCCGTTCCACCGCTCTGGCTCTTCGCTGGTTGGTTGGCTTCTCGAAGCAGCGCCGCGAAAAGACTATGACTGAGCGTCTGATGAACGAGATCCTGGATGCATCCAACGGTCTCGGCGCCGCTGTCAAGCGCCGCGAAGACACTCACAAGATGGCCGAGTCCAACAAGGCCTTCGCACACTACCGTTGGTAATTCTCCGTTTACAGCCTGTCGAGGTTATGGAGCCTGGCAGGCTTTCGGAGTATCTCATTTAGGGAGAAAAACGTGGCACATGATGTGTACACTGACCTGAACAAGGTCCGCAACATCGGTATTATGGCGCACATTGACGCCGGTAAGACCACTACTACTGAGCGCATCCTGTTCTACACCGGTATTAACCACAAGATCGGTGAGACTCACGATGGCGCTTCAACTATGGACTGGATGGCTCAGGAGCAGGAGCGCGGTATTACCATTACCTCCGCAGCTATCACCTGCTTCTGGAAAGACAACCAGATCAATATTATTGACACCCCCGGTCACGTGGACTTCACCGTTGAGGTGGAGCGTTCGCTGCGCGTGCTTGACGGCGCGGTAGCGGTATTTGACGGTAAGGAAGGTGTTGAGCCTCAGTCTGAGACCGTGTGGCGTCAGGCTGATAAGTACGACGTTCCCCGCATCTGCTTCGTCAACAAGATGGACAAGATGGGTGCGGACTTCTACTTCACCGTTCAGACTATTATTGATCGCCTGGGCGCAAAACCGCTCGTTATGCAGCTGCCTATCGGCGCTGAGAGCGACTTTGTCGGCGTGGTTGATCTGCTCGAAATGAAGGCATACGTATGGCCCGGCGACTCTAAGGGCGACGTGACCATGGGGGCAGAGTACGAAACTCGAGAGATCCCCGCTGACCTGCAGGCTAAGGCTGAAGAGTACCGCGCAGAGCTGATCGAGGCTGTTGCCGAGTCCAGCGAGGAACTCATGGAGAAGTACCTCGAAGGTGAAGAACTCACGATTGATGAGCTCAAGGCTGGTATTCGCCAGCTGACCATCAACGGCGAGGCATTCCCCTGTGCTCTGCGGTTCCGCATTCAAGAACCGCGGCGTTCAGCCCATGCTGGATGCTGTGATCGACTACCTGCCTTCCCCGCTGGATGTTCCCGACGTTGAGGGCTCTAGCCCTTCGAATGAGGAAGAGAAGCTTACCCGTAAGGCATCTTCGGATGAGCCTTTTGCGGCTCTGGCCTACAAGGTTGCAGCTCACCCGTTCTACGGTCAGCTCATCTACACCCGTGTGTACTCCGGTCACGCGGCTCAGGGGTCAACAGGTTCTTAACTCGACTAAGGGTAAGAAGGAGCGTCTCGGTAAGCTCTTCCAGATGCAGTCCAACAAGGAGAACCCGGTTGACGAAATCACCGCGGGTCACATTTATGCGGCGATCGGTCTGAAGGATACGACTACCGGTGATACTCTGTGCGATCCTGCAAACCCGATCGTGCTTGAGACGATGACCTTCCCCGCTCCCGTGATCTTCGTGGCTATTGAGCCTAAGACCAAGGGCGACCAGGAGAAGATGTCGACCGCAATTCAGAAGCTCTCCGCTGAGGACCCCACCTTCACCGTGTCGCTGAACGAAGAGACCGGTCAGACCGAAATCGGTGGTATGGGCGAGCTTCACTTGGACATCATCGTTGACCGTATGAAGCGTGAGTTCAAGGTTGAGGCTAACGTTGGTAAGCCTCAGGTTGCATACCGCGAGACCATTAAGAAGACCGTTGAGAAGGTCGACTACACCCACAAGAAGCAGACCGGTGGTTCCGGTCAGTTCGCGAAGGTGCAGGTTTCCTTCGAGCCGCTGCCTCTGGATGGCGAGGAACTGTACGAGTTTGAGGATAAGGTGACCGGTGGTCGCGTGCCTCGCGAGTACATTCCTTCTGTCGATGCTGGTATTCAGGACGCTATGAAGTTTGGTGTTCTGGCTGGTTATCCGATGGTCGGCGTGAAAGCGACCCTGATCGACGGTGCCTACCACGATGTCGACTCCTCTGAAATGGCGTTCAAGATCGCTGGTTCTATGGTCTTCAAGGAAGGCGCTAAGCGCGCTAACCCTGTCCTGCTGGAACCGCTGATGGACGTTGAGGTGCGTACCCCCGAAGAGTACATGGGCGACGTTATTGGCGACCTGAACTCTCGTCGTGGTCACGTGCGTTCCATGGAGGATGCATCCGGCGTCAAGATCGTCAAGGCTCTCGTACCGTTGACCGAGATGTTCGGCTACATTGGCGATCTGCGTGGTAAGACCCAGGGACGTGCAGTATTCTCGATGGCATTCGACAGCTACGGCGAGGTTCCCAAGAACGTCGCTGACGAGATCATTCAGAAGAGCCGCGGCGAGTAATTTCCCGTCTCTTCCCTGAGGGCCGCGGGTTGAGAAGCCCGTGACCCCTCACTAAAATTTTTAAATAAAAATCCACCATTGAAGGCATGGACAGTTTCATCTCTGCCGCGTAATCCGCTATTCTAGACGCTAGACCGTTTTTTGCGGGTTGCGCCGGAGCGAAGATCCGGGTGCATGTTTTCAATACGTTCTAGGAGGAACACTCTTGGCTAAGGCTAAGTTCGAGCGCTCCAAGCCTCACGTTAACGTCGGTACCATTGGTCACGTTGACCACGGTAAGACCACCCTGACCGCTGCTATCTCCAAGGTTCTGGCTGACAAGTACCCGGACCTGAACGAACAGCGCGACTTCGGTATGATCGACAGCGCTCCTGAGGAGCGCCAGCGCGGTATTACCATTAACATCGCTCACATTGAGTACCAGACTGAGAAGCGTCACTACGCACACGTTGACGCTCCCGGTCACGCTGACTACGTCAAGAACATGATTACCGGTGCTGCACAGATGGACGGCGCAATCCTCGTGGTTGCTGCTACCGACGGTCCCATGGCGCAGACCCGTGAGCACGTGCTGCTCGCTCGCCAGGTTGGCGTGCCCACCCTGCTGGTGGCACTGAACAAGGCTGACATGGTTGATGACGAAGAGCTTCTCGACCTCGTCGAGATGGAGGTTCGTGACCTCCTCTCCTCGCAGGAGTTCGACGGTGATGACGCTCCCGTGATCCGCGTGTCCGCTCTGAAGGCTCTCGAAGGTGACCCCGAGTGGGTTGCTAAGGTTGAGGAGCTCATGGAAGCAGTTGACACCTACATTCCGGATCCGGTTCGTGAGACCGACAAGCCCTTCCTTATGCCCATTGAGGACGTCTTCACCATTACCGGTCGCGGTACCGTTGTGACCGGTCGTGCAGAGCGCGGTACCCTGAAGATCAACTCTGAGGTTGAGATCGTTGGTATCCGCCCCATCCAGAAGACCACCGTGACCGGTATCGAGATGTTCCACAAGCAGCTCGACGAAGCATGGGCAGGCGAGAACTGTGGTCTGCTTCTGCGTGGTCTCAAGCGTGACGACGTTGAGCGTGGTCAGGTTGTTGTGGAGCCGGGCTCCATCACCCCTCACACCGAGTTCGAGGCAAACGTCTACATCCTCTCCAAGGATGAGGGCGGTCGCCATAACCCCTTCTACTCGAACTACCGTCCTCAGTTCTACTTCCGTACCACTGACGTGACCGGTGTTATCAAGCTCCCCGAGGGCACCGAAATGGTTATGCCCGGTGACAACACCGAGATGACTGTTGAGCTGATCCAGCCCATCGCTATGGAAGAAGGCCTCGGCTTCGCTATCCGTGAGGGTGGCCGCACCGTTGGTTCGGGTCGCGTTACCAAGATCATCAAGTAATTGCCGTAGCAACGACAATTCGCTGATGATGCGTTCAACAGTTTGATCTTTCAACGCTAGCGATTTTAGAAGTCCCCCTGCATCATTGAATGCAGGGGGACTTCTACGTTTAACACTCCGCAGAGAGGGCGCTTCTGTGAGCGATAGTTTATGTTTGGCATCTAACCCCAGTGGCAGTACACCCCCTAACCATAAGCACGGCTGGGGGAGGGCATGCCGGGGTGGATTGGGTACCTTCTTTTAGCGTGTCCTGCTTGGGCAGGCTTTTCTAGAACACGCTAAAAGGTAACGGGGTAAATAGTCCGGGATTGCATTACTTCACCTTACCCGTGCCTCCCTTATCCTCTCCATAAAAGAGCCTTGATAGTGAATGAAGCGAAGTTTCCAACACTTTGTTCACCATCAAGGCTCTTTTGTAGGAGCTAGAACATCAGGAATATTCTAGGCTTGAATATTTCCGTTCGGATTGTTGTGCTGTTGTGAGTACCCCGGATACTGCGTCTGACCATTGGGCTGGTTATAGCCTTGGTAAGGCTGCTGCCCTGCCCATGGCCCCTGTCCGTAAGGTGCGGATGCAGCATTTGGAGGAACGAATCCGGCAGGCGCGCCCTGATACGGGTTCTGCGGAAGAGTGGGAGCCTGCTTATCCGCTGAAGGCCCCTGATCGCGAGCCAGCAAACGCCATACAACACCAGCAATGAGAAGTACCGAGATAATCATGAGCGTGAGCGGGTTGAGCCCGTTGAGTAGAAGCGCAAGATCCACCGTAACGAGAGCCGCGCTGACAAATACCCAGATACGGTCAAGAACAACGCTGACGAGTGCAGTCAGGAGAATGCCCAAGAGCATGATGACCGCACCTTGCTGAAGGTAACCAGTGCCCCATGCCATGATGGTGAGGAGCCCCTGTAATCCTATAGCCGTGTAGAGCAACGCCGCAGAGATACCTTGCTGAGCGGGGTGTTTCTCGATGAGGTTCCGGAGTATCTTAGATGCCACAACAGCAAGCAGAATGAGGATCGCAGCTTCCAGCAGGCTCTGGAAGAATCCTGTCACCGAGAAATCCAGAAGGATTCGTGTAGTAAATGCCACCGGTGCGGCAACGATGGCTGTTGGCAGCATGCGCTTAGTGCTGACGGAGGCAAAGTTCAAAGCTGTAAGACCCCACAGCAGGGCGCTCTGTACCGTATCTTCGGAAGCAATCGAAGCAAAAGTCCAGAAGGCGATAGCTATGATCGCCGGAACCATCAAAAAGGTGTTGTGCGGACCGTAGAATCGGGTGCTGTCATTGCGTTGAGACACCAAATAGTTTTTCGAGGATCGGGCAGGCCCGTGGAGCGGAAGCTGAATAACTTTCGCTGAGTTCTCCAACTGCACGTTAAGAGGCTGAAGCGAATCATACTTGCCGGGGATCTCGCGCTTCAGCAGAGTTGTTAGACCGTAGAGGACTGCACTGCATAGGGCAGCGGCAAGACCCTGGTAGATAACATATTCAGAGAACCGTGCGTGATTGAGGTTCAGCATATGATTGGTAACGGTATAACCTGTCAAGAGCAACGCGATAGAGGCGCATACTCGGAGCATAGCCAGGTTTGCTGCCTCCCCGAGCCCCCACAGCACTAGAACAGCAAGGGGCAGAAGATGGCGGTGAACAGAGCGTTGTCTGAGTACGCGAAGGGAGCAATGAAACCGGGTAGGCACGCTGTATAGAAGATAATGTAAAACACAGTCCGTTCGCGTGGCTGGCGGCGAGTCATGTACAGAATTCCACTCAGTAGACCTTGAATAAGGAGCAGCCCAGAGGCAGTGAGGAATACCTGATCAGAGGCAATGCTATTGGAAGCCCACAGCACAATGACTGACCACAGCATCGGGAACCTAGACGTCATAAACATAATATGACGTTCCGAGGTTTCTTGAGGAATAATGTAAGACATTCCAAACATATAGATGCTGGTCAGAACCAGAACCCCGACTGCCCACCAATCCCCAGCGGGGAAGAGGTAGTTCATCGATGTTGCTGCAATGCCTAAACCGCATAACGTGAGATAGATGCAGATGAGAGGCACAATCTTTTGATCTTTATACGCACTCGATGCTCGGAGCGTCAAGAAGCCAAGAGCCAGAACCGCGAGAAGAGCGACAACATAGAGCGAGGTATCAAGGGTTGGGTCAATAATCTCGCGGGGAGTCCACGTGAAGATCGAACGCAGCAGAAAGAATACAACTGCCATGACAAGGTACACCAGAATTTCCCGGAAGGCTGTCAGAGAACGTTTCTGGGGTAGTATTTCGTAACGGATTGCAGCGAACAATCCAAGAGCGGTGATGGTGAGAGCACCTGCTAGGAGGATACCTCGTACGCCCCATCCGAGCTGAAGCGTAAAGAGCAGGTGCATGGTACCTAGAAGAGGAATATCTTCGTTGTACTCGATACAAGGAGCTGAGGCAGCTGAAGCTTGCGGGCGGTAAGCATGAGAATGCCCGCTGTTACGAAGTACAGGTAGAAAGCGGATTCGTGCTGGCCTAGCAATATCAGGCTTAACCCACTGCTTATTCCAGCGATCAGGTATACGTACTCCTGCGCGGGGAGGTATTTACGGTATGCAGTAATAATACCCACGCAAAGCACAGCAAATACCCATGCACGCGGAAAGGTAACACCGTCTAGATGTACAAGCAGCATAAATTCTAGCCCAGTTGGGAAAGAATCTATATTGGTCAGAAGTGCATGTGGCATTTCGATAAAAGTGACGAATGCAGCAAAAATAATGCTTATATAGGTATCAATCCGAACATCCCAGCGCATGATGGGATGCTTGGGTAGATTCGCCTTCATTTCACGCTGCATAAGGGGGTACCCTACCAAGACTGCGAGAAGGTGCAGCGCATATAGACCCATGAGGACTATCGTGACGGTAACGGGCCTCTCTAAGCCCCAGCCGAAACTGATCAGGGCGATGAACGGGTAGAGGCGAGCCTGAATGTAGTAGTCAAGCTTGCGTTCCAGAGCGGTAAAGACGAAAGCGTGAGCCGACATAACGGAGAAGACTATGCCCATATCAGAGCTGCTCATCTGCGGTATAAAGAAGAGCACAACGACCGCTGTGACGGGAACGAAAATACGGGAGGATTCTAAAAGCCCCTCACGCAAACCAGTAGGTACAAGGCGCGAATTTAGGCGTATGAGCAGGCCCAGGATAATGGCGAGTACTGTGAGCGCGACGAAGTACCACACAAAGGGGAGAGCAGCTACGTTCGTGGCGGCAAGCGCATCCGAGACGAAGAAAGAAATAAGAACATAAGCCATCACCCTGTTGCGCATAAAAGAGCAGGCCAGAATAATCGCAGCTGTGCCAACGAGTGAGACCAGCAGCCAGATGAGGCTTCCGTCATTCCAAAGCCCCAGAACATAGGTTGCGATACCGGTAAGGGGTAAAAGTGCTAAACCTGTGGCGGTGAATGAGTAGGATGCGATGCGCAAACGTACCACGGTTTTGTAGGTAATAAGACCTGCGCTGTAGAAAAGTAAACTACCTAATCCTAGACCAGCTACACGAAGAATAACGCTGGTCCTATCTTGTGAGGTGATTGAGGTGATGAACAGCGCCGCAGAACCGATGAGGAGCAATGATCCCAAATAAAGCAAAACATTGAGGAAAAGATCTTCAGCACGGCGGCGTGTCAAAGAACGGGTGTCCCGCTGAGTAGCTGCATCGTTGTCTGTGATGGATCAGAATACCACGCTGTCTGTGGGTTTTGACCCTGCCAAGGCATCTGTGCCTGAGGGTATGAATACCCGGCTGGCATCTGAGGAGATTGTCCTGAACCCTGCGGCTGATCGCCAGCAGGGAATTCGTGGTTGGGGGTAGACATGATATTTACTCCTTTGATGATTTACCTATTTTCACCATAGACGAATGCGGAGCATAGATTCTTTGATTTGACGCTTTATTCGGCATAGAGGTTTCTGGAAAAAGAATGAGAGAATCCTGAATGTGAAATAACCGCATTTTTAAGGAGTAATTCTGGTTTTCGAGATTTCCTCTTGATAAATTCTCTGGACACTCAAACGATATGAAAAAATAAAATAATGAACCTCAGCATGAGAGTCAGGCAGGACTGCGAAGCAAAGACGTGTATCCTTGCCAGTAATTGTGTTTTTAACAACAACCTTTGATTCTGCTTGCGTGGGGTGATGAGTTTTGAGAGAATGGACGACGTTGTAAAAGCGTTTATCTGTTCTAGATAAGCCCACATATGACCCGGTCCGAGGAATGAAGGGACGAGTCTGTCTTACGGTAGGCGACACGCCCGAGTTCGGGGGTCGGTGCCCATGCGGGGTGAGGAACCCGGTTTCACCGGATTCAGTCCGTGGTGGGCG
>BNJT01000648.1_pt1 | contig 76416 bp, 171 predicted proteins | sample 8540491 | NCBI WGS metagenome assembly BNJT01 (sample SAMD00202455, study PRJDB9452) | human saliva metagenome | host: Homo sapiens | reverse complement strand
CTTAGAAAATAATTTCAAAGATAAAAGACATCGTCGTTGTTTCACCAGACCATGGTGGGGTAACTCGTGCACGTAAATTAGCAGAATTTCTTACATGCTCCAATTGCAGATTATTGACAAACGTCGTCCAAAAAGCAAATGTAGCTGAAGTAATGAATATTATTGGAGATGTCAAAGGAAAAGTTGCCGTATTAATCGACGATATGATTGATACAGCTGGAACCATTACACTAGCAGCTCAAGCATTACAAGATGCAGGAGCAATTGAAGTGTATGCTTGTTGTACTCACCCTGTATTATCAGGTCCAGCATTAGATCGTTTTAAATGCTTCTGTGATTAAAGAAGTTGTAGTAACTGACTCAATTCAAGTTCCTGAAGAAAAAACAGGTGGAAAAAAATTGTTCAAGTTAGTGTGGACCAATTAATGGCTGAAGCGATCAAACGTATTCATGAAAACCGTTCAGTAAGTCCATTATTTATTGAAAAGTTCACAATTTTAGATTAAAAATTTGAGCATAAATAGGAGGCTGGAGATATTTCTCCAGTCTTTTTATTCGAGGAGGTTATTTGGTGAATTCGTGTAAAATCAAAGGAAAAAGTTTTACTAGGAATCGTTAGTATCATTGTCGGAGTGATTACTGGTGTTTTAACGTCCTTTTTTTGGGACAAGTATTATTAAAAGTATCTGAATTACGAGTGGAGTATTTTTGGTATTTGATTCCGTTTTTAGCAGTAGTAGGATTTTTATTTCATACAGTTTATTTGAAAATATGGGAAAAATGCGGTAGAAGGTATGAATATTGTCTTTCGAATTGGGTCAAGGAGAGGACAATCGTATTTCAAAATGGTTAATTCCTTTTTATGATGATTGGAACATGGCTAGCTCATTTATTTGGAGCAAGTGTGGGTCGTGAAGGAGTGGCGGTTCAATTAGGAGCAACAGTTGCGAATCAGTTTCAACAAGGGTTTTCTTCTAAGAGGAATCGTCAAATTTTTATTAATGATCGGGATGGCGAGCGGTTTTGCTGGACTATTTGGGCATCCTCTAGCAGCAACTTTCTTTTGCGATTGAAGTAATGATTGTTGGTCAATTACAAATTGATGCATTATTTTATGCATTGTTGTCCAGTTTTATTTCGATGAATGTAGCTCAAAGTTTAGGATTAGAGAAATTTATGGTGGGCATTCCTGTAGAAATTCAGTTCGATGAGACTTTAGTTAAGATGGTAGTGCTAGGGAATTGCTTTTGGATTAACAGGAAGACTATTTAGTGTGAGTTTGGCGTATTTGAAAAAATATTGGAGTAGTAAAATTCCAAGTCCAACTCAAAGAATATTTTTATTAGGAATTGTTGTCAGTATTTTTAATTGCGGCTTTTGGTAGTGGTCGTTATGCAGGATTAGGGACGAATTTAATTCATGCTAGTTTTTATAGTGAGACGATTTATGTACAAGATTGGATTTTTGAAATTAGGATTAACAGTATTCTCCCTTAGTGCAGGATTTTTAGGCGGGGAAGTAACTCACTCTTTTTCGATTGGGTCTTCTTTAGGAATCGTAATGAGTTCTTGGCTAGAATTTCTCCAATGGTAGCAGCGGCATTAGGTTACGGAGCTGTATTTGGAAGTGCAACAAACACTTGGCTAGCCCTATTTTTTTATTATCGGTGAAGTATTCGGATATAGTATGATGCCATATGCAGCAATTGTATGTATTGTCGCATTTGTCGTAAATGGAAATAATAGCATTTATGGACAACAGAAAATTTTTGAATTAGAAGGTATAGAAAGATAAAAAACAGGGGCAAGTATTTTGTCCCTGTTGTTATATACACACTTTTAAGTAGCAAAAAAATTACTGAGTAACTTTCTTGATTTTAGAGCCGAGAGAAGCTCACTATATAACTTTCTCACTTAGGGATTGAGATCACGTTTTTCAGAATTATTTATTACATCGAAATTCTATCATAAATACACCTAAAACTATAAAAAAATACAGGAAATTACTGCGCTCATTACTAGTGATACATTCATATAATTTTTAGAAAAAGAAAATAAGGCTACTCCTAAAAACGGTTTATCAAAGCTCGTTAATATTCTCTTTTCATATATTCATCCCCTAATTCAATATTTTTATCTTTAACACTTACTATTGTATTTCTTAGATTAGAATAGTTTACAAAATATAACTTATACAGTTATACATAAAGAGTCATAAAAATCGCTTTTTTTATGCTTGTATTATAATTAATTTTTAAGCAAAATACAATGAATATTAAACCTAAGAGACAGATATGCTCGTTGTGTAAAATTTGACAAATTTTTCAAATAAACGAAAAATACTTGTTATTTCATGAAAAGTTTAGTATACTTTCGCATAGCGAGGGCTTTTAAATTCATCCCGTGAGGGTGAAAAAGGCGATCATAGTTCAAGTTTAGATTTCTAGGAGAATTTTTATGCATGAGAGAATTCTTCTATATGAAAAAGCAGCCCTTTTGCAAAACAAAATTTGATAGGGTTGCTTTTTGTATGCACAAAAGGCCCGGAAAAGAGGAAAATATGGAGTTACAAACTTCAAAAGTCAACTTATTACTCGATGTGGACCAAAATCCACCTTTAGCCAAAGGTTTATTACTAAGCTTGCAACATGTGTTTGCAATGTTTGGGGCAACGATTTTAGTGCCATTAATTTTTAGAATACCTGTTTCTGTAGCATTATTTGCATCAGGGTTAGGAACTTTGATTTACATGGTAGCAACTCAATTTAAAGTGCCAGTGTACTTAGGTTCTTCATTTGCCTTTATTTCAGCAATGGCATTTGCAATGAAACAAATGAATGGAGATGTTTCAGCGAGCTCAGTCAGGGGTTGTTCTTGTAGGTCTTGTTTATGTAGTAGTAGCATTAGCGGTTAAATTAATTGGAACAAAATGGATTGATCGTTTATTACCTCCGATTGTCATTGGACCGATGATTATGGTAATTGGTTTAGGATTAGCAAATTCAGCCGTGACAAATGCAGGATTTATTAAAAGATGGTACAGTTCAACAAATAACAGTAGCGATTGTAACTTTCTTGATTACAGCATTTTATTAATACAAAAAGCTAAAGGATTTTTAAAAAATTATTCCATTCTTATTTGGAATTATTGGAGGATATATTGTAGCTGTACTGTTTGGATTGGTTGATTTCACTCCAGTATTAGAAGCTGATTGGATTGCGATTCCGCAATTATATTTGCCATTTTTCAACAAATGGATTTTTCAAAAGAATATCACTGGTATTTTGGCCCTGAAACTTGGGCAATTTTACCCGTATCCGTTGTAACAATTGCAGAACATATTGGAGACCATACAGTTTTAAGTCAGATTTGTGGAAGACAATTTTTGAAAAACACCGAGGCTTACATCGTACATTAATTGGAGATGGTGTTGCGACTGCAGTTTCAGCGTTTATGGGTGGACCTGCGAATACAACTTATGGTGAGAATACTGGGGTTGTAGGGATGACAAGAATTGCAAGTGTTTCAGTGATTCGTAATGCAGCGTTATTTGCGATTGGGTTGAGTTTCCTTGGAAAATTCACAGCGTTAATTTCAACTATTCCAAATGCAGTGCTTGGTGGAATGGCTATCTTATTATATGGAGTTATTGCAAGTAATGGTTTGAAAGTGTTAATTGAAAAGCAAGTAGATTTTTAGAGAAGTGCGTAATTTGATTATTGCGAGTTCGATGTTAGTGTTAGGATTAGGTGGAGCGATTTTAGAATTAGGGTCCTGTGACATTATCAGGTACAGCATTATGTGCATTAGCAGGTGTTATTTTGAACCTAGTTTTTGCCGTATGAAAACAGAAAATGATTTTCCTTGATGTAGTAAGGGACGGTAGCAGCCTTGCTTTGCAGAAGTCTCATACCTAAAATTCGAGCCTAAGGTCTCGATTTTTCCCAGCAATATAAGCCACCATTTGTGGCTTATATTGCTATACTACTCAAAAATCATTTTCTGTTTTCTACTGATGAGGGATGTATACAAGGATGATTTCCGTAATATGGCGAAGGACGCCAGCAGCTTCGCAAAAGCGAATCTCATGCACGCTACATTTAAAAATTTATTTTAATTAGTCTATTTGTATAACCGTTAGTCTATAAAGAGGTAAAAAGGCTTTTCTTCACTGAAAAAGTCTTTCAGTTTCTAGTTTGAGAAAGCGAAAAAAATAGTAGAAAAATATGCTATAATAAAAAAATAGTACAAGTAAAGGAGAGTGAGAAGATGGGGCGTTTTCAAGAGGATATGGAAACCTATAAAAAGAACGATCCAGCGGCACGAAGTAGTTTAGAAATTATTTTAACGTATCCAGGCTATCATGACGACTGTGTTGCATCGACTAGCACTTGGTTACATACTACTTGCCGATGTAGACTTCTTGCTCGCATGCTGAGTACATTTAGTCGATTTTTACTGGAGTGAAATTCATCCGGCAGCGCAAATTGGTCGTCGATTTTTTTATTGACCATGGAATGGGAATCGTTATTGGTGAAACTGCGATTATCGGAGATGATGTAAAAATGTTCCACGGTGTTACATTGGGTGGAACAGGAAAGCAAACAGGAAAAACGTCATCCAACCATTGAAGATGGAGTATTATTGTCCGCTCATGTTCAAGTCATTGGACCAGTTACGATTGGAAAAAGGTGCCAAAATTGGTGCAGCAGCAGTAGTGCTAACGGATATTCCAGCTCATACAACAGCAGTAGGCTTACCTGCTAAAGTTGTTAGAATTCATTCAAAAGAAGAACGAGAAATCACAGAATTATATGGAGGAAATTATGATTCAAGTATATAACACTTTTAACACGTCAAAAGAAGAATTTAAACCACTAGAACCAGGGAAAGTAAAAATGTATGTTTGCGGACCAACAGTTTACAATTATATTCATATTGGAAATGCAAGAGTACGGTTGCATTTGATACTATCCGTCGTTATTTCGAATACCGTGGTTATGATGTGAACTATGTTTCTAATTTTACAGATGTGGATGATAAAATTATTAAAGCAGCGAATGAAACAGGAATGACACCGGAAGAAGTTTCTAAAAATATATTGAAGCTTTTTATGAAGATACAGCTGCATTAAATGTAAAAAAAGCAACTTTAAATCCAACCGTTATGAATACAATGGATGATATTATTGCCTTTGTAGAAGCATTAGTTGAAAAAGAAGCAGCGTATGAATCTGGTGGAGATGTATATTTCATTACTGAAAAATTCAAAGATTATGGAAAATTAAGTGATCAAAGTATTCAAGATTTACAAGTAGGAGCTAGTCAAAAGAACGGAAAGTGCAGATGATGCTAAAAGAGAAATCCATTAGATTTTTGCGCTATGGAAAAGTGCTAAACCAGGAGAAATTAGTTGGGATTCTCCTTGGGGCAAAGGTCGTCAGGTTGGCATATTGAATGTTCTGTAATGGCAACAAAATATTTAGGAGATACTATTGATATTCACGGTGGTGGACAAGACTTAGCATTCCCACACCATGAAAATGAAATTGCGCAAAGTGAATCAAAAAAACAGGCCATCCGTTTGCTCGTTATTGGATGCATAATGCCTTTGTAACAATGGGGGAAGATGGAGAAAAAAATGAGTAAAATCTCTTGGTAATTTCGTATTAGTGCACGATATTATTAAAGAAATTGATCCTCAAATTTTACGTTTCTTCCTAGCAAGTGCCCACTATCGTAGACCATTGAAATTCAGTGAGTCTTCACTGCAAGAAGCAACAACCAATGTGTCAAAAAAATTCAAACAACTTTTAGCAATACACGTTACCGTTTAGACAACGCTGTTGACTCATTAGAAGATGACCAAGATGTATGGGCTAGTTTTGAAGCATTAGAAGGAAAAATTCCAAGAAGAAATGGATGATGATTTTAATGCAGCTAACGGAATGACAGTGTTATATCAATTCGTGAAAGAATGGAATGTTTATTTAGAACGTGAAGCAGTATCACGTGTTATTTTAGAAAAATTATTAGAAAAAGCTGAACAATTATTTGCGATTTTTGGAATGAAAGAAGTTCAAGAAGAATTAGTAGATGATGACATTCAAGCATTAATTGACGAACGTTTAGAGGCAAGAAAAAGCGAAAAACTTTGCACGAAGCGATGAAATTAGAGAATTATTGAAAGATCAAGGGATTGTGTTAGAAGATACTGCTCAAGGAACAAGATGGAGAAGAGTATAATGGAAATCATTAAAGATTGGCATTTATTAAATGGCTTAACATTAGCTTATATGGGTGATGGAATTTATGAATTATATATTCGTCAACATGTGTTAAGAACTGGGAAGACGAAACCAAATATCTTACATCGTGAAGCTACTCGTTATGTTTCTGCCAAGGCTCAAAGCAAATTTAATTCAACAAATGTTGGATAACGAGTCATTTTTAACAGAAGAAGAATTAGAATACTTTAAACGTGGAAGAAAATGCTAAGAGTCATACAAAGGCAAAAAAATGCGGATGTCATTACTTATCGTATGTCTACAGGATTTGAAGCAATGATTGGCTATTTATATTTAAGTGGACAAAAAGAGCGATTAGAGGAAGTCATTGCATGGTGTATTCAACAAGTGGAGGAAAAAAACATGGCTAGACAAGAAAAATTCGAATAGAAGAAAAGGAAGCCAACCAAAGGGCTTCAAAAAGAGGCTAAAGCACCTCGTCCAAAAATATACACCGGAAAGTTCTTCGAATGAGCAAGAGTCCACAGATTTTGTATATGGACGTCACGCAGTAAGAGAAGCATTACAACAACCAGAACGTGTGAATAAATTATGGATTCAAGAAGCTTTATCTGGAAAGGAAATTACACCGATTATTGATTTAGCAAAGGAACATCGTATTCAAATTCAAAAATGTTCCGAAAGCTAAATTGCAAGATCTTAGTGGGGGAAGTTGTCCATCAAGGAGTGGTTGCTTCGATTGCAGCTTATGAATATGCGACTTTAGAAGATGTCTTTGAAAAAGCTCAGGAAAAAAATGAAGATCCATTTATATTAATTTTAGATGGAATTGAAGATCCGTATAATTTAGGAAGTATTTTACGTACGGCAGATGCTACAGGAGTTCACGGAATTATTATTCCGAAGAGAGAAGTGTTTCTTTAACATCTACTGTAGCGAAAGCTTCTACAGGGGCTATCGAGCATGTTCCCGTTGTTCGTGTGACGAATTTAACTCAAACGATTGAACAATTAAAAGAACGTGGTGTTTGGGTGTTTTGGAACTGATATGAAAGGGACGGATTATCGTCAATGGAATACAAAAGGCCCAATTGCGATTGTGATGGGAAATGAAGGAAAAGGTGTCTCTCGTATTGTCAAAGATGCCGTTGATGAAATGATTACGATTCCGATGACCGGACATGTTCAGAGTTTAAATGCGAGTGTCGCAAGTGCTTTAATGATGTATGAAGTTTTCCGTTCTCGTCATTAATAGGTGATGTATGAAGAAACAATTATATATCATTGATGGGTATAATATGATTGGAGCATGGCCTGAATTAGTGAGTTTAAAAAAACAAGGTGATTTAGAAAGTGCTCGTGATTTACTCATCCATCATTGTGCTAATTTTAGAAAATTTGAACATGTTGAAGTGTGGATTGTTTTTGATGCACAATTTGTTCCCGGCATTACTCAGTCATTTGAATCTTCCCAAGTGAAAGTTATTTTTACAGCAGAAGATGAAACGGCAGATGAATATATTGAGAGAACAGTTAGCGAAATGAATACGCAAGTCATTCAAGTGTCTGTAGCAACGAGTGATTTAGCAGAGCAATGGGTCATTTTTCAAAAAGGTGCTTTAAGAAAATCTGCAAGAGAATTTTTCAAAAGAAATTCAACGAAGTAAGAAAAAGCAAGATCAATTATCGAGACAATATCAAGAAGTCTCCAGACGTCGTTCACCATGGAGTGATGAACAGATGGATCAATTGAATGTTTTACGATTCAAATTACAAGAAAAAAAGATGAATAGTTTTTAGATGAGAAAGAGCTAAGAGGTTGAACTGAAGTGACCCCAAAAAGTTAGACTTTTGGGGTTACTTCAATATTATAGGTTGTACCAACTTCTCATCGTCAACCGAAAGTAGAAATTCGATTTGATATTGTAAAGAATTTTTGATAGAGAAGAAGCGAAAAAGCTGTGGCAAATGGATTGACGAGTGCAGAGAGTGTTGCCGAACAAGAAAAAAACAAATTGGAAAAATGGGATATTACTTCCGTAGATGAATATGAAGAAGGAGCTGAACCATTTGCTCAAACAATAGAAAAGGTGTTAAAAAGAGCAATCAATCAACCCCAAAGCCATTTATTATATCCACCCAACAAAAAGTGATGATGGATCCAATTGTTTTAGTGAAGTTAGCGGATAATGAATATCGCATGCTTATTCACTCACTACCATTTGAAGAAGATCAAATGAAGAGTAAAGCAGGAACATTAAAATTTGATACGCTTTATCCATACGAAACAGCGCAAAAGGTGTTAGCTGCTTACTTAAATGAAAAATATACAGAGCGGACGGGTGGAAATTCAGTTCCAGATCCAAGCGGAGTTATTTCGGTCGAACATAATAGAGCAATGATGATAGTGGTAGTCGTGTTCGTTATGATTGTTGGGATCATTTGTTGGAAAATTTTCAAAAAACGTCATTAAATTACTACTAAAGCTCAAATAAAATGAAAATTCTGAGGCGACTTCGGTCGTCTCTTTTTCATCTTCACAAAATCTTCATACTTTCTAGTTAACGGATTCATAAAATTAAGGTATACTAAGTGTGAAATCATCCAAAAAGGAGGAAGTAAGATGCATATTTTAATGATTGAAGATACAGAAGCAGTATGTGAAATGATGGAAATGTTTTTTTGAAAAAGAAGGTTGGACAGCAGAGTTTTATCATGATGGGAAAAGAAGGCTATGATGCCTTTTGTGAATCAACAAGAAAAAAATGGGATCTAGTGATTTTAGATTTAAACTTACCATCAATGGATGGCATGCAAATTTGTCGTCAAATTCGTCAAATGAATGAACAAGTACCAATTGTCATGTTAACAGCAAGAGATTCAGAAAGTGACCAAGTCATTGGCTTAGAAATTGGAGCAGATGATTATGTTGCAAAACCATTTAGCCCCTTAACTATGATGGCGCGAATTAAAGCATTACATCGTCGTATTGGTCGAGGAACTTCTAGCGAAGCTCCAACAAGTTCAGGGCAATTTGATATTGAAACAAAACATGTTTCTATTAATACAAAAAAACTCATGAAGCCTTTTATTGATGGTGTGAAAAATTGATGGATTGACTCCAAAAAGAGTTTGATTTGTTAGTCTTAATGGCACAACATCCTCGCCAAGTTTTCTCAAGAGAACACTTATTAACGAAGATTTGGGAAGATCCATTTTACGGTGATGAGCGTACGATTGATGCCCATATTAAAAAAATTACGTCAAAAAAATTGAAGCAGTTGGACCTCATGTTATTCAAACGGTATGGGGTGTCGGATATAAATTTGATGATAGTGGGATTTAGCAGATGAAATATTTTTTTACCAACAATTAGTAGGATTTTTTTATCAGTTGTATTAGTATCCGTTGTTGTTTGTGGGCTATTATTTTTATAATGTCATGACCAATAAAATTTTTCTTACAACGGTCGCAACAATTATTCGGATACGCCAAAAGCGATTTTTAGTGCATGATTTAACGGCAGATGAGATTAATAGTAGTTTATCTCTATTAAAAGATGAGCATTTAGGAGTTGCGATTTTTGATAAGGATAATAAAATGACTTATCCAGCAACGGTATTAAATGTCAAAAAGTTCATTAACAGATGATGAATTACAACATCTTCAAGATGGTTCTGCGGTTAATATGAAGCAAACAAAGCATAATTTTTGTGGGAGAAGCAGCAGATTTAGTAACGATTTATTATCCGATTTTTAAAAAAATCAAACATATAATGGGTTCCTAGCGATTTCTAGTCCATTAAGTCGTATTGAAACGGAAATGGCAGAGTTAAGAAATTCGATTTTTAGTAGGATTTTTCATCAGCAGCAGTAGTAGGAGTTATTTTGAGTGTCTTATTTGCCAACTATCAAACAAGACGAATTAATCGCTTGAGAAAAAGCGACCCACGAAATTGCAGAAGGAAATTATGATATTTCACTGCCAACTCAAAAACGAGATGAGTTTGATGATTTAGTAATGGACTTCAATAAAATGGCGGAGTCATTACAAAAATCTGAACAAGAAATTGAACGACAAGAGAATTTAAGACGTCAATTAATGATGGATGTAGCTCATGAGATGAGAACACCACTTACAACAATGAATGGATTACTGGAAGGATTAATTCACCACATGATACCAGAGTCACGTCGTGAGAGAAGTTTAGAATTAATTACGAATGAAACACAACGATTGATTCGATTAGTAAATGAAAAATCTAGATTATGAGAAAAATTCGTTCTGATCAAATTGTATTAGTGAAACAAAAACTTCTCAGGTGCGGAAGCTTTTACAAAAATGTTGTTGATCAATTACAAGAATTAGCTAATAATAAAGGAAATGATTTACGCTGTGAATGTCCAGAAGACTTTTACAGTTTATGCGGACTATGATCGCTTTTATTCAAATTTTAGTGAATATGACGAAAAATGCGAACCAGTTTACGGATAAAGGTCATATTCTCATTAAAGGTTGGAATGAAGATTCGAATGCCATTGTGCAAATTATTGATGATGGAATTGGAATTAGTAAAAAAGAAGTGGAAGCAATCTGGGAAAGATTTTTATAAAAGCAGATGTTTCAAGAAAGAGTACCAAATATGGGGAGTCTGGAATTGGGTTAGCGATTGTTCATTCATTAATGAAGAGTCACCATGGAACAATCCAGACAGATAGTGAACTTGGAAAGGGAACAACATTTACACTAACATTCCCTGGAAAAACAAGAAAAGGAATAAGGAAAGGGATGAGTCGGGAAATGTTTTTTTTAGAACCAATCTATCAATGGCTAGAACAATTGTTGGACGGGCGAATAAATCATTTCCCTTTGATTCGTCTTTTTAATGAATAGTATCGATCATGCTCTTATATTCTTTATAGGATGGCTAGGAGTATGGTCGATTTCTCTTATTTAGAAACTATTACAAACAAACGATTGATTGGAAATTAGAAAGTTATCTTCATTTATTTATTTTTTTATTTACTCGTATTATTAAATATTACGATTTTTTTGACAATCGAGTATTTTTTTAAATTGATGAGAATTTCGCCACGACCTTTGCAAGAAATTTATTGGATACCTTTTTGTAGATAGTGTGAAGCTCTTTTATACATGGTTCGCTATTTGCAGCGTATTATAATGTATTTGGGAATATTATTTGGTTTATGCCAATTGGTTTATTTTGTGGGATTTTTATTAAAGGAGAAAAGTCATTATAAGCTATCTTTTTGGGCGGGTTTATCTGTCTCACTTTTTAATAGAAATTAGTCAATGGTTATTTTCAACAGGTGTCACTCATATTGATGATGTCATTTGTAATGTGTTGGGAAGTGTTTTGGGATATTGGTGTTATAAAAAAATATCAAGATAGAAAAAAAGGAGATTAGAATTATGAGAGAAATCATTTTTAAAAACAAAAAGCTGCAAAATTAGTGAAAAAAAGGGTTCGCCTTTATTAAATCAAGAAGATTTAGCAAAACCACTGGAAGCAAAAAGAAGGCGAATGTGTCCGTGTTTGTGATGAGAAAAAAAGAATTTTTTTAGCAATGGCTTATGTAGGATTTCAACATAAAGGAATCGGTTGGGTCTATTCTAAAAAAAGATGGCGAGAAATTAACAGCTCAATTCATAAAAGGAATCTTCCAAAAAGCAGCACAAAAAGCGTTCTGTTTTAATGGGGGATGAAAGTACAACAGCTTTTCGATTGTTTAATGGAGAAGGAGATGGACTTGGTGGAATTACGATTGATTGGTATGATGGGTTTGTCGTTGTTTCATGGTATAGTGCAGGGAATTTATCAATGGAAAGAGTTAATCATAGACCAATTGCAAGAAGCAATCCCAAGTATTCGAGGGATTTATGAAAAAATTCGTTATGCTTCAAAAGAAAAACTATCGGAAAGTCAATTTGTAAGAGGAGTTAAGGCAAGTGAACCATTGATGGTTCAAGAAGAAGGAGTTCGTTATGCAACGTATCTTGATGAAGGATTGATGACTGGAATCTTTTTAGACCAGCGTGAAGTTCGTACATTATTAAGAGATGACTATAGTGCAGGAAAAAAACTATTTTGAATTTATTTAGTTATACAGGTGCGTTTTTCTGTTGCTGCAGCAATGGGGGGCAATTCAAACAACGAGTGTGGATGTTGCGAATCGTAGTTTAGAGAAGACTCGAGAACAGTTCGAAGTGAATGGGATAGATGCATCTGAGCAGAAGATTTATGTGATGGATGTGTTTGATTATATTAAATATGCTGCAAAAGAAAGAATTAACGTTTGATACGATTGTGTTAGATCCTCCTAGTTTTGCTCGTACAAAGAAAAAGAACTTTTTCGGTTGCAAAAGATTATGCCGGTTTAGTGGAGCAGTTAGTTCCGTTAACGGCAAAAAAGGGAATTTAATTTTGTCGACGAATGCGGCAAATGTTTCAGAGAAGCAATTTTTTTAGAAATGATTCATAAGGGACTTCGTTCTTCTGGTAGAAGATATCGTTTAGCACATCAGAAGAAATTGCCGATGGATTTTCCAGTGGCGCCATGTACGCCGTTGAGTGATTATTTGAAGGTTGTTTTTTTGTGGAATTGAGGCGTAGGAATAGACTTCCTAAAGTAGTAGTAAGGGACGCCAGCAGACCTGCGGTCTCATGGCTAAAATTTGAGCCTAAGGTCTCAAATTTCCCCAGTAATAGAAGCCACACGGGTTGTGGCTTCTATTACTTTTACTACTACGTGGAAGTCTATTCCTACTTTTTGTATTGGGGGAGTGTGGAGTGTGCGTCAAGGAATGGGAATTCTACTTCTACTTTCACCAAAAAAATTACAGATTTCACAAAATGTAAGCGTTAAGTTGTCATGAATTAAAAAAACAATTAAAAAAAGTTTAAAAAAATTTTCCAAAAAAATTTCAAAAAAACAATTGCATGAATTGTCAGAATATTATATAATTTTCTCATCACTAAAAAAACAGATTATGAAATGAGGGATTTTGATGAATTTAAAAAAATTTGGATTGGGATTGGTATCAGCAGCAATTTTAGCAGGATGTAGCGCAGGTGGTGCTTCAAATGGTAACACAGTAAAAACTTGGAGGTAACTTTGAGTTAACAGGTAACGTTGCCGCTTATGGTTCAGCTATGGATAACGCTGTTAAATTAGCCGTTGAACAAAAAAAGGAAAAGTTATTAGATAAAGAATTAAAAATATGTTTCTTATGATAATAAATCAGAAAAAAACAGAAGTAGCTTCTGTAGCTAAAAAAATTAGTTTCTGAAAAAAAGTAGTTGGGGTTGTCGGACCTGCTACAACAGGGGATGCTCAAGTTTCAATTCCAATCATGGAACAAGCAAAAAAATTCCAGCTGTATTTCCCAGCAACAACAGGGGACGGAATTACATTAAAAAGATGCAAAAAAATCCAGAATCAGTATACGACTATATCTTCCGTGTATGTTTCTCTGATAATTATCAAGGGGTTGTAGGTGCAGGATTTGTAAGCCAAAAAAATTCCCAAATGCTAAAGTGGCGATTTTACAAGACTCAGCTAGTGATTACTCAAAAGGTTTATCAGAAGCATTCGAAAAAAACTTATACAGATTCTAAAATTGGTGGTCAAATTGTTGCGAAAAGAAACTTATCAATCAAAAAGATACAGATTTCCAAGCAGTATTAACTTCATTAAAAATCAAAAATCATTTGATGTATTATATATCCCAGGATATTATGAAGAAGTTGGTTTAATCATCAAACAAGCTCGTGAATTAGGAATCACTCAACCAATCGTTGGTGGAGATGGATTATCAAGTGAAAAAAATTAGCAGAATTAGCTGGTAACAAAGCAAACTTAACAAATGTCTTCTATACAGCTCACTTCTCAGCTAAAGAGTACAGATGCAGATGTTCAAGCATTCATCAAAGCGTATAAAGAAAAAAATATGGTACAACACCAGATTCATTCGCAGCTTTAGCATATGATGCAGCTGAATTATTAATGAAAGCTATTGAAACAGCAGGTTCAACTGATGCGCAAGCAATCAAAAAAAGCTTTAGCAGAATCTAAAGACTTTCGATGGTGTTACTGGTACATTCACAATGGGTAAAGATCACACTCCTCTTAAATCAGCAGTTGTTATCGAATTCCAAAATGGTGAAGAAGTAAGTGCAAAAGAATATGCAGCACAATAATAAATAAAATGGTGATGAAAGAGAGGCAATTGGGGAAACCCGCCTCTTTTTTTCACATGATAGGCAAATATAAGAAAAATCGTTTTTTTATAAGGAAGGAGCTTAAAATGGAGCTATTGATTCAACAATTAGTCAATGGGATTGCGCTAGGAAGTATTTATGCTTTAGTGGCACTTGGCTATACAATGGTTTATGGAACAATTAAATTAATCAACTTCGCTCATGGTGATGTTTATATGATGGGTGCATTTGTTGGTTTTTTTATGCAATGAATGGATTGGGGTTAAATATTTTCTTATCCCTTCTATTAGCAATGGTTACTTGTGCAGTTTTAGGAGTAGTGATTGAAAGAGTAGCGTATAAACCTTTAAGACGTTCGACTCGTGTTGCTGCTTTAATTACAGCAATTGGGGTTTCATTTTTACTTGAAAAATGTGATGAGTTATCTTTTTGGAGCTGAAATTCGTCCATTCCCATCTGATTTTGGAACTACAAACTATACTTTATTTCGGTAATATTACGATTAATGGAAAGCAAATCTTAATTTTTTTGCTACAACAGTCATTTTAATGGCACTATTACAATTTATCGTTCATTATACAAAAAAATGGGGAAAGCAATGCGTGCGGTTGCGGTAGATGAAGATGCAGCTCAATTAATGGGGATTGATGTGGATCAAGTCATTTCATTTACATTTCGCATTAGGTTCAAGTCTTGCAGGGATTGCAGGGGTATTAGTTGCTTTATACTATAATACATTCTCAGCAACAATGGGGATTGTACCAGGATTGAAAGCTTTCGTAGCTGCAGTATTAGGAGGAATTGGAAGTATTCCGGGTGCAATGATTGGTGGATATGTCATTGGTTTATTAGAAACTTTAGTGAGCTATTTAGGATTCTCTCCATATAAAGATGGGAGTAGTTTACTTCCTATTATTTGTTATTTTATTAGTATTACCAGCAGGCTTGTTTGGTAAAAAAATGTTAAAGAGAAAGTGTAGGTGAGAAACATGCAACGATTTCATCAGAAAAAAATCTTATTTGGTTAGCTTCTGCAGTATTAGTCTATTTATTACTTCAAGTGTTAGTTCAAGTAGGAGTCATTAATTTCTATTATGAAAGTACTTTTTATTAATATCATGATTAATATTATTTTTCGCAGTTGGATTAAATTTAATTTTGGGGAGTTGCAGGTCAATTCTCACTTGGTCATGCTGGATTTATTGCGATTGGTGCTTATAGTGCTGCTATTATCGGGAAAAGCGGTTAGTGGTTTAGCGGGTTTATTTGCTGGAATGGCAGTTGGGTGTAGTCATTTCAATCGTGATTGCTTATTTAGTTGGTTTACCAACGCTTCGTTTAAAAGGGGACTATTTAGCGATTGCAACATTAGGGGTTGCTGAAATTATTCGTGTAGCATTAAATAATATGAAAATAACAAATGGTGCTGCAGGGATTAGTGGTGTTCCATTAACAACAACATGGACAATTGTTTATATTGCTTTAGTATTTAACAACTATTTTAGTATTAAACTATGCTAATAGTAGTGCAGGTCGTGCGACTTATGCTGTATTACAAGATGAAATTGCAGCAGAGTCAATGGGGGTAAATGTTACTCGCTATAAAATGTTAGCTTTCATTATTGGAGCAGCTACAGCAAGTATTGGTGGAACATTAACAGCGACTTATTTAGGAACTGTAACACCAAGTGACTTTCACATTTATGAAATCAATCGATGTATTAATTATTGTTGTATTCGGAGGAATCGGTAGTTTTACAGGTTCATTTGTAGCAGCGATTTTACTTGGAATTATTAATACATTCTTACAACCATTTGGACAATTACGTATGATTATTTACGCAGTAGCGTTAATCTTAATTATGATCTTCCGTCCAGGTGGATTATTAGGAACTTGGGAATTCCGTTTTCGGTACATTCTTAAGTAATAAATTGAAGAAAAAAAGAGAAAGGAGAAACAGAATGAGTTTATTAGAAGTAAAAAGGTTTAACAAAAAAATTTCGGTGGATTATCAGCTGTTTCGAAACGTTTCTCTTAAAAGCTGAAAAAAAGGAGAATTGATTGGATTAATTGGACCAAATGGTGCCGGTAAAACAACATTCTTCAACCTTTTTAACAGGGGTATACGTTCCAACAGAAGGAACGATTGAATTAGAAAACTGAAAATGGTAAAAACATTATTAAAATGGAATTGCACCGAATAAAATTACAGAATTAGGATTAGCACGTACCTTCCAAAAATATTCGTTTATTTAAAGATTTAACAGTATTAGAAAATGTAATGGTAGCGATGCATGCACATAAAGGGAAATTCATTATTCTCAAGTTTATTCAGAACAAAAAGCTTATTATGAAACAGAAAAAAAGTGATGAAAGAAGAAGCATTAGAATTATTAAAAAAATCTTCAACTTAGAATCATTTGCTCAAGATAAAGCGAAAAAACTTAGCTTATGGGCAACAACGTGAATTAGAAATCGTTCGTGCCTTAGCAACAAAAACCAAAAAAATTTTTATTTTTAGATGAACCTGCTGCAGGGATGAACCCACAAGAAACAGCAAATCTAACAAAATTAATTGCGCAAATCCAAGAACAATTCGGATTAACAGTTGTACTAATTGAACACGATATGTCATTAGTGATGGAAATTTGCCAACGTTTATATGTATTAGAATATGGAAGATTATTAGCACATGGAACACCAGAAGAAATTAAGAAAAATCCCTGATGTTATTCGTGCTTACTTAGGAGGAGAGTAATCATGTTAGAAGTAAAAAGATTTAAGTGTACATTATGGCATGATTCAAGCCGTTAAAGATGTAAGCTTTTCACAGTTAACGAAGGAGAAATTGTTTCTCTAATCGGTGCCAATGGTGCTGGAAAATCAACCATTTTAAAAAAACATTATCTGGATTTAGTACGTCCAAGTGCTGGAACGATTGAATATTTAGGACAAGATATTACAAAAATTAGCTGCTAAAAAAATTGTTTCACTTGGCTTTAGCACAAGTTCCAGAAGGTCGTCACGTGTTTAGAGGACTTTCTGTAAAAAGAAAAACCTTGATTTAGGAGCATTTTTTTACGAAATGATAAAGATGAAATTCAAAAAGATATGAAAGCTATCTTTGAGAGATTCCCAATTTTAGAAGAACGTAAAAAAATCAAGATGCTGCAACATTATCCGGTGGGGAACAACAAATGTTAGCAATGGGACGTGCGTTAATGACTCGTCCAAAATTATTGTTATTAGATGAACCATCAATGGGATTAGCACCAATTTTTCATTAAAGAAATCTTCAATATCATTCAAGAAATTCAAAAAAACAAGGAACTACTGTTTTACTTATTGAGCAAAATGCGAAAAATGGCATTATCGATTGCTTCAAGAGGGTATGTATTAGAAACAGGATCTGTGGTATTATCAGGTACAGGTAAGGAATTACTTGAAAGTGAAGATGTTCAAAAAAAGCATATTTAGGGGGATAATCATGGAAGTAAAAGATTATATGTCAACAAACTTAATAACCGTTGAACCAACAACAACTGTTATGAAAGCATTAGATTTAATGAAAGAACATGATGTGCATCGTCTTCCCGTCGTTGAAGGAGACAAATTGGTAGGATTATTAACAGCTGAATTAGTTGCTCAAAAACTCACCTTCAATGGCAACAAGTTTAAGTGTGCATGAATTAAATTACTTATTAAATAAAAACAACTGCTAAAGATATTATGTTGAAACAAGTCATTACTGTAAAAACCAACTGCTGTCTTAGAAGAAGCCGCTTCTATTATGAGACAACAAGGAATTGGAGTTTTACCAGTTCTTGAATCAAGAGGAAACTTAGTAGGAATTATTACTGATAAAGATATTATGGATGCGTTCATTGATATTTCAGGATATAATACTCCAGGTTCTCGTTTATTTATTGAAATTAATGAAGACAAACCTGGTCCATTAGAAGAAATTTCAAATGTTTTACGTGACAATAATGTCAATGTTGATACAATTTCTGTATACCACCGTGAAGGAAAAGTACAAGTAGTACTTCACGTAGATTCTGAAAAATCCAGATGAAGTAGCAGACTTTATTGCACAAAGAGGATATAGAATTATCTCTTCAATGAGAAAAATAGAAAACGAATCATAGACTTTTCCAATGTGGCATAGGATTTTTTTGCGACAGGAAAAGTCTTTTTCTTTGTTCAGTATCAATAGTAGCTTCTCTTTTTTTCAAGAGAAGTTTTTCTGCTATACTAGTACTACTATATTAGATGGGAAAGGATGAAAAAGATGAAATATGATTTTACAACAGAGATCAAACCGTCATGGGAAAAGATGCGATGGCTGTTGACGGATTAGGATTAATTCCAGGGAAAGCGCCAAACCCACCTAAGGAAGGGTTTTGATGTAATTCCGATGTGGATTGCAGATATGAATTTTGCGACAGTTCCAACAGTGATTCAAGCGATGAAAGGAACGTTTAGAACATCCAGTTTTTTTGGATATTTTATGCAGCCAAAAGATTATTATAATGCCATTATTCGTTGGCACCAATTTCACCATCAAGTGGAAGGATTAACAGCTAAAACATATTGGATATCATAACAGTGTGTTAGGAGGAGTGGTTTCAGCATTAACTTCTTTTTGCTTCCCCAGGTGATTCTATTTTTGGTGCATAGTCCCGACGTATGGAGGATTTACAGAAGTTTTAAAAAAATAATGGGCTTTTAATATTGTATTAAGTCCACTAGTGAAAAGATGAAGAAGGTGTTTATCGTATCGATTATAAAGATATGGAAGCAAAAGATTCGTAAACATCATATTCATGTATCGATTTTTCTGTTCACCACATAATCCAACAGGTCGTGTTTGGAATCGTGAAGAATTAGAAAAAAAGTAATGGCAATTTATCAAAAACATGATGTCACAGTTATTTCTGATGAGATTTGGTCTGACTTAGTGATGCCAGGAGTGAAACATATTCCAACTCAAAGCGTATCTGAAGATGCGAAGAATCGTACGATTGCATTTTTATGCACCAAGTAAGACATTTAACTTAGCTGGTTTAGTAGCTGCTTATCATATCATTTATAGTGATTTATTAAGAGATAGAGTGAATGCAAAAAGGTAGCAAGTCTCATTATAATGTGATGAATGTACTATCAATGCATGCGTTAATGGGCGCATATCAACCAGAAGGTTATGAGTGGTTGGAAGAATTAAGACAAGTGTTATATCAAAAATATGACGTATGTTTGTGACTACATTCGTGATCATTTTGAAGGAGTGTCTGTGACAAATACAGAAGGAACGTATGTGATTTTTTTATCGATTGTAAGGAATATTTAGAAAAAAATGGTATTACGATTGATGAATTACAAAAAAACGAGGATCAGATGTGGGGAGTGGCTTGGCAAGATGGTAGAATCTTCCATGGTCCAACTCATATTCGATTAAACTTAGCATTACCATTTACAAGAATTCAAGAAGCTTGTGAGAGAATGAAAAAAATATGTATTTATTTAAAGGAGAGAAATATGAAAAAAATTATTCATACAGATAAAGCACCAGCAGCAATTGGACCTTATTCTCAAGGAGTATTATGTTCAGGAAATTTCTTATACGTTTCAGGACAATTACCAATTGTTCCAGAAACTGGAGAATTTGCAGGAGAGAGATATTGTTAGCCAAACACATCAATCATTGAAAAAAATATTCAAGCAATTTTAGAACAAGCTGGAATGAGTTTAGAAAATGTTGTTAGTACAACGATTTATTTAAGTGATATTAATCATTTCCAACAAATGAATGAAGTTTATGCAACTTATTTTCAAAGAAAATTGCCCATCACGTGCTGCTTTCCAAGTAGCAGCATTACCAAAAAAATGCACTAGTAGAAATCCAAGCAGTCGCTTGTCAATAATGTGTGAAAAAACAGCCAGCAGAAAATTCTGCTGGCTGTTTTTACCAAGAGACCGAAGGGCTACTGGCGTCCTAATACTACAATAAAATGACTTTTTGATTATTATTTCAAAAAGAATGAACTAGCTAATACGATAATCCCTAGAATAATACGATACCAACCAAATGCTTGGAAATCGTTTCGTTTTAAATAGCTCAATAAGAATTTGATAACAATTAGTGAAACGAAGAAAGATACAACTGATCCCACTAATAAAATAATCAATTCTGCACTTGTGTAGTGGAATCCAAATTTTAATAATTTTAGTCCACTAGCTCCAAACATAATTGGAATACTCATGAAAGAAAGAAAAATTCTGTCGCAACAAAAACGATTGGTTCCAACTAATAATCCACCTAAAATGGTAGAACCTGAACGAGAAGTTCCTGGAATTAAAAGCTAGAGTTTGGAATAAACCAATTTTAATGGCTGTTAAATAATCCAATTCTTCAAATGAATGAATACGAGGCTCCACTGTTTTATGACGACGCTCAATCACAATAAATGCAATCCCGTATACAATTAAAGTTGTTGCAATGACAATTGCTTTTATTAAAAGTATTCATCCATAAAGTCATTTAATAGTAATCCTCCAACGATAGCAGGAATACAACCAATGATAACTTTTTTTCCATAGTTCAATTGTCGCTAAAAAAATTCTTTTGCGAGTTTTTTTGCCTTCAAATGGATTTAGTTTGTTAAAGTATAAAATCACAACAGCAAAAAAATGGCACCAAGTTGGATCACTACATTAAACATGTCTTGAAACTTTTGGACTCACATCCAATTGTAAAAATTTCATTTGCTAGAAATTAAATGTCCTGTACTACTAATCGGGTAACCATTCGGTTACTCCTTCAATAATTCCTAGAATTATTGTTTTAATGATTTCAATCATTGTAATCAAAAATATCACTCCTTTATTATGTCTGAATGTAAGTATAAAGGTTTACGAGTAAAAATTTCTATAAAAAAATCTTAAAAAAATATAAAAAGGAATGAAGTTTTTGTTCAAAAAAATACAGAAATATGTTATACTAGCGGTAAATAAATTGAGAGGATGATTAGATGTTCGGATTTTTTTCAAAAAAGAAAGTAAAAAAGAAGTAACTCCTGAATTAGAATTATTTGCAGTTGCAGAAGGAGAAGTAGTGGCTATCACAGAAATTAATGATCCAGTATTTTCTCAAAAAAATTCATGGGAGATGGTTATGCAGTATTACCAACTTCTGGAGTCATTACTTCACCAGTAGTGGGAGAAGTGATTAATGTTTTCCCAACAAAACATGCTGTAGGAATTAAAAACAGATAATGATGTAGAAGTGTTACTACATATGGGAATTGATACTGTTGAATTACAAGGAGCTCCTTTTTGATACAGTTGTAACTGTGGGACAACGTGTGGATCAAAAATACAGTTATTTCTACTGTAGATCTAGAAGCAGTAAAAAGCAGCTGGAAAAGATACACCAATGATTGTAGCTTTTAACAAATATGGATAAAATTGCAAACTTATCTATTACAACAGGAAATGCATCAGCATCTTCTAAAAATTGGTGAAGCGACAATTAATTTATAAGATGAGCAAAACCCACCCGTTAGAAGGGTGGGTTTTGTTGTTTAAAACGGAATGACGCAAACTACTTCTGGAGCGAAGAAGTCTTTTTTTGACAAAGGGTTAAGGTTCCTGTTTTGCTGTCACGTTCATAAAGAGTTAAATTATCAGATTCTTGATGTCCAATGACTACAAACCGTTCATCCTTACTTAAGTGGAAAATCACGTGGGACACTTCCAAAAAGTATCATAATCAGCTACGACAGTTAGTAAACCTGTTTCTTCTTGTACTTGGAAATACATAAATGCGATCATAACCACGGTTGCTTGCATATAGGAATTTTCCATTTTTTTGTTAGATGAATTGCACCACCCCATGCTTGTTGTTCTGCTGTTGTTAATAAGTGTTGTTCGATAAACGTAAAAGCTTCCAGTTTCAGCATCATATGATAATACTTCGATACTTGCGTTGAGTTCACAAATTAAATAAGCAATTGGAAGGGTAGGATGGAAAGCTAAATGACGTGGACCTGCTCCTTTTTCTACTATTATAAGTAGAAACACGTTGAAGTTTTTTTCTCCATCTTGTTGATAAGTAGCTACAATGTCACTTCCTAAATCACAGACTACAATCCATTTTTCATCAGGAGTATAGTCCGTATAATGAACGTGAGGTTGCTTCTCATCAAGTGAAGGATGAATAACTCGGTCCACTAATGTCACTGCTGCATCGAAATTTGTAGGAAGAAACATGTCCTTCGTGATAATTAGCCGCTAATAAATGATTCGATTCTTTATTAAATGCAATATAGCAAGGAACTGCTGTTGTATCATGATAGTGAGAAACTTTTGTTAAATGTTTCTGCTCGTGTTGATGTTGAATACAGTAATACCACCCGTTTCTTCTTTTTGAAACTGCTGCTAGTAGTGAATGGTCAGCATTTAAAGCAAGATAAGTTGGATTTTCGATTTCTGCTTCTAAAGTTAAATTTGAAAATTGTTTTTGTTCAGTATCTAATTGAATAGAATAAATTCCTTTACTCAGACGTTTGGTATAAGTACCTAAATAGAATTTTTCAGTCATATCAATCAACTCCTTAATGTATCATTTAGAATATAGTAGCACGGTTCTTAAAAAAATAAAAAAATTCCTTCTCAAAAAAATTTTTTTATTTAGAGGAAAAATATGATACACTAGAACTAAATTTTTAGAAAACGAGGTGCCTTTAATGGAAGAAACAGAACAAAACAACTTCAACGAAAATCATGGTTTTTGGAAATGGTTTTTAAATAATCAACTAGTGAGTACATTATTAATTATTTTTACTTCTACTCATTAATATTTTTTTGTCTTCACTAAAAATCTCGTATATTTTTTTTCTCCGTTAAAGGGATTTTTTTCTCGATTATTGGGTTTTCCAATGGTAGGTGCCGGAATTTTTATTTTATATGGTTAAACCGATTCAAGATTTTTCTAGTGAAAAAAAGGGAGTTCATAAATCAGTAGCGATACTGTTGAATTTTTATTCTATTGATTGTCCTATTATTAGCAGCGATTTTTTTAGCTTTTATTCCAATTGTAGAGAAAACAATTAAGAGAATTAGTGACTCAATTGCCAATATATTACAGAATTATTAGTGAACAAGTGGAACGTGTGGTACAAAAGTAATACATTTTCAACAGTTCAAGAACAATTAAATGGAATTAATATGGATTTCTTACAATCATTAGGAACAAGAGTTAATGGACTATTGAATATTACGTTTAGCGGAATTGGAAATGTTGTTGGAGCAGTTGGAGAATTTATGATTGGAATTATTACAATGCCAATTCTTCTATTCTACTTTATTACAAGATGGGGAAAAAATTTCTACCAGGAATCCTTAAAGTATTTCCAACTCGAACTCGCAAACGTATGAGTATTGTGTTAACGGAAATGAATCAACAAATTAGTTCCTATATTCGAGGTCAATTAACGGTTGCGATTGCGGTAGCAATTATGTTCTCGATTGGATATGCTATTATCGGGTTTACCTTATGGGTGTAACCATTGCGATTTTAGCGGGTGCATTAAATGTAATCCCATATGTGGGCTCATTCTTCAGGGATTTTTACCTGCGTTAATTGTCGGTTTTGTTATCTCACCTTGGATGTTTCTCCAAGTATTTATCGTCTTTGTAATCGAACAAACATTAGAAGGAAGAATTGTATCTCCATTAATTTTAGGAAATTCATTACAAATTCATCCGGTAACGATTTTAGTAGTATTACTATCAACAGGTAAAAATCTTTGGTTTAGTAGGGCTATTATTAGGAGTTCCTGGTTATGCAGTCTTGAAAGTCATTATTACTCATATTTTTGATTGGTATAAAGACTATTCAGGCTTGTACAAGGAAGACATTGTAAAAGAAGAAATTATTATAGAAAATTAACAATAAAAAGCATTTTTTTCGAAAAAAAGCATAGTTATATTATAGAAGAAAAAAATAACGAAAGCTGATATCGAAAGGAGTGCTTTTTGTGTGGAATTGGAGTTTTGTAGTTGGGATGTTGTATTGGAAGTTTTCTTGAATGTAGTCGTTCTAAGATTGGAAAAGGAAGAGGATTTTATTCGAGGGCATTCTCATTGTGTGGAGTGCTTACATGAATTAAGTTGGAAAGATTTGATACCTGTTTTGTCATGGATATGGTTAAGGGGGAAATGTCGTTATTGTGGAAGAAATATTTCACCTCGTTATTGGGTTGTAGAAGTTGTCTCAGGTTGTATGTTCATGCTCATGACAGGAATCTGGAATGGAAGAGAATGGATGGGATTACTGGATCTGTGGTTGTTGGGAAGTCTAGCTATTTTTGTGTAGTTTAACGGATTTGCAAGAGCAAGTAATCTATCCGAAAGTCTTAGCGATAGTCGGATTGCTTCATATTATAATTGGGTTGTGGAGCTCATTAGAAAATGTATACTTTCTATCAACGGTAGTGGCAGTGATTTTTTTATGGAGGAATTTATATAATAGGTTATTTACTATGGAAGGAAGAAGTATTTGGACTGGGGGATTGTTATTACTTAGCGACTGTTGCATTGTGGTATCCCGCCAAAAGAAATTGTACTTATAGGGTTTACTTTCATTTTGTAGTTGGTGGAGGAATATTGGGGTTGTTGTTGCTTGTTAAAAAAAGTGCGAATAGAAAAAGTTGCATTTGTTCCATTTATTGTAATAGCGCAGTTACTAGTAATACTCTTAGGTGTGGAATGGTTTGGGTGGTGAAGATGAAGTGGGAGAAAAAAATGGGATGAAGCGATTAATGTGACACTATAAATAATGATAGAATATACCACGTAATCTTTATCGGAAAAAGATTAATCAAAAAGAAAGAATGAAATCTTTTTAGAATTTAGCTAAAAAAACTATTGAAGCATTAAATGATATACTCCATTTTCAAATAGTTATAAAAACGGATAACCTTAACAAAAAAGAACAATCAAAAAAATTAGGAGTGAAGTATATGAAGAAAAATAAAAAAATCAATTCGCTTATCTACTAATCATTGCGTTAACTTTTTATGGATTACCTTTAATCGATCGAGAAAGTGAAATGTTAGTATTATTGATACTATTTCCTCTCGTGTGTTTTTTTGAGTGCTATAATATACGGTATAAAAATATTTATTTTTCTTTAGTGTATTCCATTTTAGTGATGGTACTTTTTTTATTCCAACAATTTTTTTATTTTTTTTACAATGAAACAGCTAGTATTTATATAGGAGTATATGGAGCAATTTCTTTGGTTGGAAATTTATTAGGAAGTTTCATTCGTAAAAAGCGATGATCGAAAAATAAATTTAAGAGTGTAAAGGCGATAAAAAAAATAAGCTATCGTCATTTTTGTATATATATTCAAGAGAATAAATCAAAATGAATGAAAAAAACGGTAAATAGAAAAAGGTAAAGATAGAAATCAGGGAAAAACATTATAAAAACGGTTAAAAAAATATTAAATTAAAGTTATAAAAAAATAAAAGTTTTTCAATAATAAAAAGATGTAAAAAAACAACATGAAAAAAATATTTCACAATAAGAAAGAATTTTCTTGTGAAAATTATATTTTTAAAAGATAATTTTTTTAAAGACTTAAAGGCTTACAAACTACTAAAAATTACGAAAAATGAAATGAAAGAAAAATGAAAAAAAGTAAAGTGAAAAAAATTATCTTGAATTCAAATTAAGGAAATAAAAAGTACAAGAAATTATTTTAACTAAAAAAACTAACTTGAAAACGAATACAATTTTAGAGGGTAAGATAGGTGCATGAGGAAATGGTACTTAAATAGTAAGCCTGATCAACTTATCGTTCTATTTCCTAAGCTATGAATTCATAACTGTTCAAATTTTTTTAATTAGGATGGTGGCTAATATGTCAAAACCCAATTCATGTATTTTCTGAAATTGGACGCTTAAAGAAAGTTTGTTTGCATCGCTCAGGTAAAGAGTTAGAAAATTTGATGCCAGACTATCTAGAACGTTTATTATTCGATGATATTCCATATTTAGAAGATGCTCAAAAAGAACATGATGCATTTGCTGAAACACTTCGTAACGCTGGAGTAGAAGTTTTATACTTAGAACAATTAGCAGCTGAAGCAATTGATGCTGGTGGCGTTCGTGAAGAATTCGTAGATGAATGGTTATCAGAAGCAGGTGTAGCAAGTGTTGCTTCTCAAAAAAAGCAATTAAAGACCACTTACTATCATTACCAACATTTGACATGGTATTAAAAAAACAATGGAAGGGTTCCGTAAAACTGAAGTTCAAGCAGAAGCTACAACTTTAGCAGGTATGTACGAAACAGATTATCCATTTGTAGTAGATCCAATGCCAAACTTATACTTTACTCGTGATCCATTTGCTACAATGGCAAACGGTGTTTCATTAAACCACATGTATGCAGATACACGTAACCGTGAAACAATTTATGGTAAATATATTTTCACTTATCACCCAGTATATGGAAATGGAAAAGTTCCTTTCTTCTATGATCGTACTGAAGATACTCGTATCGAAGGTGGAGATGAGTTAGTTCTTTCTAAAGAAGTATTAGCTGTAGGTATTTCTCAACGTACAGATGCTCGTTCAATTGAAAAAAATTGCTCAAAAAAATTATTTGCTGAAACTGATTTCAAACAAGTATTAGCATTCGTAATTGGTGAAAAACCGTAAATTCATGCACTTTAGATACTGTATTTACACATATCGATTATGATAAATTTCACTATCCATCCAGAAATTCAAGGCGGATTAAAAGTATTCTCTATTACAAAAGGAGAAAAATGGTGCGCTTAATATTGAATTAACTGAAGATAAATTAGAAAAATGTATTAGCAAAAAGCATTAGGATGTACCTTCTGTAACATTAATTCCTTGTGGTGGAGGCGACCCAGTAGAAGCTGCTCGTGAACAATGGAATGATGGATCTAATACATTAACAATTGCACCAGGGAGAAGTAGTTGTATATGACCGTAACGTTGTAACAAATGCAATCCTAGAAAAAAATATGGTATTAAATTACACAAAGATTCGTGGAAGTGAATTAGTTCGTGGTCGTGGTGGTCCACGTTGTATGTCAATGCCATTTGAACGTGAAAATTTATAATATAAATAAGAATCTTTTATGATATAATTAATTTAGAATTACAATTTTTGAAAGGAGTCATTCCAAATATGACACAAGTGTTCCAAGGCCGTAGCTTTTTAAAAAGAAAAAAAGATTTTTCTCGTGCAGAAATCGAATATTTAATCGACTTCTCAGCGCACGTTAAAGATTTGAAAAAAACGTGGTGTTCCACATAAATTCCTAGAAGGTAAAAAAACATTGCCTTATTATTCGAAAAAAACATCTACTCGTACTCGTGCAGCTTTCACAACTGCAGCAATCGACTTAGGTGCTCACCCAGAATATTTAGGTAAAAACGATATCCAATTAGGTAAAAAAAGAATCAGTGGAAGATACTGCTAAAAGTTTTAGGCCGTATGTTTGATGGGATTGAATTCCGTGGATTCAGCCAACAAGTCTGTGAAGATTTAGCAAAAATATGCTGGCGTTCCTGTATGGAATGGTTTAACAGATGCATGGCATCCAACACAAATGATTGCTGACTACTTAACTGTTAAAGAAAACTTTGGTAAATTAGAAGGGTTAACATTAGTTTACTGTGGTGACGGACGTAACAACGTTGCAAACAGCTTATTAGTAACAGGAGCAATTTTAGGTGTGAACGTTCATATCTTCTCTCCAAAAGAATTATTCCCAGAACCAGAAGTGGTAGCTTTAGCTGAAGGATATGCTAAAGAAAGCGGAGCTCGTGTATTAATTACAGATGATGCTGAAAAAAAGCAGTTAAAGGTGCAGATGTATTATACACAGACGTATGGGTATCAATGGGTGAAGAGGACAAATTCACTGAACGTGTAAACTTATTACAACCTTACCAAATTAACATGGACTTAGTACGTAAAGCTGAAAAACGAAGATTTAATCGTATTACACTGCTTACCTGCTTTCCATGACACTGAAACAGAATACGGTAAGAAAAATTGCTGAAGAATTCGGTATTAAAGAAATGGAAATTACTGATGAAGTATTCCGTAGTAAATATGCTCGTCAATTCGATCAAGCTGAAAAACCGTATGCACTCAATTAAAAGCAATCATGGCTTTAACTGCAGGTAACTTATTTGTAAACAAAGTTTAATAACAAAAAGTAACATAGAAAAGCCATTCTGGTTCTGATGTTGAATCAGAACTAGAATGGCCTTTTTTATAAATAGATGGAGGATATTATTATGGCTGAACAAGTAGCTGAGAAAAAAAGGTTTTCAAAAATGCCTTCTTCATATACGGTTTTATTCATTATTATTGCAATTATGGCTTTATTTACATGGATTATTCCAGCTGGACAATATGATAAAAACAGAAGATGGAAATTTAATCGCTGGTACTTATCAACAAGTTGATTCAAACCCTCAAGGGTTTCTATGATGTTGTAATGGCTCCAGTTTATGGTATGTTAGGACGTGATCATAAATTAAATGAAGGTCAACCAAATGAAATTGGAATTAAAAACAGAAGGTGCAATTCAAGTTTCATTCTTCATTTTAATGGTAGGCGGATTCTTAGGAGTTGTCACTGAAACAGGTGCACTTGACGTAGGGATTGCCTCTATTGTTCGTAAATATAAAGGACGTGAAAAAAAGCGTTAATTCCTGTATTAATGTTCTTATTCGCATTAGGTGGAACAACTTATGGTATGGGTGAAGAAACAATGGCATTCTATCCATTAATCGTACCAGTTATGTTAGCAGTAGGTTTTGATACAATTACTGGGGTAGCAATTGTATTAGTTGGTTCTCAAATCGGATGTTTAGCTTCAACAGTTAACCCATTTGCTACAGGTGTTGCTTCTGATGCAGCAGGTATTAGTGTTGCAGAAGGTATTGGGATTACGTTTAATCTTCTTCGTTGTAATGTGGGCAATTTCAGCATTTTATGTATATAACTATGCAAGTAAAGTTGAGAAAAGATGCATCTAAATCTTACACATTTGCAACTCGTGAAGCTGACTTAACTTACTTCAATGTTGAACAAACAGATGCTGAATTAAGTGGAAAACAAAAAAAGCTGTATTAACAGTATTTGTATTAACATTTGTTGTTATGATTTTTAAGTTTAATTCCATGGGCTAAATTCAATATTCATGTATTCGAAAGATGTGAATAAATTTATTGTTGGTCTACCATTAGTGGGTCAAGTGTTTGGGTCAATCAGCACCATTAGGGTGAATGGTACTTCCCTGAAATTACAATGTTATTCTTGATGATGGCTGTCTTAGTAGGAATTACTTATAGAATGAAAGAAGAAAAAAATTCCTTGAAGTATTTATTAATGGTGTTACTGATTTACTAGGTGTTGCTTTTAATTGTTGCATTAGCTCGTGGTATTCAAGTAATTATGAATGATGGTATGATTACTGCTACAATCTTAAACTTCGGTGAAAAATACATTATCAGGTTTATCAGCTCAAGTATTTATTGTATTAACATACATCTTCTACTTACCATTATCATTCTTAATTCCATCTTCTTCAGGTTTAGCAGGTGCTACAATTGGTATCTTAGCTCCTTTAGGAGAATTCGTAAATGTATCTCAATCATTAGTAATTACTGCTTTCCAATCAGCAAATGGGGTACTAAACTTACTATCACCAACTTCAGGTATTGTAATGGGTGCATTAGCATTAGGACGTATCGAAATTACAACTTGGTGGAAATTTGTTGCTAAATTAGTAGGTATTGTAATGGGCGTTTCAATCCTATTATTAATCTTAGGAACATTCATTAATATTTAATTAGTAAAAATAACTTTAAAAAGAACTCCCCTCGATTTTTAGGGGGGATTTCTTATTCTTAAGGAGGATACGATGAGCACATTTATTACAGAAAAAAACACAAAGAAGAATGTATTGAATCGATTAAACGATTGGTTCGTATTCCTTCTGTCCTAAATGAAGGTGAAGGAGACACTCCTTTTGGAAAAAGATATTCAGTTCGCATTAGAAGATGCGTTGGCTCTATGTCGTGAACTTGGCTTTAGAACTTACATTGATCCTAAAGGATATTATGGATATGCTGAAGTAGGAAGTGGCGAAGAGTCTTTAGCAATTTTATGTCACTTGGATGTTGTTCCGGCAGGGAGATTTGAATAATTGGGACACGCCACCGTTTGAAGCAGTTTTAAAAGATGGTTACCTTTATGGAAGAGGGACTCAAGATGACAAAGGACCTTCAATGGCAGCTTTATATGCGGTAAAAAGCATTAATGGATGCAGGAGTGGAATTTGACAAACGTATTCGATTCATTTTTTTGGGACTGACGAAGAAACATTATGGCGCTGTTTAGCTCGTTATGGCGAGTTAGAAGAAGTAGCAACAATGGGATTTGCACCTGATGCGGAGTTCCCATTAACATATGCTGAAAAAAAGGGTTTATTACAAGTGAAATTGCATGGACCTGGAAGCGACGCTTTAGACTTTCATTCAGGAGATGCTTTCAATGTAGTACCAGGTAAAGCGTCTTATAAGGGAGAGTATTTCTCTCAAGTAGTAGAGAAATTATCTTCGTTTAATTTTGAATATGAAACGCAAGAGGATGAAGTAACTGTCCTTGGAGTTTCTAAACATGCAAAAGATGCACCTCTTGGTGTGAATGCATTAGTTCGCTTAGTTAAGGGACTTCACTCAGTTGTTGATCATTCAACATTAGCATTTATTGCAGAAGTAGTTGGAGAAGATGCTACAGGTAGTAGTATTTTTAGGGAAAAATTGAAGATGAACCATCGGGTGGTTTAACATTTCAATGTCGCAGGATTGACGATTACACCAGAAAAAAATCAGAAATTCGTATTGATATCCGAATTCCAGTATTAGCAGATAAAGAAGAAATTGTCAAAAACTCTATCTGAAAAAGCAAAAAGAATTTGGATTAGAATATGAAGAGTTTGATTACTTAGGACCATTGTATGTACCATTAGATAGCGTACTAGTTGATACATTAATGGCTGTATACCAAGAAAAAAACTGGCGATACAACTCATTTACCACAATCTTCAGGTGGAGCAACATTTTGCTCGTACAATGAAAAAAATTGTGTCGCTTATGGAGCAGTATTCCCAGATTCACCAATTACATTCCATATGGAAAATGAAAAAAATGTCGTTAAGAGATATATTTGATTCGATGGATATTTATGCAGAAGCAGTATATCGATTAGCTGGTAAAAAAATAGTATTCGATTGAAATTCAATCATAAAGGAGTTTATAAAAATGTCACGTAAAAATCGTAGTAGCGTTAGGCGGTAACGCAATTTTATCATCAGATGCTTCAGCAAAAAGCACAACAAGAAGCATTAATTCAAACAGCAAAATATTTAGTACAATTCATTGAAAAATGGCGATGAATTAGTAGTTACTCACGGTAATGGACCACAAGTTGGTAACTTATTATTACAACAAGCAGCAGCTGATTCAGAAAAAATCCAGCAATGCCATTAGATACATGTGTTGCGATGACAGAAGGATCAATCGGATTCTGGTTACAAAAATGCATTAGTGAATGAATTACAAGCACGTGGCATTAAAAAAAGATGTAGCTGCAGTAGTAACACAAGTAATCGTTTCAAAAGATGACCCAGCATTCTCAAATCCAACTAAACCAATTGGACCATTCTTAACAGAAGAAGAAGCTAAAGAACAAGCAGCAGCTACAGGTGCAACATTTAAAGAAGATGCAGGTCGTGGTTACCGTAAAGTAGTTCCATCACCAAAAACCAGTTGGAATTAAAGAAGTAAACACAGTTAAAAAAACTTAATTGCTACAGGAACTGTTGTCATTACAGCAGGTGGGGGAGGTATCCCAGTTGTTGAAGACCCAGAAACTAAATTCTTAACAGGTGTTGAAGCAGTTATCGATAAAGACTTTCGCAAGTCAAACATTATCTGAATTAGTTGGAGCAGATTTATTTATCGTGTTAACAGGTGTTGACAATGTATATGTAAACTTCAATAAACCTGATCAACAAAAAAATTAGAAACTGTAACAACTAGCGAATTGAAAAAAATATATTGGAGAAAAACCAATTTGCTCCTGGTTCAATGTTACCAAAAAGTTGAAGCAGCAATCGCCTTTCGTTGAAAAACTATCCACAAGGTAAAGCTATCATTACTTCATTAGAAAAATATTGCTGAAGTATTAAAAGGTGATGGCGGTACACAAGTTGTTGCTGGCTAATTTTATTAGAGATTAAGCGATAAAAAGGATTGACGGAATAGACCGTTAATCCTTTTTTTTATGCAATTAATTTTCATAAATACAATGATATTTCAGTTGAATTATGGTAATATGAGTAGGAAATTTATTAAAGAGAGAAGGATTAGATGGCTTCATCAATGTATGAATTAGCCTTGCAATTAGAGCAAGAATTAAATAAGATTTCATCAAAAAAAGGGCATGTTGTTTTTTTAGAACATTAAAAGGTGAAACAAAATTCGTATTTCAATTTGAAAAGAATCATACTAAAGGTTTAGTAATTCAACTATTAAAAAAATGAAGAAGAATTAGCATTTGTAACAACTATTGAAAAAGAAATGTCGATTAGAGAGAGCGACTCGTCAATCAGAATTGGATTTACAATGGTTATCAAAAAGGCATTCAAATTCGTTTTGATAAGAAATCGATTATTTATGATACTGAGATTCAAAGAATGGAAAGATTAGGAATTGAAGTTGAGAAATTTTGAAGTATTACCGAATATTTTTAAATTTTGTAGAAGAAAAATATTGGAAAAAAAGTACAGCTGTAACGAATCAAAATAGAAAATTTGTCGAACAAGTATTTTCACTAGTTTTACAAGAAGGAAATCTTGAAAAAAATTAGAGGCAGTTTGGAATAAACAACAAAAAAACTATTATCAAACTTATCCCAGTATTTACGTTTAATCAACGTACAAAAAGAGGTCAAATTATGTTCAACAAGAAAAAAATGTTGGCATTAAAAGATATTCCAAAATATCAATATTATGTTTCAAATACACCAGCTGAATTACAAATTTCTGAATTTGAGTTTGCTAAATTTATGGAGAGAATTGAAGCTACAGTGAATGTTTCGATGCAAGTTAGAATTGGGGTTCAGGAATTAGTAAGTTCGGAAATAATGAAACAAAATATTCCATTTGTTATTGAAATGGCGGATAAGGATGCCGTCGCTTATACAAAGTTGATACATATGATTGACCCAAAAAAACAATTCAAGAAGAATTTTTTTAGAAATGTTTGCAGAGTTTCAATTTAAACCAACAACGATTTTAGTTTCGGGATTATTTGGGAGTTTATTTAAGTAATGTCTTAACGCCCATTAGTAAAAAAGAATGTCGATTAAAATTAAAGCAAGTAGATAACTTACCAACATTTAATCGTTTAACACCTGAAGAAAGAATTGTATCATTTTTAAATTTATATGGGTATAACCGTGTAAAAAAATTCACTTGCAAAAAAATCTCATTTAGGGTGTACGATGAATGTGTTAAGCAAAAAGTGTTTAACAAATAATATGAAGGAGGTAGTTGTAATGAACAACTTAAATGGAAAAACATCAACAATTGAACAAAACAACTAAAAATCTCCTTACAGAATATGACAATGTATTAATATACTCACTTTAATTATTTTTTTGGTTTTTGCGAAATGAGGCTAACTGTCTGCTGTGGTAGGGTGGTTAGCTTTTTTTTCATAGATAAAAGTGGAGGGACTAGTTGTGTATGCATGGATACGGAAACTAGTCTTTTTTTGATCAAATTTCTGTGGGAGTAAGGAGGATATATGAAAGTTATTATGAAACACCTAGGGAGTTTATTTTTAAAAAAAGCACTGGGTGAGATATGTCATTATTGTATGTAGTGCGATTTTTAAATAGTTATTTATTAGTCGTTCCTGCAAAAAAATATTAGGACAAATTGTCAATGCGATTGTGGATCAATCGTTGACGCAAGAACAACTTTTTGGGATATATAGGGTTCTTTTTTTCCTATCATTAGTAGGAGTTTATGTATTAGATTCTGCATTAATGTATTGGATATGGTTTGGACGTTTTTGACTATATTACCAATTTAAGATTAGGGACGATGAAGCAATTATTATGGAAAAAAAGCACCCTTTTTATACAAAGTTTAGAGTTGGAGATATTGTAACTCGTTCAAGTGAAGACCTTGAGACAATTGGGACTTTAATAGGATTTGGAGTATATGCTTTTTCTAAATGCATTCTTTATTACTTTATCGGTGTTGTCGAATATGGTGATGAATGTATGGTGGGAGTTGACGTTGATTTCAGTTTTACCAATGCCAGTATTAGCCTATGCACTTTATCGATTAACGGATAAAAATTGAAATAGTGTATGGGGATGCTCAAAAGGCTATTTCTGATATGAATGCGGAAGTATTAGAAATGATTGATGGAACGTATGTTATTCGAGCTTATGGGTCAAGAAGATAGAATGAGTCAAATTTTTCCAAAAATAAAACGGAAGATTCACTTCAAAAAAATATTGAAGTAGCTAAATTGGGAATGTTATTTATTCCATTAGCACAAGTAGTTGTAGGAATTTGTATGCTGATTGGGTTGATTTATGGTGGAGGACTTGTTCAAGAAGGAAAAAAATTTTTATTAGGGAGTTTAGTGTCGTTTCCAATTTATATCGGATTATTAGTCTTTCCATTGTATTTAATTGGAGATCTTGTCGTAATGGTTCAACAAGGAAAAAGTTTCGTTTGAAAGAATTTTTTTGAATTATACGAAACAAGTGATGATTTAGAAGAAGATGGACAGGAAGAATTAGGACAATTCGAAGAAATTCGATTTCGAAAATTTCTCCTTTACTTATCCTGGTGAAGAAAGTCGAACATTGAAAAAAATATTTCAGTCAGTATTAAAAAAAGGACAAACGATTGGGATTGTTGGAAAAAAACGGGTTCCGGGAAAAACGACCTTCCTAAAAACAGTTCTTGCATCAATATCCTTATCAAAATGAAACAGTTTTATTGAATCAGAAGGATTTGATTCATTGGAAACGTCAATCAGTGGATGCTTTAATGGCGTATGTACCACAAGAACATGTGTTATTTTCTAAAAAGTATTTTTAGAAAACTTGAAATTGGCTAATAAAGAAGTAACAGAAGTCGTTGTGTGGGATGTGCTGGAACAAGCCGCCATAGCAGAAGATATTCGTCGAATGCCAGAACAATTGGAAACAATGATTGGTGAAAAAAAGGAATTACATTGAGTGGTGGGCAAAAACAAAGATTATCCATTGCACGTGCTTTACTCAGAAATTCTGAAATTTTATTACTCGATGATGCTTTATCAGCTGTTGATGCTAAAAACAGAAAACCAAATTGTGGATCATCTGAAAATCTGAAAGAAATTCTCAAACAAATATTATTACAGCGCATCGATTATCTGCAATTCGACATGCAGATTGCATTTTAGTATTTGAAGAGGGTCAGATTGTGGCAAGAGGAACTCATGAAGAGTTACTTGAACAAAAAAAGGCTGGTATTATGAACAATACTTGAAACAAGAATTAGAAGAAGGAGAGGTGAGCGAAGAATGCTAAAAACAATTTTTTTTGGTTATTAAGCTATATTCGTTATGAAAAAAACGTTCCTTTTTTTCATTGGATTTATTTTATTATTACTCGCTTCAGCTTCAGGAGTTTATGCACCGATTGTTGCAAAACAATTTATTGATTTGGTGATTACACCATCAGAAAATTCAGGTGTCATTAATTGGGGGCAGATTACTCAATTTGCCGTAGTCTATTTTTGGCTTATTGCTCATTTCAGCGTTATCGGCTTATTTTGGACGCTTTATCTTAAGTATAATGTCGAATCGTTTAACAAAAACATTTAAGAGATGAATTATTTGATAAAAATTCAACATTTTGCCGATTCGTTATTTTGATTCCTTACCAGCAGGGAAAGTTGTGTCAAAAAAATTACGAATGATACAGAAGTTGTTCGTCAAAAATTTCTTTGTTGCAGCAACTGCTAATGTTTTTAAATAGTATTATCATTATTGTTGGTATTTATGTTGTTATTTTTTTCTCTTAATATTCGATTAGGAGCTGCTTTTATTATTAGTCATTCCAGCTATTCTTTTATGGCAAGTAGTATTTAGTAAAAAGGCAGGAGCTTTTACAGGACCTCTTCGTGAGAGTTTTAGTAATATGAATGGGAAATTAAATGAAATCATTCAAGGAATGTCTATTATTCAAGTGTTTCAACAAGAGAAAACTAGTGAATAAAGAGTATGAAGAGATTGTTCAAGAGTGGAAAGGAATTGGTCTTGAAGAATTAAAGGTAGAGTCTTTCTTAGCTTGGAGTGTTGTCGGGTTTTCCTAAGAAATGTTACTTTAATGTTTGCCGTTTTATATTTGAGTGTGAAATATTTAGGAGGAACATTAGGATTAACGGCTGGATTTATTTATGCGATTGTGGACTATATTAATCGTCTCTATGATCCGATTGATAATTTAGTACAAATTTTTTTGCGGGATTGCAACATGCTTTTTGCAGCAGGTGGTCGAGTGATTGAATTAATGGAAACACCAATCGAGAAATCAGGAGCTGCTGATTTTTGTCATGGAAGATGGGAAAAGTAGAATTTAAAAAAATGTATCTTTCTCTTATGATGGAAAAAAACTCCTGTGTTGAAGAATATTTCCTTTACGATTGAAGCGGGTGAAACAGTGGCTTTTTGTAGGGCATACTGGCTCCGGGAAATCGACGATTATGAATTTGTTATTTAGATTTTATGACCCAACGGATGGAGAAATTTGGATTGACCATCAAAATATTGCTTTATCGAATCAGCGTAAAGTGCGTGAGAAGATGGGGATTGTGCTACAAGATCCGTATTTATTTGCTGGGAACTTTAGGAAGTAATATTGGGATGGAGAATCCAGAAATTACCACTGAAATGATGGAAAATGCGTTGATTCAAGTCGGAGGTAAACATATTTTAGAGCGTTCTGAAGAAGGGTTAGATAAACTGATTCAAGATAAAGGAGCGGAGTATTCGTCTGGGGAGCGTCAGTTGATTTCTTTTTGCGAGAGCGTTAGCGTTTAATCCAACGATTCTAGTGTTGGATGAAGCGACTTCTCATGTGGATACGCAAACGGAAGGGAATGATTCAGCAGGCGATGGAAGTTCTGTCGAAGGATCGTACGACAGTTATGATTGCGCATCGTTTATCTACGATTGTTCATGCGGATAAGATTTTCGTGTTGGATAAGGGTGAGATTGTTGAACAGGGGAATCATGCAAGCTTGGTCGAAAAAGACGGAGTGTACGCGCAGATGTATCGCATGCAGACGGAAAAGAATTAGACTTCCATATACAGTAGCTATGGACGCCCTGAGCCTCGGTCTCAGGGCTAAAAAATTGAGCCTTGGTCTCAATTTTTCCAGTACTATCAGCCAGTGTGGCTGATAGTACTCGAGCTACTGTGGGAAGTCTATTCTTTTCTTAACGAAAGTAGAGAAGGGTACGTTTGAGACTTTATCTGAAGTAGCCAAGAGACCCATAGGGGCTACTGGTGTCCACCACTACATCAGACAAAAATCTATTTCTATTCCCTGTAATGTTGTAAACATGAGGAAGCTTTTAGGCGTTTCCTCATGTTTTTTTTACTTTGTTTGTAGTAAAATGAAAAAAAGTGATTTTCAAGAGGTGATTGTTATGAAAGAAGAATGGATTCAAGAAGCGGTGAAAATCAGACGTACTTTACACCGCTATCCGGAATTATCTGAACAAGAATTTAAAAACGACAGCATTTATTCAAGAAAAAAATTGACGGAATGGGGGATTTCTTACCGTCCTTTAAAAACACCAACAGGTGTTGTTGCTGAAATTGGAACGAAAAGAAGCTCCTGTTATTGCACTTCGTGCAGATATGGACGCATTACCGATTCATGAACAAACAGATTTAGATTATCGTTCAGAGCATGATGGTGTGATGCATGCTTGTGGGTCATGATTTTCATACAGCAAGTTTATTAATGGCTGCGAAAATTTTTAAAAAGAAAAAAAGAAGAAAGTTTAAACGGGAAAAATTCGATTCATTTTCCAACCAGCAGAAGAAATGAATCGTGGCGCTCGCGCTTTAATTGCTGAAGGTGTATTAGAGGGAGTCGATGCCATTATTGGATTCCATAATAAGCCTGAATTACCTGTTGGAACAATTGGTATTAAATCTGGACCATTGATGGCTGCTGTAGGGCAATTTTTCTGTGGAATTAAAAGGGGTAGGAACTCATGCGGCAGCTCCACATAATGGAAATGATCCAATTGTTACTGCTTGCCAAATTATTACAAACTTACAAGCGATTGTAAGTCGTCATGTTTCACCGTTGTCACCTGCAGTATTGAGTATTTCTCATATTGAAGGGGGAAATACTTGGAATGTTATTCCAGAGCGTGTTTTCTTTGAAGGAACGATTCGTACTTTTTTTATAAAAAAAGATCAAGAGAAAAATTCGTAGTTTAATGGATCATATGGTGCATCAAATGGCTGCTGTTTATGGACAAAGAAAGCACATATGGAGTGGATTATGACACCTCCAGTAGTAGATAATGATGAAGAAGTGACAGAGATTGTAAAAAGAAACAACGGAACAATTTGCGACAGTTGTAACTCCTGAATTAACTTTAGGAGCAGAAGATTTTTGCGAATTATATGGAATATGTTCCGGGATGTTTTGCGTTTATTGGAACAGGTTGTCCTTATGAATGGCATCATCCATCTTTTTGTAGTAGATGATGCAGCGTTAAAAGATGCGATTTCTTATTTTTGTAGAAAAATAGTCAAGCTTTATTAAATCGATATAAGAAAGGATAAATTCAATGACAAAAAAACTCTAATTATTATGAGTCATCCTGATGTAGCTCAATCCTCTTCACAGCAATTTTTTTATTAGCGGCTGTTAAAGGAGAAGAACAGATTCAAGTACGTAATTTAGAATCAATACTAGAAGAACAGGAATGTGAGCATTTTGATAAAACTTTAGAACGTGCATGCCTTCAAGATGCAGACAGAATTATTTTTCAATTTCCTTTGTATTGGTATCAATGTCCAAGTGTGATGAAGCAATGGATGGATGAAGTGTTGACGTTGAAATTATCTCAAAAAAGGGAAAAAAAGAAAGAATTTGGAATAGTCGTAACCGTTGGTGCAAAAACAAGACCGTTATACAGCAGGTGGTTCGGTAGGATTTGGAATCGAAGAGTTATTGAGACCCTATCAAGCCTTAGCCAATCAATTAGGATGGGATTATCAAACTCCATTTTGTCATCTATCAATTTCAATATTTGCCTGAAGCTCAAAAAGCAACAATTACTAGTAGATTACTTATATTACTTTAGAAAATGGTTCACATCATTTTAATGAAAAAGGAACAATGGATGTTGGAGAGGCTAGTGCAATATACGAATACTCATACAGGACAAGTAAGAGAGTGGCTTGTAGAATTGAAACAAGAAAGAGAAGAATTAGTGATGATGCTTTCAGAAATGGGGAATGAAGCAGATGGATTCTAAATGGATGGAAGAACAAATTGCTACATGGCAAGAAGAATGTCAAGATTACAAAGAACGTGCTTTTTTTAGAAGCTTGTAAACAATTATTATTGGAACAACAACAGCGAGTAGATCATTATAAAGCACAATTGGACGGACAATTATGGAGTCCAAAAAGAGTGGTAAACATTCAAAAAAATGAAAATTTTTGCTAATTGAATAAAAAAAAGTATATAGATAAAATATAAAAAGATTTATAGGGAAGAATTCGATTTATAACATAATCAGATTCTTTCCTATTTTTTTCTTCTTTATAAAAAACAATATTGTTATAAAATAGAGCAATAAAAACGATTGTGTAAACGTTTTATTAGTAGTATTATGATGTCGAGGTAAAAAAAGAATAACCTTTTCGAAAATGAAGAATTTTCGAGAAAAACAGGAGGAATATTTATGAAAAAGAAATTAATGTTATCAAGTGCAGCTCTTTTAGCAACTGTTGGTTTAGTAGCTTGTAATAAAGCAACAACTGATGATAAACCCTGCAGAAACTAAATCTGGAGAAAAAGAAAACTCTTAAAATTAGCAGCGCTTGAATCAGGTTATGGTAAAAGAAATGTGGCCTGAATTAATTAAAAGCTTATGAAGAAGCAAATCCAAATGTTAAAAGTTGAATTACAATCTAGTAAAGAACTAGAAGACGAACTTTCACCAAAAAATGAAAGCGGGAGATTTCCCAGATGTTGTAATGCTTGCATTAGGACGTAAAAAGCTTTACCAGAAACATTAATTAAAGAAAAAAAGCTTTAGCAGATATTTCTGACTTATTCGATATGAAAGTATACGGAGAAGATAAAAAAGTTTCTGAAAAAAATTATTAAACGGTGTATTAGGGTTCTACAGTTACAGATCCATATCGTGATGGAAAAACACTACTTAGCACCAATGTTCTATGCACCAACTGGTTTATTCTATAACCAAGGTTTATTCGAACAAAAAGGTTGGGAAGTTCCAAAAGATATGCCAGCTATGAAAGAATTAGCAGAAAAAAAGCAAAAAGCAGAAGGAATCTCATTATTTACTTATCCAACAACTGGATACTTAGATAGCTTCTTCCCTGCATTATTAGCAAATGCTGGTGGTGTTGATTTATTCAACAAAGCAATGAGCTATGAAAAAGGAATCTTTTTGCTTCTGAAGGAGCAACTAAAAGCGTTTGATGCATTAGGGCGAATTAGTGAAAAAACGTTGAACCATCAACAGTAGCAAATGCTAACCCACAAAGCTTTACTAAGAACCAACAATTATTATTAGATAACAAAGCTTTATTCATGCCAAATGGTACATGGGTAGTTGGAGAAATGAAAGATGCTCCTCGTGCTGATGGATTCAAATGGGCTATGACTGCTGCTCCAGCAATCGAAAAAAAGGTGGCAAACGTTTCGTTTACTCATTCTTTGAACATATCTGGGTTCCAGAAGCAGCAACAAACAAAAAAAGAAGCTAAAGAATTCTTATCATTCTTATATTCTGATAAAGCAGCAGCAATCTTTGCTAAACACAATGCTGCTCAACCAATTCAAGGTGTAACAAGCAAATTACCTGCTGAATTACAAAAGCTTATATAAAGTTGTAGATGAAGTGGACGGAGTTATCAATGGTAACTTTATTGCTACAAAACCAGTTGAAGGAGTAAACATGAAAGAAACATTATACGGTCAAATCGACTCTGTAGCATCTGGTCAAAAATCTGTAGCAGATTGGCAAAAAAATCAGTTGAAGAAGTTAGCCAAAAATTAGGTGCGGCTGTAGAAAAAAATAATTCTTCAACTAGTGTGAATGGATAGAAAAAGGAGCTGGGAAAAGAGGGCTCTTTCCGGGAAGATAAACTCAGTTTTAAGTAGTTTCAAAGTTCCAAGAGTTTTCTTTCAGGAGGTAGTCATTCCCAGCTTTATTTTATACTTAAATAAAAAGATAGGAGCATGAAAGATGAATAATCGTCGGAAAAAAAGAACGTGCAGGATTTATCCTAGCATGTATATTACCTGCCATTATATTATTTCTTACTTTCTTAATTTATCCAACGATTGAAGTGTTCAGAATGTCCATGTATCGTTGGGGTGGATTTTCAAAGAACAAACAATTTGTAGGATTTGATAATTTTGTAACCTTTATGGAAAGATGAGAATTTTTCAAGAACAATTCAAAAATACAATTTTATTAATTGTCATTGTAACGATTGTAACAGTTGTTTTTAGCCGTATTATTTGCTTCCATTTTAACAACTGAAAAAAATTCGTGGAAATAACTTTCTTTAGAATTATTTTCTATATTCCAAATATTTTTATCAATTGTAGTTATTGCTGGTTTATTTGCAGCGATTTATGATCCAAATGGTGGTTTATTAAATGCTATTTTTACCAAAAGCATTAGAACGTTTATGGTTGGGAGACCAAGGTGTTGTCATTTATTCCCTAGCATTTGCTTTAATTTGGCAAGCGATTGGGTATTATATGGTAATGTATATGGCTGGTATGGCAAATATTCCATCTAGCTTATATGAAGCAGCTGATTTAGACGGTGCAGGAAAAAAATTGGTAAATTTTTTTCAATGTAACATTGCCATTAATTTGGAATAGTATTCGTACAACATTAACATTCTTTATTATTAGTACGATTAACTTAAGTTTCTTATTAGTACAAATTTTAACAAATGGTGGTCCAGATGGATCTACAGAAGTATTCTTAAGCTATATGTTTACTCAAGCTTATACTAACTCTTCCTTTGGTTATGGTATGGCAATTGGGGTAGTAGTCTTTATCTTCTCATTTGGATTATCAGGGTATCGTTAGTCACATTACAAAAACGTGACATTCTAGAATATTAGGAGGCATATTATGAAAATGCAAACTCGTTCATTTGAACGCTTATATAAAGCATTTATTTATGTAGCTTTAGTTACATTAGCCATTTCCATTATTGTGCCTGTTGGTTGGGTATTTGTCGCATCCATTAAGCAAAAATAGTGAGTTTTTATGGTAGTCCATGGACAGCACCAAAAGGATTTTACTTTCCAAAACTTTATTGATGCATGGACAAGTGCAAAAAATGGGAGATTATATGTTAAATTCTGTCATCGTTACAGCATTAGCATTAATCATTTTAGTAGCCGTTGCGATTCCAGCTGCTTATGTGTTAGCAAGATTTAAATTCCCTGGAAGCAAACTTATTAATACACTTCTAAAAGGTGGATTATTCATTAACGTAAACTATATTGTTGTTCCAATCTTTCTAATGCTACTAGATTGGGATAAAGGATTAAAAATCATTTGGAATCGCAAATGGCTTCTTCTTAAATAATATTTTTGTTCTAGCAGTTGTGTATGCAGCAACATCGCTACCATTTACGATTTACTTATTATCGAACTTCTTCAAAACTTTACCAACAACATTTGAAGAAGCAGCAGCTATCGATGGAGCTGGTTATTTTCACAACAATGTTTAAAGTTATGACACCAATGGCAAGACCAAGTATTATTACAGTTATTTTATTTAATTTCTTATCATTTTGGAATGAATATATCATTGCTTTAACATTAATGCCTGGTAAAGAGTCAAACATTACCGGTTGGGTTGAAAAAAACTTATTACAAGCTCAACGTGGTGCAGCGCAATACGGTCAAATGTATGCAGGGATGGTATTAGTCATGTTACCAACATTGATTTTTATATATTCTTGTTCAAAAATAAATTAACACAAGGAATGACCTTAGGGTGGTTCTAAAAGAGTAGGAGAGGAGAAACACCATGAGTAAAAACGAAGGGACGTTTAACATTACCAAGTCAGGCTAATTTCTTGAAAGAAACAAAAGAACTAATCGAACGTTGGGGAGCAGATGCCATTCGTGATAGTGATGGAACGAAGTTAGATGAAGCAACAAAACAATTAGATGCAAAAAAATTTATACAACGTATTTTGTTGCAAGAAATCATAATGAATTTGCTGAAAAACATATGGAAGAATGTCAACAAATTTATGTGATGTCTAAATTTCATCTAGCAACTTCAAATGAATTAGAAATTCCATTTATGGATGGATATTTTTACAGATCAAGTTCAACCAGATTATGTTCATGATGAAAAAACTTTATTGGGAAGTCATTGACCGTACAACTGGGAAAGTGGTTAGCGTAGAAAATTGGGAATTAGATAAAGAAAGGGATATTATTACAGTTCATGGAGCAGAAGCTTTTTCATGAATATACGGTGTCCTTCTTAGTATATGCCATTTGGGATCCAACTCAAATGTATAATCATATTACAAATAATTGGGGAAATGTTCCTCATGATATTCCATTTGATGTCCGTCAACCTGCTTCAAATGAATATATGCAAACATATTTAAAAAAATTGGTTAAAAGAAAATCCAGATACAGATGTTGTTCGATTTACAACTTTCTTCTATCATTTTACATTGATTTTTTTAATCAATTAGGAAAAAGAGAAAATTTGTAGATTGGTTTGGATATGGCGCTAGCGTTTCTGTAGCAGCTTTAGAAGCTTTTCGCAAAAGAAAAAGGCTATCGCTTAAGAGCGGAAGATATTGTAGATGAAGGATATTATAATTCAACATTTAGAACACCAAGTAAAAGCTTATTTAGACTATATCGATTTTTATTCAAAAAAATTCGTAGCAACAGAAGCGAAGAAATTAGTAGATCTTGCACATGATGCAGGAAAAAGAAGCAATGATGTTCCTAGGAGATAACTGGATTGGTACAGAACCATATGGAAAAATATTTCAAAGAAATTGGTTTAGATGCTGTTGTAGGTTCTGTAGGGGAGGAGCAACTTTACGTATGATTTCTGATATTCCTCATGTTAAATACACAGAAGGAAGATTCTTACCATACTTCTTCCCAGATGTATTTAGAGAAGGAAATGATCCAACGATTGAAGCGAATAAAAAACTGGTTATCAGCAAGACGTGCAATTATGAGAAATCCAGTCGATCGTATTGGATATGGCGGTTACTTAAGTTTAGCTTATCAATTCCCTAAATTTGTAGATTACATTGAACAAGTGACAGATGAATTTAGAGAAATTTATGATGTTGTGAAACATACAAAACCATATGTAGGCTTTGAGAGTAGCAATTCTAAATGCTTGGGGTAAATTACGTACATGGCAATCTCATATGGTGGCGCATGAATTACCATACAAAACAAATTTATTCATATTTAGGAATCATGGAAGCATTAAGTGGTGCGAGCGTCGATGTTCAATTCATTAGTTTTGAAGACGTTTTGACTACCGATGTCTTAAAAAGACGTGGATGTTATTATTAATGCTGGTGATGCCGGAACTGCATTTAGTGGTGGAGATGTTTGGAAAAATCCAGAACTACTCACTAAAAATTCGTGAATTTGTATACAATGGTGGAGGATTTGTTGGAGTAGGAGAACCAACAGCTGTTCATCATCAAGGTAGATATTTCCAATTAGCAGATGTTCTAGGGGTAGAACGTGAAATGGGCTATAGCTTATCTACTGATAAATACTTTTACAAAAAGAATTAGACACTCACTTCATTACAGAAGATATTAAAGATGTACGCAAAATCGATTTCGGAGAAGGAATGAAGAATGTCTATGGATTAACGGAACATACAGAAGTATTAGAATTCAGTAATCCAAAAGTTTCCCAAGAAGTAGAAGGAATTGTAATGCCAGCGAATGCTGAAGGAAAAGAATTCGGTGAAATTCATTTAGCAGCTAATCCTTATGGAAAAGGACGTGGGAGTTTATCTTGCAGGCTTACCTTATAGTCCAGAAAAATACAAGATTATTACTTCGAGCATTATATTATGCTGCTGCTAAAGAACAAGAATTCAAAAAAATGGTATTCTTCTAATTTATCAGTTGAAGTTCATGCATATCCTGAAAAAGGTTTGTATGCAATTGTCAATAATACAAATGAAGCACAAGAAACTGAAGTTTATGATGGCAATGGAAATCATGAAACAGTCATCATGAAACCAAGTGAAATTAGATGGGAGCATATGTGATGAATCCAAAAAGTTAGAATATGGATACGAGTAGTCTTAATGGTGATCTTCTTAATTGTATTAGTAAAAGGTCATCAAATGGTTGGAAAAACCAGGAGTTGCAACAATGTTAGTAGCTCTAGTAGGCTTGTTAGCTATATTATGGGATTATAACCGTCCATATAGCAACTCGTAAAAAAAGAGAATATAGATGAAAAAGGACAAGAACAACGATTCTTGTCCTTTTTGTATGGAAAAAGAAAGGAAAAATACTATTCGACGTAGCAAAAAAACATGAGACTGCAGGGGCTGCTGCCGTCCTTGCTATTTCGTTAATAATAATTTTTATTAAATACACGTAAAAAAATTGTATATGAATGAGGAAAGAAATTTTTCACCGTAGCAAAGGTAAAACAATCCATTTGAAAAATGGATTGCTTTACTGGAAAATTTGAGACCTTAGGCTCAAATTTTAGCAATGAGACCAAGGCTCATGGCGTCCAAATGCTACAGTGAAAATATTATTTCTGAATATTACATAGGTTGACTACCTACCTATTATTTGTTACACTTTAATAAAAACAAAACCGAAAAGGAGAGACTAAATGACAAACAAACAAATCTTCGATGACATTATCAAATTAATTTTAAGAATTGAACATTTGAACGTATTCAGAAGTATTGCCCCTAACCTTACAATACGAGAAAAACAACGTCTTAATTCTCTTATATTATTACGATTCAGAATTTGGCAAAAACACTAACCATAAAAAGACATTAGCTGTTTCTATGAAATAAAAATCTTCAACAGCAATCCAATTCGTCAATTCCTTAGAGAAAACATGGGATATATCGTTCGAATGAATGATCCAAAGGATAAACGAGTAACACTAGTAACCTTGACAGAATTTGGAAAAAGAAATGGGGAAAATTATTTCTAAAAAGAAACTATAAAATGGTTCAAAAAAATATTAGAAAACTCAAGAAAAAGAAGAATTGGAACAAGCTTTTCCAAGTCATCCATAAAATGATTAATACGATTGAAAGTATTCCAATCGAAACACTCTCATATAGAAAGGAAGAAACTAAATGAAACAAATCATGAATCATGTACGTAGATATCGAGCATTATTAGCAGGAATTGTTATTTTAACGATTCTACAAGTTGGTTCGAGTTTATTATCTCCAACTATTTTAGCTTCATTAGTAAGCAATGGGATTTTTAAAAACAAAAACCAAGCGGTGATTTTACAACAAGGGGGATTAATGTTACTAACTTCGACTTTAGATTTAGTGTTATCAATTTTAGTCGTTCGTTTTATCGGGAAAATTCTCTGCGGGATTATCAAAAGATTTACGTTTCAGTATGTTTACAAAAAAATTCAACATTTTTCAACACAAGATTTCCAAAAATTAGGAACATCTTCGTATATTAACCGTACAACAAGAGATATTCAAAGTTTAGCACAAACATTAGGGTTCTCAATGAGTATGGTATTAATGGCTCCATTATTGTTAGTGGGATCTATTATCTTATCTGTTCGTATGAACTTTACATTGTCATTAGTATTATTAGGATCCATTCCATTTTTAGGAATTGCAGTCGCATTATTAGTCAAAAAAACAGTTTCAAAAGACTTTACAATTATGCGTCAAATGACGGATACACTAACACAAATTATTCGTGATTCATTAACAGGGATTCGTGTCATTCGTGCATTTAATAAGAGCGAGTATGAAGTAGAACGATTTGACAAAGTCAATGAGAAATATCGTGAATTAATTTTTCGGGATGAATATTAAATTTCAGTTTAATTATGCCACTAATGATGATTACAATTAATTTTGCGAATTTAGCGGTTGTTCTTGTGGGGGCTCATTTAATTCAAGCATCTCAATTAGAAGTGGGAGCTTTAATGGCGGTTATTCAATATTCTGTTTTTAGTATTAGTCGCTTTATTAATGCTATCGTTTATCTTCATTATGATTCCTCAAGGACTTGTAGCTGCAAAAAGGGTCAATGAAGTATTAGAACAAGAAAAATATTCAAACCTTTGTGAGTGAAGATTATGGCTTAGAAAAAAATTGATACAGTAGAATTTAAAGATGTTTCTTTCAAATATGAAGGAGCAGAAAAAAAGCAATGTTAAACCATGTCGACTTCACAGCAAAAGTTGGTGAAAAAAATTGCGATTATCGGTTCGACTGGTGCAGGAAAAATCTACCCTAGTGAATTTATTAATGCGCTTCTTAGATACAACTTCTGGAGAGTTGTTAATGAATGGTGTAAATATTAAAGAATTTACAGAAAAAGAACTACGCGAGCAAATCGCATTTCGTCCCTCAAAAATCGTATGTTATTTGAAGGAAGTATTCGAGATAACTTAAGATTCGGAAATGAACATGCAACAGATGAAGAAATGATTCAAGCGTTAAAAACAAGCAGAAGCGTGGGAATTTGTTTCTAGTTTAGAAGAAGGATTAGATGCACACGTAGAGCAAAAAGGAGATAATTTCTCTGGCGGACAAAAAAACAACGATTATCGATTGCTCGTGCATTAGTAAAAACAGGCTTCGATTTATATTTATGATGATAGCTTCTCTGCATTAGATGCGAAAAACAGAAGCTAAAACTTCGTGCGAATTTAGCAGAAATTAATCAACAATCGATTATATTTGTCGTTGCGCAAAGAATCTCATCTGTAACAGATGCTACAAAAAAATCATTGTATTACATGAAGGAAATGTTGTTGGAATTGGAACTCATGATGAATTGAAAGAAAGTAACCAAATTTATCAAGAAATTATGAATTCTCAATCAAGTTTAGAAGAAATGGAGGATACTCATGAATAAAAACTGTCTTAAAAACGATTATTAAGTTATTTAAAAGCCGGATCGTGTGATTGTGACGATTGTACTAGTAGTATCCCTTATTTCAGTTATTTTAGATGTACAATTACCTAAAAATTTTAGGGGATGCAACGACGTTAATTAGTGAAAGTTATATTGCTTCTAATTATACTTCTGTTGATTTAGAAGGAGTTTTTGCGATTGCGAAAACTTTAGCGATTTTATATATTTTAGCAGCTGGATTAAACTTCTTTAGGGAAAATATTTTATGTCTCGTGTTGCTAGTGATATTATTTATCGATTACAAAAAGAAATCGATGAAAAAAATTCACACGTTTACCAGTTCGATATTTTGATGAACAATCAAGAGGGGACTTATTAAGCCGTGCGACAAATGATATTCAAACAATTGATGATTCTTTCTCACAAGTGTCAAATCAAATTTTTACAACTGTTCTGACATTCTTTGGGATTATCATTATGATGTTCACGGTGAATATTCCATTGGCGATTATTGGATTTTTTTAGGAATTCCTCTTTCGCTATTTATTATTGGATTAATTGGAAAGAAATCTTCAACAGCATTTGCGAATCGTCAAGAAACTACAGGTCGTTTAAATGGTTATATTGAAGAATATTATGCTGGACATGAGATTGTAAAAAGCCTTCAATTATGAAGAACGTTCGCAAGCGGAATTTCAAGCTTTAAATGATGAATTATATGAACATGCTTGGAAAGCGCAATTCTTTTGCAGGAATGATGTATCCAATTTCTCGTTTAATTAATAATATTGTGTATGTATTTGTAGCGATTGTCGGTGGATTGTTTGCTGCTAGTGGAATGATTACAATCGGTGGAATTCAAGCAATCTTACAATATATGCGAAATATTAGCCAACCAATGGGAGATGCAGCGAATATGATTGGATTAACTCAATCTATGTTAGCTGCAGCAGAGCGAATTTTTGAATTATTAGATGCTGAAGAAATGGAAGAAGAAGGGGAAAAAGGCAGAACTTCCAGCTATCGTTGGAGATGTTCAATTTAAGCATGTTTCATTTGGTTATACTCCAGAAGTAACATTGATGGAAGATTTGAATATTGATGTTAAAGCAGGAGAAACAGTAGCGATTGTAGGGTCCTACAGGTGCAGGTAAAACGACTGTGATTAATCTGTTGATGCGTTTCTACGATATTACTAGTGGAGTAATCGAAATTGATGGGCATAATATTCAAGACTATAAAGTAGATTCTCTTCGTTCAAAAGTAGGAATAGTATTACAAGATACTTGGTTATTTAAAGGAACGATTCGAGAAAAATATTCGTTATAGTCGTCCAGATGCAACGGATGAAGAGGTAGTCCAGGCAGCAAAACAAGCATTTGCGGATGATTTTTATTCGTAAATTACCAGATGGATATGATACGTATATTACGGAAGAAACGGATAATATTTCTGGAGGGCAAAAAGCAATTATTAACGATTGCTCGTGCTATTTTAGCTTCACCGTCTGTTTTTTTCATTTTTAGATGAAGCAACTTCGAATGTAGATACAAGAACGGAAATGCAAATTCAAAAAAAGCGATGGATCATATTATGGAACATAAGACTTCGTTTGTTATTGCGCACCGTTTATCAACGATTCGTAATGCGGATAAGATTTTAGTAATGCAGAAGGGGAAATGTAATTGAGCAAGGAACACATGAAGAATTGTTGGCAAAACAAGGATTCTATGCTGGTTTATATCGCGCGCAGTTTGAATAATAATTGATTTTTCCTGTAGTAGTAGAGGACGTCAGTAGCTATTGAGAAAAATAAAAAAATGTGGAGCTGTTTGCTCCACATTTTTTTTATTCTCCTTCTGACGAAATAAGTCTTTCGATATATTGTTGTCCTAGTTCTTCGAATTGGACTTTGTTTTGTAATAATTCAATCACAGATTCTTGGAAAGATTCTACTTCTTCAACAGGTAAGCTACAATGAATCGCTACTACATCTGTAAATTCTTTGTCGACTACAGAAATAGTATTTGTTTCAAGATAGTATTCTAATTTCCCAACAGTAGAATAATCAATCGTTACTTTTAAAAATCGTTTCTAAGCTAGCTTGAACGACTCCAATTGCTTTAAGCCCTTCTGCAACAGCACCTGTATAAGCACGAACAAGTCCTCCGGCACCTAGTTTTGTCCCGCCAAAAGTATCGTGTGACAACAACCGTTGTATTTTTTTAGTGCTTGTTTCTTTAATACTTCTAACATTGGTACACCAGCTGTTCCACTCGGTTCTCCATCGTCCATTGCACGTTGGAATTCATCTCTTTCTCCGATTAAATAAGCTGAACAATTATGGGTTGCTTTCCAATGTTCTTTTTTTGATAGCTTGGATAAATTCGAGCGCTTCTTCTTCTGTTTCTGTACGTTTGAAATGGGCGATAAAGCGTGAACCTTTAATTTCAATTTCATGTTGCCCATCTTGATGAATTGTTTTATATTGTTCTAACATGGCTGCTCCCTTTTCAAGATTTATCTGCTTTTTATTGTACCATAAAAACGTGCGCGATAAAAAAATAATATGAAATTCGACTATTTTTATTTGCAACGTGGCAAGGTTTCTTATATATTTAATATGCTTTTAAAAAATAATAATTCGAAAGAGGAAAAATATGAAAAAAAGTAAATTAGTTATTTCAATTGTGTCAGCAAGTTTATTAAGTGCTTGTGTTCAAATTAATACAGCACCTCAACCAACAACGACAACTTCTGTAGCACAAACAACACAAAGTAGTCAAACAACTACAAATACAACAACTCAACAACAAGCATCGAACGCTAATCAAGGGTCTACGCAAGGGACAACTTCTTATAAAGAAAGTGTTGAAAAAAATGGTAGAAGTATTTTCTAACCAGTATAGTGCTTTTAGATATTACGAAAGTTCAATTAAAAAAAACTTTACAGCCTGTTGTGTATGAAATTTATGCAATGGATGATACAACAGAATATGAGTTTGTTTATCAAGTAGATAATCAAAATTTATTTCAAAAAGAGATGGATCGTAAAAAGGGAGATATTTCTTATAAACGTGCTTATAAAAAAATCGAGACATCTACTTTTATCAGATGTTGATGAGGTGATTTCTGTAGCATTAGGTCAATTTTTCTGGTGGGCAGTTAAAAAGATTGGACATTAGAACGTGATAACGGTCAATTATATTGGAATGTAGAAGTTAATCATAATGGAAAAATCAATGGAAGTAACGATTGATGCTACTTTAAAACAAATTGTCAAAATTGATGATTAAAAAGAATAATTATTGATATTATAGAAGTAATTTTTTTCATATATGTTATACTATATTGCACGTGAATTTAAAAAAATAGAAAGGAAAAAGATATGAGAAAAAGAAATTTTTTTCTATTAGAAAAAAATCAAAAAAATTGCTGGGTCAGTAGTGATTGGGTCTGCATTATTTGGTATGGGTACTCCAGTGAGTGCTGCAAGTCCATCGACTTATCATTATGTTGACGAAGCAAATTTAACAGAACAAGAAAAAGCCCTTCTTCGTACGGAAGTTCCGCCTCAGGATGAAGAAGTGTATTATTTAATTTACCGTAAAATTGAACAAGTACTTCCACAAACAGGAGTAAGAGAAAATATGGTATTTACTGCTGCAGGATTATTGGCAGCAAGTAGTATTGTTTTAGTCGTTTCTAAGAAAAAACGTCATAAAATTTTAGGAGCATTATTAATTACTGCTTCAGGAGCAGCAACATTTATTCCTTCTCAAGTAGTAGCAGTGGAATTAAGTCAAGTGATTCGTTCTTCTTCTAATGAAGGAGTGGTACAAATTGATGGTTATCGTTATGTTGGATATTTAAGTGAGAAAGAATTAAAACAAATTTCTCATCCAGAACAGGCGAAAACTACTGTAGAAGCACCACAAGTTCCTGTTGAAGAAGTTCCTACAACTACAGTAGAGAAAAAAAGAAGAAACAAGAATTGAAACAACAACTGAAGAAATTCCGTTTGAGACAATGACACAGGCAGATACAGCATTAGAAAAAAAGGTAAGAGTCGGATTCTTTATGCTGGTCAACCAGGAGTTCGTACAGTTTATACGCAAGTAACGGTTGTGAATGGCGTAGAAACACGTAAAAGTTGTTAAAAACAGAAGTAACAACACAACCAATTTTACAAATTATTGGAGTAGGTGCAAAAGAAGAAACTCCAAAACCAGCTCCAGTAGATGTAAAAGAAGCGTCAAAAAAACTCCAGAAGTGAAACCTAAAAAGTCCAAAAACCTGCTACAGAAGTGAAACCTATAGCAACTAATCGTCCTGAATATGGAATGCTGTCCCCTGTTAATGAGTTATCTGAATTAGTAATTAAAGAAAAAGGTACACAGGAAACAGGAAAAGAAGGTCAAGCCTTAACACAGCCAGTACTTCCAGAATTCCATGAAGCAAAAAGGTGTTCAAGAAGTAAAAAGAAGGTGAGAAACAAGGCGAAGCTTTAGTACAACCAGAACTTCCTGAATATAAAAAAACCAGTTTCAACTAAGGGAACACAAGAACCAGGACAAGAAGGTAAAACTTTAGAACAACCAGCAAATCCAGAATATAAATTAACAACGGGTACAGTTGAGAAATCTACTGAAAGTGAATTAGATTTCACAACAGAAGTAGTTCCAGATGATACAAAAATATGTGGATGAAGAAGTAGTTGAACGTCAAGGTATTAAAGGAGTTCAAGTTACGAAAACAACTTATGAAACAGTAGAAGGTGTTGAAACAGATAAAGTCCTTTCTACAACTACAGAAGTGAAAAACTCCTGCCGTTTCTAAAAGTCGTTAAAAAAAGGAATAAAAACCAGTTGAAGGAACAAAAGTTGAAACAAGAGAAGAAGTTATTCCTTTTTGCTACAAAAAAACAGAAGATGATGACACTTTTAAAACGTGGAACAACTAAAGTTGCTCAAGAAGGTGTAGACGGTAAGAAACAAATTACTGAAACGTATAAAAACGATTCGTGGAGAAAAAAACAAATGACGCTCCAAAAGTAGAAGAAAAAAAGTTATCTTACAACCTCAAGATAAAAATTATTAAAAAAATGGTACAAAAGGGTTTAGAAAAAAACCAACATTACAATGGGCGAATACTGAAAAAGATGTTTTTGAAGAAGAGCGCAACAGCTAGTTATACATTGAATAAACTAGCTGGAGTGGAAATCAAATCAATTAAATTAGCATTAAAAGATAAAGATGGACAGCTTGTTAAAGAAGTAACGGTAGCAGAAAAATAAATTAAACGCTACTTTAGATAAATTGAAATATTATCAAGGTTACACTCTATCTACAACAATGGTTTATGATCGTGGAGAAGGCGAAGAAACTGAGAAATTAGAAGATAAACAAATTCAGTTAGACCTTAAAAAAAGTTGAAATCAAAAAAACATTAAAGAAACAAGCTTTAATGAGTGTAGATGCTGAAGGAAATGAATCAGATAAGAGCTTATTATCTGAAAAAAACCAACAGATGTTGCTCCATTATATTTACGTGTAACAACTCACGACAACAAAGTGACAAGACTTGCGGTAAGTTCTGTTGAAGAAGTTGTTGTAGATGGAAAAATCATTGTACAAAGTGGTGGCAAAAGCTCCTGACTTAGTTCAACGTAGATCTGATGATACACTAAGTGAAGAATATGTTCATTATTTTGAAAAAAACAAAAAGGCACACGAAGGTGATGTATATTATAGTTTTAACGAATTGGTAACAGCTATGAAAGCTAACCCAAGTGGTACTTTTTAAACTTGGTGCAGATCTTAATGCTGCTAACGTACCAACGCTAAGTAAAGAGTATGTACCGGGTACATTTAAAGGTCACTTAACAAGTGTTGACGGTCAACACTATTCAATCCACAATATGGCTCGTCAATTATTCGGTGTTGTAGAAGGTGGTTCAGTTAAAAACCTTAACTTAGCTAACGTTAACATCAATATGCCGTGGATCGAAAAACATTTCTGCTCTTGCTAGATCTGTAAAAAACGCTACTGTTGAGAATGTTAAAGTTACTGGTAGTATTCTTGGTAAAAGATGGAATCTCGGGTATAACTAATAAAAGTTGATATCGGCGGGCAACTGACAAATATTGCCTTTATCGGTAAACTTACCGGTGTCGGTGATAGACCTTGGGGTATGGCTGGTATCGCCGGTGAAGTTTGGAAAGGTAACATTAAGAAAGCTTATGTAGATGCTGATATGGTTGCTAATAAAAGCTCGTGCTGGTGGACTTGTTGCTGTTACAGATAATGGTTCTGACCCTAATGGAATTGACAAGTATGCTTCTGTACGTAATGCGGTGACTAAAGGTACTATCGATATTAAGAACCCTGTTGAAGTTGGTGGTTTCATTAGTAAAAAAACTGGACATGGGGTAGAGTTGCAGATACTGTTTCTATGATGAAAGTTGTAAAAGGTGAAGAATTCTATGGTTCTAAAGATATTGATACTGAAGATGGTTACTATACAAACGATGTATTAGAAAGAAACTTTGTAGTTAAAGATGTTAGTACGGGTGATCGTTCATTCAAACGTTCACGTTCAAATAGAATTAAAGAAATTAGTCTTGAAGAAGCGAATAAGAAAATCGAAGCAATGGGTATTACAGCCGATAAATTCGAAATTGTTCCACTTGTGGAAGACAAACTAAACCTAGCAAAACCAAAAATCTGATACGTATAAAGAGATTCAAGATTATAAAGCTGATCGTGAACTAGCTTACCGTAATATTGAAAAAGCTTCAACCATTCTACAATAAAGAATGGATTATCAATCAAGGGAATAAAATTCCTGCTGGTTCTAAATTGTTAACGACTGAAGTATTATCCGTTACAGGTATGAAAGATGGACAATTTGTAACAGACTTGTCAGATGTTGATAAGATTATGATTCATTATGCTGATGGTACAAAAGAAGAAAAAAAGCTGTATCAGCTAAAGCTACGTCAAACGTAGAACAAGTAAAAAGAATACAGTATTACAGATTTAGGGTGATGTAGTTTACACACCAAATATGGTAGTTAAAGACCGTACTCAATTACTAAGTGATATTAAAAGCTAAAATTAGATACAATTACTCTTGAATCTCCTGAAGTTCGTGCGATAACAGGTAATGTTGGAGCATTATACTTAGAAGAAAGTTTTGCAGAAGTAAAAGGAAATCTTGATAAATTAGTAAAAAGCTCTTGTTGAAAAATGAAGATCATCAGTTAAATGGTGATGAAGCAGCCATCAAAGCACTTCTTAAGAAAGTAGAAGATAATAAAGCTAAAAATTATGATGGCACTTACTTACCTCAATCGTTATTATGGTATTGAATATGGTGACTTAAACATTAAGAATATAATGATGTTTAAACCAGATTTCTATGGCAAGACACCAAGTGTTATTGACAGATTAATTCGAATTGGTTCGCAAGAAAAGAACTTGAAGGGTGATAGAACTCAAGATGCATATCGTGAAATTATTGCAGGAGATACTGGTAAAGGTGATTTACGTAGTTTCTTAGATTATAATATGCGTCTCTTCACAAATGATACAGATCTTAACGACTGGTTTATCCATTCAGCGAAAAAAATGTGTATGTTGTAGAACCAGAAACAACAAATCCAGATTTCAAAAAAATAAACGTCATCGTGTCTTTGATGGTCTGAATAATAATATGCATGCACGTATGATTTTACCATTATTGAACTTGAAGAAAGCACATATCTTTATGATTTCAACTTATAATACTATGGCTTATAGTTCATTTGAAAAAAATATGGTAAGAATACAGAAGCTGAACGTGAAGCATTCAAGGAACGTATCAATTATGTAGCTAAAGCTCAACAAACATATTTAGATTTCTGGTCACGTCTTGCACTTCCAAATGTTCGTGATAGATTGCTTAAGAGTCAAAAATATGGTTCCTACACCTGTATGGGATAATCAAGCTTATGCGGGGATTAAAGATGCTAATCGTCGTGGATATGGTACTGATGGTAAAGTAGCAACACCAATTCGTGAGTTGTTTGGTCCAACAGACAGATGGCATCAAATTAACTGGAACATGGGAGCTATGGCTAAAGTTTATGGAAAAACCATATGAAGATGAACAAGTTTTCTTCATGGTAACAAATATGTTAGAGGACTTTGGTATTTCAGCCTTTACACATGAAACAACTCACATAAATGACCGTATGGCATATCTTGGTGGTCATGGACATCGTCAAGGTACAGACCTTGAAGCATATGCTCAAGGTATGTTACAAACACCTGATAAATCAACATATAATGGTGAGTATGGAGCATTGGGAATTAATATGGCTTATCATCGTCAAAATGACGGAGATCAATGGTATAACCCAGATCCTGATAAATTACAAACTCGTGAACAAATCGATCACTACATGAAGAACTATAATGATGCCCTTATGATGTTAGACCATCTTGAGGCTGATGCTGTATTACCGCAGTTAAAAGGAAATACAAGTCGCTGGTTCAAGAAAAATGGATAAACAATATCGTAAAAAAATGGTGAACTACATCAATTCGATAAAAATTCGTGAGTTGACTGATGATGAGAAAAAAAGTAGCAATCAGTACTATTGATGATTTAGTGAATAATAACCTGATGACGAAACATGGAGCGCCTGGAGATGGTACTTATAACCCATCTGACTTTAGGGTCTGCATATGTCAATATGAATATGATGACAGGTATCTATGGTGGTAATACGAGTCAAGGTGCACCTGGTGCTGCATCCTTCAAACACAATACATTCCGTATGTGGGGTTACTTCGGATATGAGAATGGATTTGTTGGATATGCTTCTAGCAAATATCAAGATGCAGCTAATAAAGAAAAATAATAAGTTATTAGGTGATGACTTCATTATCAAGAAAGTTTCTAATGGAAGATTCACTAACCTTGAAGATTGGAAGAAAGAGTACTACAAAGAAGTGAAAGCAAAAGGTGAAAAAAAGGATTTACTGCCATTGAGATTGATGGTAAACAAATTACCAATTATGCTGAACTAAAAAGTCTTATTTGATAAAGCGGTTGAGGCTGACCTAGCAGCTGGAGGAACAACTAAAAACTGTAGAACTTAAATCAAAAAGTCTTTAAAGCACTTCTTAAGAATACAGATGGATTCTCTGGACAATTATTCAATTCTTAAAATCAACGAAAAGACCCTTCGGGGGTCTTTTTTTGTTTTATCCTTCAATTTCCAACGTTTGCCCCAAATATGTATTTTTTTGGTATACTACAGAAAGCAACGAGATTGCTAAATTTTAAGAAAAGGAGTCGAGTAAATGAAAAATTGCGATCGTAACGGATAGTACTGCGTATTTGACACCAGAAGAACGCCGTGAGTGGAATATTCATGTATTGCCACTATCAGTTATTTTTTTGGACAAGAAAGTTATCGTGAAGAACAAGATTTGACAACTGCCGATTTCTATGAAAAAAAGTAAAAAAATTCAGAGGTATTTCCCAACGAGTTCACAACCAGCAGTTGGTGAAACAATTGAATTATTCCGTGAATTATCCCATCATTATGATGCTATTATTCCAATTCTTTTTATCCAGTGGGATTAGCGGAACTTATCAAACAGTTGTGACAGTTGCTGAAGAATTACAAGATGAAGTGTTGATTTATCCAATCGATTCAGGAATTAGCTGTGCACCTCAAGCTCGTGCAGTTCGTCTTGCTGCAATGATGGCAAAAGATGAACAATATACAGCTAAAGAAATTGTAGCTTGTGTTCAACAATTAGTAGACCGTACAACAGCTTACTTCATCGTAGATGATTTGAATAATCTTCAAAGAGGTGGACGTTTATCAGCAGGTGCTGCATTAGTTGGTTCTATGTTGAAAAATTAAACCAATTTTAACATTTGAAGATAAGAAAAATTGTGGCATTGGAAAAAAATTCGTACGCAACAAAAAAAGCGATGAAAGCGAATTGAGCAAATTATTTGAAGAAGCTACTCAAACGACAGATGGAGATGGATATGAATTAGTGATTATTCATGCGAATGCTCCAGAAGCAGGAGAAGCATGGCGTGCTCAAATTCAAGAGAAATATCCAAAAATTAAGAACATCTCTAGCATATTTTGGTCCAGTTATTGGAACACATTTAGGGCAAGGCGCTCTAGGATGTTCATGGGATATTGTTATTGAGAAAAAAATTTAGAAACACTTGAAGCTTAAACTCATAGGATGGAAGTAGAATGATGAATTCTATTTTTCATCTTTTTTTTGTTTGTAAAAAAATTTTCCAAATAAAAAAATATTTTTCCGACATTTTTTTCGTATATATAGTTGAGGTGGTTTGAATGAAGATTGCTCGAGATTCAAATGGAGAATTAGTCTATGTATATAAAGGAATTGAATTGGATAAATCAGAATATTATGCCTGCCCGACTTGTGGGGAGCCTGTTCAGATTTGTCAAAAGAAAAAAATGGAGAATATTTTTTTCAGACATGTAACGCAAGCAAGGCATGATGGAGAAACAGAGGCTCATCAAAAAGGAAAAGAAGAATTACAAGAAAGCCTAGTGCAACATGGATATACAGCAGAATTAGAACGCTATGAAGCGTTAATAGGACAAATTCCAGATCTTACTATTGAAGTAGGTGAAAAAGAATGGGTGTTGGAATATCAATGTAGTGTCATTCCAATAAAAAGAAATGATGACTCGAACAAAGGCGTTAGAAAGTTTAGGAAGAAGGGTATCGTGGATTCTGGGGAAGAAATTTTTACAAAAAAACTTATGTGAGATGACTTTGTATTGCGTTCGATATCATCCCAAATTAGGGCAATTATGTGTGCTTCTATACGGATAAGCAATGGATCATTCATCATCATCTGATGTTACACCTTCAAAAAAAGGCAGTATCTATTTTCAGGAGAGTAGATGTGACTTAGATAAACTCGATTGAAGAAAAATGTTTCAAATTTTTTTGAAGAGTCGGAACACATCAAAAATTTCTCAAGAGGCAAGTCAAGAGCAGTCATGGACAAAAAGAAGAGTGGCAAGCATTTGTTTTAAGTCCTCAAAAAGAAAAATCGACAATTTCTAGAAGCGCTCTATCATCATAGGTGGACATTTAATCAACTAGAGATTTGCAGTCATTACCCAAAAATATTCTTGGAGTATGAAAAACTTATAACATTATTTGGCAAGGATACTTATGGATGGGGATTGATAGGCTAAAAATGAATCAGATTTTTTTCGATTCAGCAGTGTTATGAATATATGCAAAAATTAGCGAGGCTAAAAGAAAAATTCGATTTTTCTTCATGTTATGAGCAAGAGAAAGTTTGTAAGTGTGAGATAGAAGCTTTTTTTGAGGAGGATTATGGAAGAAACAAATTGTCTCTCTCGATTACCAGACGGAAGGTGGAAGAAAATAAAAAAACTAGCAAGAGAAGGAGAGTTCTCTTGCTAGTAATAAATTAAGCTTTAAATTGTTGATGAATTTTTTTGAAAATTGGATATAAAATTGGAACAGTAATGACTGTGAAAAGCAGCTGAACCAAATGTTCCTAAAATTTTAGTGAAAGCTGCAATGAATGCAGGAGTAAATGCTAGTCCACCCATAATCATTCCACGAAGGAAAGTGTATTTGACTAAGTTTAAAATAATTTTAATGACAGCAGCTAAAAATACCGATTCCGATAATGTTTACAGCTTTGTCGTTTTGGTGAAGTGTTTTTTTCATAAACAAGGTGAATTTCCCCAGCATACGATGAGAGATTCTAAAATCGTAATCCAAACTTCAGCGGCATATCCGTTTAAAAATATCGAAAAATTCCTAATCCTAAAGTAGCAGCAATCGCCCCTTTTTACTACCGAATACTAAGCATCCAACAACGACTAGGGCATTTCCAAAGTGGACGAATTGGTGTCCTAATGGAATTCTAAATAACTGAACTCCTAAGAAAAATTAAAGCGGCAAATAATGCGATTTGTGTTAATTCACGTAATGAATAATGTTTCATGTATAATTCCTACTTTCTATGAATGAAATAATTGTGTGAGAAGATGCAATTGTGGCTCGAAAAGCAACTCCATATTGTAAATCTTTTTTTCTTGGGCAATCGTTTTTTTGAAGAGTAGCGTCAAGAAAAGTTGTAGCAATGGGTAATGCTTTTTTTCTAAAGGAATATCCTTGTAATAGACAAGCACTTAGAATTGCTGAGACAATATCTCCAGTTCCGAAAAAAATGATGCGGATAATGCGGCGTAAAAGCTGTCGCAAATTGTTCTGTTGCAGTATCGTAACTCAATAATCCGATGGAGTCAACTTCAGTTTGAATACCCGTCAAGATAACTTTTTTTAGATCCCTAAACCTGTTAACTTCTTAGCGAGTTCCTGGTAAGCTTCTACTGGTTGCACTCCTTCTAAATACTCTGTTTCAGTTAATAATGCAGCTTCCGTAAGATTGGGAAGAATGACATCTGCTTTTTGAACAAACTTTTCTCATTTGTTGGACATATTCTACTGTAAAGCTACTATATAACTTCCCGTGATCGCCCATAATTGGGTCGACGATGAGGAGAGCATCTGGATTTTTGAGTCGTATGATAATCTAATAAGAGCTTCAATTGTTCGATTTGTCGGCAATATCCAATAAATAGTGCATCTGTTTTTTTAAAGCTTAATTCTGTCCATTGTTCTAAACTTTGTTTTGTAAAGTTTAGTAGTTCTTGGATAGCAATTTTCTGGAATCCTCCTGTATGAGAAGATAGTAAAATGGTTGGTAAAAAGTATCGTTTCAATCTGACAACAAGCCATAATCGGAATGGCAGGAGTTAGCGCTACTTTTTCCGATTCCGGATAAGTCATTGCTAATATTATCCTTTTTGTACCACGAAAGCACCTCCTATTTTTTTAGAAGTTGAACTCATTGTAATTCAGGATGGGATACGGTACAATATTTTTTTGGATAGAATTGTACCGGTACAGATAAAGAGGTGTGTCATGTTTAAAGTATCAAGAAGTAAGTCTGCAAATTCGTCAGCAAATTGAAGAAGGCATTTATAAAAAAAGGAGATCGACTTCCTTCGATTCGTGAAATGATTCAACAGTATGATTGTAATAAAGACACGATTTTTAAAAAGCATTACATCTCTTAAAGGAAGAAAGTTTAATTTATCCTGTTGAAAAAGAGTGGTTATTATGTGTTAAAAAAATCGAGTACCCGTTCGAAATACGACCAAAAATTGGGTTGCCCAATCCGATGCAATTTCCGATTGAAGATTTTTAGAAAATGTTTGAATGAATCGGTTATGTCAAGTTATGAAGGAACTAGTAGCCAGAAAGAATCCATTAGAGGAGATCGTGAATTAATTGAAGCAATGGTACCTTTTGTTAGAAAGTTATGGGGTGTATGCAAAGGAAGGACAATTATCCATTACAACGGGAACACAACAAGCGTTATATATTTTACTTCAGCTGATTGGTACAGGGGGACTTCTGTTAGAACAACCAACGTATAGTCGTATGAATCAATTAGTCAAGGAATTAGGGATTCCGTATCAAATGATTGAACGAGAACAGACACAAGACACCATTTCATTAGAAAAGTTAGAAGAAATTTTTTTCAAAAGTGGTACGATTCGTTATTTTTTTATACGATTTCTAGATTTCATAATCCTCTTGGGATGAGTTATCCAGATAGTGTTAAAAAAAGAAAATAGTAGAACTAGCAGAAAAAAATACCAAGTTTATATTATTGAAGACGATTATATGGCGGATTATGAACGAGGAACTGCAACGCCTTTGCATTATTTTTGATACGAATGAAAGAGTCATCTATGTAAAAATCTTTTTCATCGATTTTGTTTTCTGCTTTTAAAATGGGAATCGTCGTTCTGCCAAATGCCCTAATAAAGGAATTTGATAAGAGAAAGCAATTATTAGATTTTTGATTCGAATTTACTCATGCAAAAAAACGTTAGCCTTATTTATTCAAAATGGATTATTCGAAAAAAACATCGACAAAAAAATGGTGGCGCACTACTCATGAGAAGTCCCAACAATTTAGACAATTATTAGAACAATCAGCGTTAGAAAAACATACATTTACATGGGACACAATTGTTATTAGAAAAATCGTCAATTATCATTTTTAAAAAGAACAGCTACATGATGAAATAACAATTGACACATTAGAAGCTTCCTATATTGAAGAAAAAAATACCGCAAATTTTTTTCATTAGATGTCTATGCTTTATCAAGTAAAAGAAATGCAAGACTTAATACACTTACTAGAAGAGGGGGAAGTAGATGAATAAGGAAGAGATTTTAAAAACATTATTATGGGTACGATAGTTTCAGACCTGCACAAGGAGAAATTATTGAAACAATTTTTGTCCAAAAAGAGATGTTCTGGCGATTATGCCCACTTCTGCAGGGAAGTCGATTTGTTTCAAGTACCAGCGTTAATGTTAGACGGAATCACAATTGTGGTGTCGCCCTTAATTTCCTTAATGTATGACCAAGTGACTTCGTTAAAAGAAATGGGAATCCAAGCGATTCTACTCAATAGTGCCATGACTTCAATCGAATATTATCAAGCGATTGAGCAATTACAACGAGGCGAAGTGAAGTTATTATATGTTGCTCCAGAGCGGTTTGAACAAGAAGGATTTCTAGAGATGATGCAAGGGATTCAGATTAGTATGGTTGCAGTTGATGAAGCGCACTGTATTTCTCAATGGGGGCAAGATTTTTAGACCAAGTTATCAAAAATATCGACACATTTGTTGCTCAACTTCCAACTCGTCCGATTGTGGCAGCTTTTACGGCAACAGCAACTCCAAGAGTTCGTCAGGACATCAAGCAACAATTAAAGTTACAACATCCTTTTGAAGTTGTGACGAGTTTTGACCGTGCAAATTTATATTTTGGAATGGAAGAGCCACGGGATAAAATGAGCCGTCTACTAGAGTTAATCAAGGAGAAAGAACCGACGATTGTATTTTTGTAATACACGGAAAAGAAGTTGAAAAAAAGTCTGTGAGAAATTACAAAAGAAGGGAATTGCTGCGGATTGGTATCATGCAGGATTAAGCCTTGAAGCTAGAAGTAAAGTACAAGAAGATTTTATTTTCGACAGAATTGATGTCATTGTAGCAACAAATGCATTTGGGATGGGAATTGATAAGTCCAATGTGAGAAAAGTCATTCACTATAATATGCCCAAAGATATCGAAAGTTATTATCAAGAAGCAGGACGTGCCGGTCGAGACGGTGAGCCTGCGGAATGTATTTTTATTATATGGGGCAAAAGATATTATTATTAATAAATTTTTTTAGTGAAGCAAAATGAGGATAAAGTCGGCATGGCAAAAACTCAATGAGATGATTGATTATTGTAGAACGGTACGTTGTTTAAGAGGCTTTATGCTAGATTATTTTTGGACAAAAAGATATTCCAGAAGATTGTGGGCATTGTACGAACTGCTTAAATAAAGTGACGTTAACAGATGTGACGCCACAGGCGCAAAATGATTTTTGTCCTGTATTATTCGTATGAAAGAAAGATATGGAATGAGCAAAGTATCCGAAGTGTTGCGAGGAAGTAAACGAGCTGAAATGAAGGCTCTACACTTTGACCAATTATCGACTTACGGCATTATGAAAGATTATTCGGATAAAGCTTTAAAAGAATTTATCTCTTCCCTAATTGCAGATCGCTATATCGAAACAGAAGGCTTACAATATCCGATTTTACAAGTGAGTGATTTAGGGAAAGAAAGCATTGAAAAAAATCGTGAGAAAAATTGAAGTGAAACCAATTGTGGCGCAAATTCTTCAAAAACCAGATGCCATTCAGCAACACCAAGTACAAGATAATGCGCCATTTGATGAAGTCTTGTATGACCGATTACGTTCGCTTCGTATGGATTTAGCGTTCGCTCAAAAATGTTCCACCATTCTTAGTCTTCTCAGATAAAAACTTTGAAAGAATTTTGTCGTCATTTACCAACAACGGATCGAGAATTCTTACAAATTAGTGGAGTTGGGGAGAAAAAAACTAGAAACTTATGGGGAAGCCTTTTATGAAGGTCATTCGTGAGTATAAATCATAAAGATTTTATATACTAAAAATGCTTAAATTATTTGCATTTTTCAAAGTACCTTTTGGTATAGTATCTTATAAATTCAACATCTCCATAAGGGAGTAACTTGCAACGAAAGTTGTGGTAATATCAACAACAAGTGAACCTGTTTCGCTGGTATTATCTTAATTAGTGAGACTTATGCTATTTTTCAAGTCCTTGAAGTAGTATAAGTCTTTTTTTATGGGGATAAAAAAATATAAAGGAGTGTCGACTTTGACAAAACAAGCCGCATACACACAAACGGAAGAACAAGTTCTTTCAAGTGTACAATCTACTAAAGAAGGGTTAACTTCTGCTCAAGCAAAAGAACGTTTAGAAAAAAATACGGTCCGAATGCTTTTACAAGCAGGAGAAAAAGACAACAGTACTGCAAAAATTCATTAATCAGTTTAAAGACTTCATGATTATTGTCTTACTTGCAGCAGCAGTTATCTCATTTTTTTGCTCATGAAGGAGCTCCAGATCCAACGGATGCCATTGTAATTTTAGCCGTTGTAATCTTAAATGCGATTGTAGGGGTCATCCAAGAATCAAAAAGCAGAAGAAGCAATTGAAGCATTACAAAAAAATGGCTTCTCCAGTTGCAACAGTTTTACGTGATGGTGAACATCTGCATGTAAAAGGGGAAGAAATTGTAGTTGGAGATATCGTAATTTTAGAAGCAGGAGATGTTGTTCCTGCCGATATGCGATTATTAGAAGTAAATACCATTAAAAATCGAAGAAGCTGCCTTAACAGGGGAATCTGTTCCAGTAGAAAAAAAGATTTAGTGATTCCTGAAGGAGAAGACGTTGGTATTGGTGACCGTTCAAATATGGCATTTGCAAGTACAAACGTAACTTATGGACGTGCATTAGGGGTTGTTACATCAACAGGTATGGATACTGAAGTTGGTAAAATTGCCCATATGTTAGCAAACACAGAAGAAAGCAAAAACTCCATTACAAGAAAAACCAAGATGCTCTAGGAAAAATGGTTAACGATTATGATTTTAGTCATTGCCGTTATCATCTTCGGAATTGGATTACTTCGTGGATATGAATGGACTCATATGTTATTAACAGCCATTGCGATTGCGGTTGCAGCAATTCCAGAAGGTTTACCAGCTATTTCAACGATTATTTTAGCATTAGGAACTCAAAAAAATGGCAAGTCGTCATGCTTTAGTTCGTAAATTGCCAGCCGTTGAAACATTAGGGTGGAGTAGAAGTTATCTGTTCAGATAAAACAGGTACGTTAACATTAAACCAAATGACTGTTGAGAAAAATGGTGTTCAATAATGAAATTCATGATGCTCATGAAGAAATGAACGAATCAATTTCAGCACTTCGTATCATGAATTTAGCAAATGACACTAAAAATTACAGAAGAAAAAAATTAATTGGAGATCCAACTGAAACAGCAATGGTTCAATTTGGATTAGACAAAAGGTTATGATGTACGTGTTGATTTAGAAAAAAATCCACGTGTAGCAGAAGTGCCATTTGATTCAACTCGTAAATTAATGTCAACGATTCATCAATTAGAAGCTGGAAACTATTTAGTAGCAACAAAAGGTGCTCCAGATATGTTGCTTGAAAAAAAGTAACGCATATCGAAGAAAAACGGACAAGTTCGCCCAATTACTCAAGAAGACCGTGATACGTTAGCTCGCTTAAATAAAGAAATGGCGACTCAAGCTTTACGTGTATTAGCGATTGCTTATAAATACATTGACCAAGTACCGGAAACAATGGATCCAGAATCTGTTGAGTTTGACTTTGTATTTGCAGGATTAGTCGGAATGATTGACCCTGAGAGAAAAAGAAGCAGCTGTAGCGATTCAAGTTGCTAAAGAAGCAGGCATTCGTACAGTGATGATTACAGGTGACCACCGTGATACAGCTCAAGCGATTGCAAAAACGTTTAGGAATTTTACGTCCTGATCAAGAAGATGGTGTCTTAACAGGTGCTGAATTAAATGAAATTTCCGATGAGGAATTAGCACGTACAATTGAAGATTACTCAGTATATGCTCGTGTATCTCCAGAACATAAAGTTCGTATTGTAAAAAGCATGGCAAGCAGATGGAAAAAGTAGTTTCAATGACTGGTGACGGTGTAAACGATGCTCCATCTCTAAAAACAAGCAGATATCGGTGTAGGGATGGGGTATTACGGGTACCGAAGTATCTAAAGGTGCTAGTGATATGGTTCTTGCAGACGATAACTTTGAAACAATTGTTGTAGCGGTTGAAGAAGGTCGTAAAAGTATTCTCAAATATCCAAAAAAAGCAGTTCAATATTTATTATCTGCAAACTTCGGGGAAGTTATGACTTTATTTATTGCCACAATGGCTGGTTGGTCTATTCTTGAACCAATTCATATTTTATGGATTAACTTAGTAACAGACGTATTCCCAGCGATTACTTTGGGGAATGGAAGATGCAGAAGCAGATATTATGAAACATCCACCTCGTGGTAAGGGTTCTAACTTCTTGTCTAATGGGGTATTACCAAGTATTTACTATCAAGGTTTCTTCGAAGGTGGAGTTACTTTTATTCGTATATTGGTATGCGACTCATGCTGCTGGTTGGGGAGTTCCAACTGGTGAAACAATGGCATTTGCGACTCTTGGTTTAATTCAGTTATTCCATGCATTTAACGTGAAATCTGTTTATAAATCATTATTTACTGTTGGAGCATTTAAAAAAATAAAATGTTCAACATTGCGATTGTTGTATCTGCTTTAATGTTATTATCAGTACTAGTTATTCCTGGTTTAACAACTGTGTTCAGTGTGACAGTGTTGAATTTAGAACAATGGTTAGTTGTGTTAGCAGCTGCATTCTCAATTGTTCCATTCGTTGAAATTGCAAAAAGTAATTATGCGAGGGATGGGCTTGGACCAAGACTAATATAATATTTTTATAGACTTTTTCTTACAATAGCTAGGACGCAAGCAGCCCTCGCAAGAGCGAGTCTCATTGCTAAATTTTTGAGCCTGGGTCTCAAAATTTTCCTGTGACAGAATCGGCTTTTTGCCGGTTCTGTCACTACAGCTATGGAGAAAAAGTCTATTTTGTTTGTGCCATAAGAGGATTTTTACGTTTGAGATGTTTTTTTGGTAATAGACTTGTCTATAGTTGCTAGGACGTCAGTAACTATGGAAAGTCTTTTTTTGTTTGCAAAAATTATCACTTTTATAGCTTATAAATGTTGGTATGATAGAAATATAGTTTCTAACTTTAACGACTAGTAAAAAAATAAACAATGCTGAAATCGGTCAAATTTCGTTGACCCGACTGTGATAATTCGGTATAGTACCACTTGTATCACGTGACATTTAGAAATATTAAAGTGAGGAAATTTAATGAAATTAAGAAATTTATTTTTTTAACAGCAGTTGCTGCAGTAACATTAGCAGCTTGCGGAAATCAAACAAGTAAACAAGAAACAGCAAAAAGAAACTAAACCAGCTGAACATGTAAAAGTAGCCGTTGTAGGTAGCGCTGCTCATGAAATCTGGGACTTCGTTGCTGAAAAAAAGCGAAAAAAAGAAAAATATTGATTTAGAAGTTGTAGAAATGAATGACTACGTATTGCCAAATACAGCATTAGAAGAAGGGTCAGTTCAATTAAACGCCTTCCAACATCGTGCATATTTAGCACAATGGAACAAAGATAAAGGTTCAGATATTAAAGAAATCGGAACAACATTTATCGTGCCATTATATTATTTCTCAACAAAAATATAAATCATTAAAAAGATTTACCTGAAAATGCAAAAAGTATTAGTACCAAAAAGAAGTTGCGATTCAAGGTCGTGCATTAGTAGCATTAGAAACAGAAGGATTAATTACCTTAAAAAGAAGGGGTAGGAACAAAAGCCTCTCTAGCTGATATTACAAGCAATCCACGTAACTTAGAAATTATTGAAGCAGAATCAGCTCAAGCACCTCGTTTATTACAAGATGTAGATGCAGCTTCAATCAATGGTTCAATGGCTCAAGATGCAGGATTAAAAAGTTGAAGACTATATCTTCACAGATGCTGATCACTTAGATACAATTCCAAAAGATCGTTTCAATATCATTGCTGCTAATGCTAAAGATGCTGATAATCCAACATACAAAAAAATTGTTGAGTTATTCCAAGCAGATGATGTAGCGAAGAAAAATGAATGAAATTGGACCAGGACAATACTTCCCAGTGTGGAATGCAGAAAAAAATAGTCTGATATAAAAATAGTCATCTTCTCCAAACGAACAACTTTCACCATTAAAGGTGTCAGTTGTTCGTTTTATTTTGTTTTTTTAAGGCTAGTTTTTTTATCTTGAAAAAGCAAAAACGAAAAATAAGAATACGTACATTAATTTGTTGAAGCAATAAAAAAATATACGTATTTTTGTATTGATTTTTCAACCAATAATGAAGTATACTAACCTCGTTCTTAATAAAACACTTAAAGGAGCTAGAAACTTCATGGAAAAATTTCTTTCAATTAAAAAGAAAAATAAAACAACTTTTTGGGACGGAACTTTTTAGCGGGTCTCACAACATTTTTTTGCAATGTCTTATATCATCTTTGTAAACCCTAGTATTCTTAGTCAAACAGGTATGCCATTCCAGGCAGTATTCCTATCTACTATTATTGCTTCTGTCGTAAGTACATTAGTAATGGGTCTATTTGCAAATGTACCTTATACATTAGCACCAGGGATGGGGTTAAATGCGTTCTTTACATTTACAGTAGTATTTGGATTAGGATTTTTCTTGGCAAGAAGCATTAGCAATGGTATTTATTTGTGGTTTATTAAATATTTTCATTACAGTAACAAAAAAATTCGTAAAATGATTATCCAAGCCATTCCAGTTAGTATGCAACATGCCATTGGTGGAGGAATTGGGGTATTCGTTGCATATATCGGATTGAAAAAAATGCAAACTTATTAAGTTTCTTAACAGATGCTAAAAACAATTACAACGATTAATAATCAACCGTTTCAAGCGACTACAGAAGCTTTTTAAAGGCGGTGTTTTCTCTGTTACCTCTAATGGTGGGGTAGTTCCTTCATTAGTGAACTTTACTCAAAGTGATGCACTATTAGCATTAATTGGATTATTCATTACAGTTATTTTAGTTATTAAAAAAATGTTCGTGGAGCAATTTTAATTGGGATTATTGCTACAACTTTATTAGCAATTCCAATGGGTGTCGTTGATTTATCAACTGTGAATTGGTCACAAAAATTCATTATCTTCTGCGTTTTCAGATTTACAAGTAACTATTTTTTTGCAGCATTTGGTCCAGAAGGAATGGGTAAATTATTCTCGAACCCTGCGAAATTACCATTAGTATTAATGACGATTTTTGCATTCAGTTTATCTGATACATTCGATACATTAGGAACATTTATTGGAACAGGTCGTAAGACAGGTATCTTCTCAGCAGAAGATGAAAAGAATGTTAGAAGAAGGTTCGGGTTTCTCTTCTAAAATGGATAAAGCTTTATTTGCAGATGCGATTGGAACTTCAATCGGAGCAATTTTTTTGGAACAAGTAATACAACAACTTATGTAGAAAGTGCAGCAGGTATCGGAGCAGGCGGACGTACTGGATTAACAGCCGTAACAACAGCAGTATTATTAGCGGCTTCTACCTTATTAGCTCCATTTGTAGGAATCGTTCCTGCAGCAGCAACAGCACCTGCTTTAATTGTTGTAGGTGTGATGATGTTATCATCTTTTGCAGATGTTCAATGGGATCATTTAGAAGAAGCAGTCCCAGCATTCTTTGCGGGAATCTTTATGGCGCTTTGCTATAGCATTTCATACGGAATTGCAGCAGGGTTCATCTTCTACTGCTTCATTAAAAACATTAACAGGCAAATCTAAAGAAGTTCACCCAATTTTATGGGTAGCGACAGGATTGTTCATTTTGAACTTCATTATTTTTAGCCATTATTTAGCTTTTCCCTTATATCTTTTCTCCCAAAGAGGTAAAAACGAAGTTACGATTTTAGTAACTTCGTTTTGCTTTTATAAAAAGTTTTTTTAAAAAAGATTAAGAAAATGAAAAAGAAATGGTTGGAATTTATTTTTATTTCAAACATTTTCTAAAAAAAGCTATGCTATAATGTTGTAGAGTTCAAAAGAAAGGAATTGAAGTATGATTACATTAAAAATCAAATCGTGAAATTGAAGCGATGAACGAATCTGGTTCATTATTAGCATCTATTCACGTTGCGCTACGAGACTTTATTAAACCGGGAGTAACAACTTGGGAAATTGACCAATTTGTTCAAAAAGAAAATTGAAGAAGCAGGTGGCTCAGCTCCTCAAATTGGATATGAAGGCTATAAATATGCTACTTGTACAAGTATTAATGACGAAATCTGTCATGGATTCCCTCGTCGTAAAGCCATTGAAATCAGGCGATTTAGTAAAAGTTGATTTTTGTGTAGACTTAAAAAGGAGCTTTTATCAGATTCTTGTTGGAGTTATATCGTTGGAGAATCTACTCCAGAATTAGATCGTTTATATGAAGTGACGAAAAAAAGCACTTTTATTTAGGAATCCAACAAGCACAAGTGGGCAATCGTATTGGAGATATTGGACATGCGATTCAATCGTATGTAGAAAAAGAAGGGTTCTCAGTTGTTCGTGAATTTATCGGACATGGAATTGGACCAACGATTCATGAAAGTCCATCGGTTCCTCACTATGGCGAACCAGGAAAAGGTCTTCGCTTAAAAGAAGGAATGGTTATTACAATCGAACCAATGGTAAATACTGGAACATGGAAATCAGAAATGGAAAGTAATGGTTGGACAGCTCACACATTAGATGGTGGATTAAGTTGTCAATTTGAACATACATTAGCGATTACAAAAGATGGTCCACGTATTTTTAACATTACAACCAGACCATACAGAAGACGTATTATAAAAGTATAAAGGAGGAATAGTAATGGCTATTTTAGTTGCAGGGGGAGCAGGTTATATCGGTTCTCATACAGTAGTAGAATTAGATAAAGCAGGGTATGAAGTTGTTATTTTTGGATGATTTTTTTCTAATAGTTCACCTGAAGTGTTAAAAACGATTAACAACAATTACTGGAAAAAGAATTTCCATTTTATGAAGGATCTATTTTTAGATCATGACTTTTTTTAACAGAAGTATTCTCAAAAAGAAAAAAATTGATTGTGTGATTCAGTTTGCAGGGTTCAAAGCAGTGGGAGAATCTGTTGTAAAACCATTAGAATATTATCATAATAATATTACAGGTACATTAGTGTTATTAGATGTTATGAGAAACTTTGGCGTGAAAAAAATATTGTTTTTCAGTTCAAGCGCAACAGTTTATGGAATGAATAATACAGTACCATTTAAAGAAGGAATGCCAACAAGTGCGACAAACCCTTATGGATATACAAAAGTGATGTTAGAACAAATTTTTAAATGACGTAGCTTTTTCTGATAAAGAATGGTCTGTCACAAACTTACGTTATTTCAATCCAATTGGAGCTCACGAAAGTGGCTTAATTGGTGAAAAATCCAAATGGAGTTCCAAACAACTTAATGCCTTATATTACACAAGTAGCAGTTGGCAAATTGCCACAGTTAAGTGTGTTTGGGGATGATTATGATACACATGATGGAACAGGGGTTCGAGACTATATTCACGTAGTGGATTTAGCAAGAGGACATGTTCTTGCGGTGAAAGATAACATCGGAAATCCTGGAGCAAAAAGTGTATAACTTAGGAACTGGAATTGGCTATAGTGTATTAGACTTAGTTCATGCATTTATGAAAGAAAAATAATGTAGAGATTCCATATAAAATTTGCCCACGCCGTGCTGGAGATATTGCCACTTGTTATGCAGATGCAAGTCGAGCAAAAAGAAGTTTTAGGTTGGGTTGCTGAAAAAGACTTAAACGATATGGTTCGTGATTCTTGGAATTGGCAAAAAAATAATCCTCAAGGATACTAAACATTTAAAATATTATACAGAGGGGAAATCCTGTTTGGCACATATATGATGCTGACAGGATTTTTTTGGATAAGTAATAGTTTTTTTGTTACAATAAACAAAAGAAAGAATGGAGGGATATCATGCAAATTACTAAAATTGAAGTGCAGAAGAAAAAAGCGAAAATCGTTTTTAATATTTACATAAATGATGAATTTGCCTTTTGGAGTAGATGAAGCTACTTTATTAAAGTTCTCATTAACAAAAGGAACCGAATTAACGCAAGATACAATCCGTGAAATTGAACAGGAAACACAGTATCAAAATGCCTACCAAAAAAAGCGTTGCATTTTTTTAAACTTTTAAACTGAGAACAGCAAAAGAAGTATATGAAAAAAATTAGAAAAACTAGAAGTGTCTGATGAAGTGATTAACCAAGTTTTACAACAATTAATGGATCATGGATTTGTCAATGATCAGTTTTATGCAGAAAGTTATATACGAGAAAAATTTTTGCATTACAGAAAAAAAGGACCTAAAAGCTGTAGCGTTTGAATTGAAGAAAAAAAGGTGTCAATGATTCTATTATTCAAAAAGGCATTAGCAGAATTTGATGAGACAGTACAATTAGAAAAAGGCGATTGAAATTGCACAAAAAAATATGTCGACCGACAAGGGAATGCGCCAGTTAAAACAGTGAAACAAAAAAAGTATATGGCTTTTTTTAATGCAAAAGAGGTTATGAGTTAGATATCGTACAATCGGTAATTTTCGTCATTGACATTTGAAAAGCAAGAAGAGAATGAAGAAGAGTTAGTGATGAAACAAGGCGAGAGAATTTTTGAAAAACATTACTTTTCTAAATATGCTGCCGATGATTCACAACTATGGTATCAATTAAAAGGAAAGTTATATCAAAAAAAGGTTTCAGCAGTTCTGCAATTGATGAAGCGATTGAAAAGTTAAAATGGGAGAGTGAAGAATGGATTTAGAACAATATGGAATAAAAAAATGTGGTCTGAAGAGAAAAATTACTTCATTTCAAGAAAAAAATTACTAGAATGGTATGACAAAGAAAAAAAGAGATTTACCGTGGAGACATACAAATAATCCATATTATATATGGGTGAGTGAAATAATGCTTCAACAAACAAGAGTCGACACAGTTATTCCGTACTATCATCGGTTTCTTAAAAAAATTTTTCCTACAATTGAGTCTTTAGCAAATGCACAAGAAGAAGAGTTGTTAAAAGTTTGGGAAGGTTTGGGTATTATTCAAGAGTTAGAAACATGCAAAAAGCAGCTAAACAAATTATGGAAGAATTTGGCGGTGAATTTCAAGTACAATAGAAGAAATCCAAACGCTAAAAAGGAATTGGACCGTATACAGCAGGAGCGATTGCTAGTATTGCCTTTAATTTGCCAGAACCAGCAGTAGATGGAAACTTAATGCGTGTCATCAGTCGATTATTTGAAATAGGATTAGATATCGGGAATCCATCTAATAGAAAAAGTATTTCAAGCAGTTGCAGAAAAAAATTATTTCAAAAAGAACGTCCTGGGGACTTTAACCAAGCATTAATGGACTTAGGGATCAGATATTGAGTCACCAGTAACTCCGCATCCAGAAGATAGCCCAGTAAAAAGAATTTAGTGCAGCCTATTTAAATGGAACAATGCATTTATATCCAGTGAAAAATTCCTAAGAAAAAAAGCCTGTACCAATGAAGTGGCAAGCATTTGTCATTCAAAAATGAAAAGGGACAATATTTACTAGAGAAAAAAATACTTATGCTGATTTATTAAGTGGATTTTGGCATTTTCCATTAATAAGAGATTACACTCCAACAGATAAACAGTTGAGTTTATTAGATGAAATAGCGGAAGAAGTTGAAGATTATCCAAATAAAAAAATATTCCATTAGAAACGCAATTTGAATCGATATATCAAGTAAAAAAAATTCAAAAAAAGATAAGAAAGTTGAAAGGTGTAGTTAAACATATTTTTCAGTCATCAAAAAAATGGGAAATAGAAGTAACAACATATGAAGTTCAAGAAAAATTACAGAATAGAAGAATTAAGTGATAGAGAGTTAAGATGGGTAGAAGCAGAAGAGTTTCATAAAATGCCATTTTCTAAAAGTACAAACAAAAAATTATGGAAATATGTATCAGGGCAACTCAAGAATAATAAGTAGTAGATATTCACACACGCGATGAAATGTGCTATACTACAATCGAGAATGAATGTAAAGAAAAAGGGAGCTTTTTCTAAAATCGATATAGAAGGTTGGACTCGTGATGCAAAAATCCAAGAGAAGGAGAATTCATCACTGTCAAGAGTTATAAACATGATGGCAGTCTTCATCGTACGTGGAGAGATAGTATGGTCTTAAAAACAAGCGACCAAGCAATTATCGCTTGTAATGATCATACACTAGTAACTGAAGCGGATGGAAGACGTTGGCTAACAAGAGAACCAGCATTGTTATATTATCATAAGCATTACTGGTTTAATGTAGTAACCATGATTCGTCAAAAAGGAATATCCTACTATTGTAATCTCGCTTCTCCCTATGTATTAGATAAAGAAGCATTAAAAATATATTGATTATGATTTAGATATTAAAATATTCCCGGATGGTGAAAAAAGACTATTAGATGTCGACGAATATGAACAACACCGCCGACAAATGCATTATTCAAAAAGAAATTGATCAAATTTTTGAAGGCGAATGTTGAGATTCTAGTCGATTGGATTAATAATAAAAAAAGGTCCGTTTTCACCAGAGTATGTTGACTTATGGTATGAACGTTATTGTCAACCAACCTATCGTAAACAATAGCTCAAGGTAGTGTGAGTAAGAGAGTGTTTTTGAAGCGAATGCTTCAAAAACACTTTTTCTAAAAAATATAAAAAAAGTTGTAAAAAGGACTTGAAAAAGTTTTTCCAGCTATGGTAAATTATAAACACTGTTAACGAACGTTCGCGTTTTGAAGCGATTACGAAAAAAATAAATTTCAAAAAAATGAAAAAAAGTTGTTGACAGAGAAAAACACCTATGATAATATGTAGGAGTTGTCGCGATAAAGCGACGTTGACCTTGAAAAACTAAACAAAGAAGACAAACCAAATGTGTAGGGACTTCACGAAAGTGAAGAAACACAATTTCTTTTCTCTAAGGA